>Ga0307378_10013197_pt1 | contig 10471 bp, 7 predicted proteins | sample UN1MG_FD_202238 | JGI IMG/M metagenome (GOLD analysis project Ga0307378, IMG submission 202238) | Soil microbial communities from Risofladan, Vaasa, Finland - UN-1 | ecosystem: Environmental > Terrestrial > Soil > Coastal area > Acid sulfate soil | place: Finland: Risofladan, Vaasa | collected...
GGGAGGGATCTTCCAGGCAGATGTTGGGTTTTTGCTATCTTCTTGTTTGCCTGTCAGCGTTAAAGCAAAAATCAAGAGCAGGGGAACCAGGATTTTTCTGGGAGGCATCATTTTTCTTCCTCCCTCGGCATTATCGTCACCATGACATAATCGTTCTTTGTTAAGTAATTTCCAGCGGCTTTCCTTATATCGGATGAGTCGACACTCTCAATATTTTCGAGAAAATTGCCCTCTATCTTATCATTGGACATGTGCATGTATCTCGCGTAAGAATTTGCCACTGCGAGGCCGTTCTCCTGGGCTCTGTGGAGCTTGAATCTGATCCTGTTCTTGGCACTCTCCAGATAGTCGGTCGCATGGAATCTGGAATCACTCATATAGTCCTCTTTTGAGTACTGAACGTCTCTCGTCCTCTTTAAATAACGAATGATCATGTTTTTCGCTGTTTTGATGTACTTGGGCTCCATCACAAAATAGATGAGGATAGCGCCGCCATATTTATGCGCTAAGTACGACATATTGATGGAATTGACATAGACTCTTCTCTCCAGGAGGGGATGGTTCAGCATTGGGTTTATACCTCGTCCCAAAATTTCTGCCAGAACATCGACGGCAAATTGATCAGGATCGTTGTAATCGGGCGCATTGTATCCAAAAACGAGGTACGCCATATTGACATCCATTTCTTCTTCGATCTCGCGCTTATCTTTGAGCGGAATCGCATTCTCATAGTTTGGTGGATCAAAGGATTCGCCTTGAATGCCGGCAAATATAGTCTTAACCTTCTCCTCCATCTCAGCGATCTCGAAATCACCGACGATGGCCAATGCACAGTTGGAAGGCACAAAATGTTTTTTGTAGAATCCTTCGATCTTTTCCACTGTCACCGATTCTATGACTTCACGCCTGCCATATATCGGTCTCTGATAAGGGTGATTGGGAAAGAGGTTCTGGTATGCCAGCGAAGTGGCATACTTCATGGGGTCGTCATGTACCTGATTGAGTTCTTCAAGGATCACTTCCTTTTCTTCGTCCAGTTCTTCTTGAGTAAGCTTAAGGTTAAAAAGGATCTCACGGTGATTGGAGAGGGCAAAATCCGCATATTCGGACGGCAGCGAGATCTCGAACACAGAGAGATCATATTCTGTGTGTGCGTTGACATAGGCGCCGTGTTCTCTGATATCCTGGCTGATCTCATCACCCGTGCGGAATTCTGTGCCCCTGAACAGGATATAGTGTTCAAGGATATGCACAAGGCCGTTCGTATCTTCGGATTCATCTTTGGAACCGATATTGAAGGCAAAGGCACAGTTGATCAAAGGAATAGAGTGCCTTTCGTAGAGAAAGACCTTCATGCCGTTATCGAGATTGAAAGACTTTGTTTGGGAATTTTCTTGGCTATAGGCTTGGGGTGAGATGAGACAGGCAATAAAGAGGAGGATCGATAAATGCTTCCACATACTAAATACATCTTACAATATCCACTTTACTCTGACAAGAAACCCATTTTTCTCACACCTATTGAAAATCGACTTTGTGCACGGTAAGCATCCTCAATACCGTAATGAATGACGTTCCGAGTGTTCCAATTGGTGATTTCGAAAACGAACAACGATATTGCGATACGGTTTTATTACAATGTAGGGACCTTTTCCCAAACGGTCCGTTCGGGGAACTGACCCTGCATAGGAGAGAACCATGCCCGTCCATCCCTTCACACGGTTTTCTCCACCACACAATTAGAACACTCAATAACGCAATGTGATTCCTGCCATCACAGTTTTGAGGATGCTTATCGGTGTACGCCGAAGATTGAATTTTCATAGAAGGTGTTATATCATCCAAATGTATATTAAAGAGAGGAAAAAGTTACATGGCAAAGCAGCGCAATGAGAAGATTTTAGTTGTCGATGATGAAGAGAATATCAGAAAATCACTCAAGATGATCTTGGAGTATGAGGGCTACACTTTTTTAGAGGCCCCGGACGGAGAGGACGCTCTTGATATCGTCGAAGAAACGATCGGACTTGATTTAATCTTTTTGGATATCAAACTTCCAGGCATGGATGGCCTGGAAGTCCTTACTGAGATCAAAAAAAAGCCTTACTCGCCAGAGGTCATCATGATATCCGGTCATGGAACAGTCCAAACAGCAGTGGAGGCGACCAAATTGGGCGCCTACGATTTTATCGAGAAACCTCTTCATCGAGAAAGGGTTCTTCTCAGCATTCGGAATGCGCTTAGCCAGAATAAACTGATCCGAGAATGCCAGGATCTGCGTAAAAAAGCAGAGAAGAGGCAGGAATTCATCGGTGAGCATGCTTCGGTTAAGCAACTCTGGAAAGAGATCCTGAAAACAGCCCCGACAAACGTCACGGCCTTAGTTATCGGAGAGAGCGGCACGGGTAAAGAACTGATCGCACGTGCGATACACAGCCACAGTCTGCGCGCTAAAGAAGCGTTTGTGCAGGTGAACTGTGCAGCCATTCCTGAAGAGTTGATCGAAAGTGAGCTATTCGGGCATATGAAGGGGGCATTTACCGGCGCCACGGAGAAGAAATTGGGGAAATTCGAGATCGCGGATGGAGGCACGATCTTTCTGGATGAGATAGGGGATATGAGCTTAAAGACGCAAGCGAAGGTCTTGCGAGTCCTTGAGGAAGGAGAAGTTCAAAAAGTAGGCTCTAGCAAGATAAATAGAGTGGATGTGAGAGTCATTGCCGCGACGAATAAAGATTTAAAAAAGGAGATCGAAGGGGGAAATTTTAGGGAAGACCTCTATTTTCGTCTTAACGTGGTTCCTATATATTCTCCGGCTTTGCGCGAGAGGAAGGAGGATATTCCTCAATTGATCGATTACTTTTGTATGGTCTTTGCTGATGAGAACAATTTTAAGGTGAAAAAGTTTTCAGAATCGGCCATCGAAGCCATGACAAAATACCCCTGGAAGGGGAACGTGCGCGAGCTGAAGAATGTCGTGGAACGATTGATAATCATGACAGAGGACGATATAATAGACAGGAAGGATTTACTCGAGCAGATTAGAGGTGAGGTTGATGTTTTTCTACCCGATGTCCGTGAGGCTAAGAGTTTAAAGGAATTTAGAGACATCGCAGAAAAAGAGTTTATTCTTTCTAAACTCGAAACGAACAACTGGAACATTTCGCAGACAGCCAGGGAGATCGACACACCACGGAGTAACCTTTATAAAAAGCTCGAACAATATGGAATAAAAATAAAGGCTGGAGTAGGCGAGGTGGTTGCTTCTTCTTCCCATCAGAGGGGAGAGGGGGAGGAAAGTCCGAACTCCAAAGGGCAGGATGGTCGCTAACAGCGACTCCGAGCGATCGGAGGAAAGTGCCACAGAAAAAAAACCGCTCCTGCTAACCGGTTTGACCATTAGCAAGAGTAAGGGTGAAAAGGTGAGGTAAGAGCTCACCGTTCTGGTGGCGACACCAGAAGCATGGTAAACCCCATCCGGTGCAAGACCAAATCGGCCCTGAATGAGATGGCCCGTCTCAAGGGGCGGGTGGGTCGCATGAGCTCTTGAGCAATCAAGAGGCAAGATAAATAACCACCCCCAGCATTTAGCGGGAACAGAATTCGGCTTACGACCTGCTCCAGCCTCAATAAAACTAAAAGGTGACAGTCCCTTTTTTCCAGGGTTAATCAAAAAAGGGGACTGTCACCTTTTAGTTTGTAGGGACCGTTTCCTAAACGGTCCGTAACATTTTATCGGTCAGCTCGGGGATCTGACCCTACATCGAAAAAAAGGTCCAATCATATTAATGGTCCGTTCGGGGAACGGACCTTACACAACAAACTTGGAAAGAAAAGGATCAGCTTAAAAGAAGAAATACATCCAAATTAGAGGAAGGCGATAGAGCTCACAGCCTGCTTGATGATGAGGAGGACATTCCCTGGGAAAATGCCCAGTTGAAGAACGCCATAAAGGCAGAGGAAGAGTACCAGGAATATGGCAGGATTCTCGAGGTTGATGTCCACTTCATGTGTGGGTTCGCGCATGTACATGTAGACGATGACACGCAAGTAATAATACACAGACACGAGGCTTGCCAAAACTCCGATGACAACCAGAGACAAAAGGCCCTCTCTGACTGCGGCGGAGAATACATAAAATTTGGCGAGAAATCCGCCAGTCGGAGGAAATCCTGCTAAAGAGAATAAAAACACTGTAAATGTGGCTCCGATCCACGGGTATTTAAAACCAATCCCTGCATAATCTTCGAGCTCGGTGTATTCCTTATTTTCTTTCCCCAAAGCGATAACAGCTGCAAATGCACCGATGTTCATAAACAGATAGACCACAAAATAGAACAGAAGGCTGCTTGTATCTTGCGAAAGTATGGCCACCATCAAGTATCCAGCATGGGCAATACTGGAGTAGGCCAGCATCCTCTTGATGTTTGTCTGCCTAAGAGCGATAAGATTCCCGATGATCATGGTGAGAGCACTTATGATCCAGAGGAGAGAGAATATGATTTCTGAGTTAAAAGCGACCCGCCAGAATGGATACAGCAACCTTACAAGAACGGCAAAGCCAACGGCCTTAGGCCCGATCGAAAAGAATGCCGTGATCGGCGTGGGTGCGCCTTGATAGACATCAGGAGTCCACATATGAAAGGGAACGACAGCGATCTTAAAACCGAATCCTACGATGACCAAACCCAATCCAGCATATGCCATGAAGCTCAGGCTCGACTCGGCTTGAAAATGCTTGATGATCGCTGCAATGCTAGTGGAGTTGGAGACCCCATAGAGAAGTGCCAAGCCATATACGAGAAAAGCCGAAGCGAAACTCCCCAACAGAAAATATTTGAGAGCCGCTTCCGATGATTTTTGATCGCCACGCTTCAGCCCAGCAAGCGTATAACTGGACATGGAAAGGATTTCCAATCCCAAAAAGATCACGATAAGGTCGCTGGATGACACCATGATCAGCATTCCGGATAGAGCTAGAAGGAGAAGGGCATAATACTCTCCGATGTTCATATTCTGGAGAGAGAGATATTTCATGGAAATGAGGATCACCAGTATAGTGGCAATGATCAAAACAAAAGAAAAGAAAAGAGCGAAGTTATCAAGATAGAGATGGTTGTTGAAATAAGAAAAATCCTTCCCCCAAGATTGGACACAAAAAAAGCCACAGATCATCAGGAAAATTATCGAAATGTATGCTAAATACGTCTTATTTTCCCTTTTTACAGAAACTTCGAGAAGAATTACCAGGAGTGCACCCACGATGAGAGTGAGAAGGGGGAACAGAGCATTCAGACTATTCATTGGACTGCCTCTTCTTTCTCTTGATGGTGCTCAGTCGCGTTCTCCAATGTTTTTATATCCCATAGGAGCTTGTTTTCTTTTTGGGCTTCTGTAAAAAACGTTTTCTTTTGATTGATTTGATTGACGAGCTTATTAATGGATGCATCCATCTTCCTAAGGAATGGCTGAGGGTAAATACCCATCCAGAACATCATAATAATGATGGGTAAGAGATAGGCGATCTCTCTTTTATTAAGATCCTTGAAATTATTGACTCTGTCATTTGTGATGGGACCGTGCATCACTCTCTGGAACATCCAGAGGAGATAAGCCGCAGCAAGGATTACAGTTGTCACTCCGAGGATAGCCAGAAGATTATTGGCTTTGAAGATGCCGAAGAGGCACAATATCTCACCAACAAAACCGTTCAGTCCCGGGAGGCCCACCGATGAGAGCATACAGATCAAGAAGAAGGCTGCAAAAACGGGCATCTGTTTACTGACACCTCCAAAATCTTTGATGAGCCTTGTGTGGGCTCTTTCATAAAGGATCCCGACACACAAGAACAGCGCACCCGTACTCAACCCATGGTTGAGCATTTGGTAGACACCGCCCTGGATTCCTTCCATATTCAGGGCAAAAATCGCCAGCATGATAAGTCCCATGTGGCTAACACTCGAGTAAGCTACAAGTGATTTAACGTCCTTCTGTATCAGGGCCATCAGACCCCCATAGATAATCCCTATAAGTGCCAATACTCCCAGATATGGAAGGCATTTTGTTAGGGCGTCTGGGAAGAGTGGCATGGCGAACCGGAGAAAACCATACGCTCCCATTTTTAGGAGCACAGCTGCCAGGATAACCGACCCTGCTGTGGGTGCCTCCACATGAGCATCAGGCAACCAGGTATGCAGCGGAAACATCGGGACTTTGATAGCAAAAGCAAGTGCAAACGCCAGAAAAAGCCATATTTGAATGCTGGGATTCAAAACAAGCTTGTACATATCGAAAATATTAAAGGAATACACACCAGTGGCTTTATAGTACATGGAGTAGAGGAAGAACATCGCCACCAACATCAGCAGGCTGCCGAACATCGTGAAGAGGACAAATTTGATGGTCGCATAAATACGCCGTTTTCCTCCCCAAATACCGATCAGAAAGTACATGGGAATGAGAGTAATTTCCCAGAACACATAGAACAGAAAGAGATTAAGCGAAACAAAAACTCCTATGATACCCGTCTCTAAAAGGAGCATAAATATCAGGTATTCTTTGACTCTCTTCCCAATGTATTTCCATGATGCGAGAATGGCGATCGGCATTAGAAACGTTGTGAGCAATACGAGGAGCAGGCTGATGCCATCGATTCCAAGATGATAATCGATCCCGTATCCTATCCACGAACTCTTCTCCACAAACTGCGGATCCGGATTCTGGTCATCAAAATTGAAATAGAGAGAAAGAGAAATGACAAATGTCACTAAAGTCAGGATTAAAGCGATATTGCGCAGCAGATTTTCTTTATCTTTGTTGATAAAAATAAGCAGAAGAGCCCCTGCCAGCGGCAAAAATGTGATGATGCTTAAAATTGATGTGTTCATTTTTTAAAAGAGTATATATCCTAACAAGAGTATGACTCCCAAGAGGAATATCAAAGCATAGTCTTTGATCAAACCTGTCTGAAAATAACTTAAGAATTTACCAAAAAATCCGGTTGTTTTTGCCAAGCCGTTTGCCGTCCCATCAATGACTTTCAGGTCAAAATTGTCATATACAATCTCAGATCCTTTCACGAGAGGGCGGACGATCGTAGCATTATAGATCTCATCCACATAATATTTGTTGAAAAGCAACTTGTAGAGAAAGGGGAACTTAGCAACAATATTATGGGGTGTTTTCGGTTTTTTAATGTAAAAAATATAGGCAAGAAATATTCCAAAGAGAGCGACAGCCACAGAAAACAAAATAAGAATCCATTCGGTGCTGAGGCTGAGATGAGCTTCGTGATGAGCTTCGATTACAGGTTCTAGGAAGTGGCCGAACCAGTCCAGATTTTTCCCGAATACCAGAGGTAGACCTACATATCCAGCGACGATCGAAAAGAAAGCCAGGATCTGGAGAGGAACCGTCATCACTGGTGGGGATTCATGGAGATGTTTCTTGACCTCAGGATCGAGGCGTTCCTGACCGAAAAATGTGAGGAAGATGAGTCTGAACATGTAGAATGCAGTGAGCACGGCTGTTGCTATTCCTAGCACCCAGACCAAATAGTTGCCGCTCGCAAACGCACTGGTGAGGATCGCATCCTTAGAGAAAAATCCTGAAAGGAAGGGGACTCCAGATATGGCGATCGCCCCGATGAGAAAAACGGGGAAGGTGCGTGGAAGGTATTTCCTAAGACCTCCCATTTTCTGCATATCCAACTCGCCCGATAGAGCGTGCATAACACTTCCTGCCGCCAAGAATAAAAGGCTCTTAAAAAAGGCGTGTGTATAAAGATGAAAGATCCCTGCTGCATAGGCACCCACGCCGCAACCCATGAACATGTATCCCAATTGGGAGATCGTTGAGTATGCCAGTACTCTTTTGATGTCGTTCTGTGTAAGGGCCATGGTCGCGGCATAGAAGGCTGTGACAGCGCCCACAATTGCAACTATAGTTCCTGCTGTTCCTGATAGGGTGTAGAGAAGATTCATCCGGGCGACCATATAGACGCCTGCGGTCACCATCGTGGCCGCGTGGATAAGGGCACTGACGGGAGTGGGGCCTTCCATCGCATCCGGAAGCCACACATACAGTGGAATCTGGGCCGATTTTCCTACGGCCCCCACAAACAGAAGCAAAGCAATCAGAGTGGCCACACTCTGTGTGATAAGTCCTCCACCAATGGCCTCATTGATGGCTGCAAATTCTGTGCTTCCCACATATATAAATATAAAGAAGATGCCTAAGAGAAAACCAGCGTCTCCGATCCGGTTGACTATAAACGCCTTTTTCCCGGCGTTTGCGGCGGAATGTTTCTCGAACCAAAATCCGATCAACAGATAAGAACACAGACCAACCCCCTCCCAACCAACGAACATGAGCACCAGGTTGGAACCCATGACCAAGATGAGCATGGCAAAGGTAAAGAGGTTCATATTCTGGAAAAACCGGGCATAGCTCTTATCTTCGGCCATGTAGCCTATCGAATACACGTGGATGATAAATCCAACGCCAGTAACCACGAGCGCCATTACAGCTGTTAAGGGGTCGAACTGAAAGGAGAGTGCAGCCTTAAAGTCTCCGGATTGAATCCAGGGATAAAGATTTTTGATGAGTGGATATGCTTCGTGAGGGATCTGTTTAAGCCCCATGAAAGAGATGACAGAAACAACAAAAGAGGCAAACACAGCCGTGCATGCCTGAATTGAAATATATTTCTTGGGGAGCTTGGTTCCAAAAATGACCAGGATGAGAGAGCTCAAACCAGGTATGAGTGGAATGATCCAAAAAATATCAGTCATATTACCCTTTCATCAGATTCATATCTTCGGATTTTATTGTTTTTTTCTGCTTGTAAACCAGAAGGATGATGGCTAGACCCACAGCGGCCTCGGCAGCCGCAACGGTTATGATAAAGATCACAAAGATCTGTCCGTCCAGTGACGATGCGGATTTGGCAAAGGCGATGAATGCGAGGTTGGCTGCACTGAGCATGACTTCGATGCAGAGGAACTGGGTGATCAGGTCACGCTTGACAAAGAAGGCAAAAGCGCCCAGTACAAAAAGGATCGCGCTCAGAATGATGAAATAGCTAGTTGGAACCATTTTTAATCTTCTTCTTTACCTTCGTCCTTTTTCTTAACTAAAACCATGGCGCCGACAAGTGCTGCGATGATAAGCACGGATGTGATTTCGAAGGGGTAGAGATACTTAGTGAAGAGGAGGCGGCCGAGGTCAGTGGGGCTTCCCGGACTCCCCTCAACAGCAGTTTTGGCAGGGGAGAGAAAGCCCTTAAGAGCGAAAATGAGTTCGATGAAAAGAACGCCTGCTATCATAAACGAAAGACCTAGCGTCCATCGTTTTTTTTCTGGTGGAATTCCTTCATCAAGGTTGATCATCATGATAACGAACAGGAACAAGATCATTATCGCACCCGCATAAACAATAATTTGAATCACAGCGATGAACGGAGCATCTAAAAGTCCGAACAATCCTGCCAGGCAAATAAAAGCAAGAATAACAAAGAGAGCACTATAAGCCTGGTTCTTAGAGAAAATCATGGCGACGACCGCGCCCACGGACACAATTGCCAGTAAAAAAAATATAAAATGAGCCATTTTTTTAGTGTCCCATTTTATTTTTTTCCTTAAGTTAATGTCAAGGTATTTTTATATAAAATCTACGTGTAGGGTCAGCTCCCCGAGCGGGCCGATGTAAAATGGGGACTGGCTCGTTTTCCTGTAAGGAAAAGGTGCCTGTGCCCCTTTTAGCATTCCAAAGGCACTCAAATAGGCAATTAAAATGAAAAACTTTTGACAAACCATTCAAGTTTGCTATAATACCCCTTGGTACTGCGGGGTAGAGCAGTCTGGTAGCTCGTCGGGCTCATAACCCGGAGGTCGCTGGTTCAAATCCAGCCCCCGCTACCATCTTGTTTCTCTGTTTATCCCTGGAAATTATCATCATTTTCGCAGCCTTCCATTTAAGCAACCGTACGCAATAGCGAGCAAATTTAAGCATTTCGTGTGACACCTGTGTGACATGGGGAGATGTCTATCTATAGTAGAGCGTTGGTCTCCGGAACCAAACATTGAGGGTTGAAAGCCAACAGGGGTAAGCACTCCCAACAGGGGTAATCTCCCGAATTTCAGTTTAATCAACCGTACGCAAACGTTGGCGATTTTAAGCATTTTCTGTGACAATCTGTGACAATTTTAAATAGGGGTGCGTATTCCGATGAATCTCGCCACTGATTCCGGAGCAAACTCGCCACCTGTCGGAGCGAAGCGACGCTGGAGTTTCATTATACCTCCTTGTGGCTATCATGAGTCAAGTTTGTTACACGTTTTCTCATAGATTCTCCTTTCAGTTCAAGCCTATAGGCATTATGAACAACTCTGTCCATGATCGCATCGGCAAGCGTGGGACTTGCCATTCTTTCATGCCAGTCGGCCAAAGGGACCTGAGTGGCCAGTATGGT
>Ga0307378_10013199_pt1 | contig 10470 bp, 8 predicted proteins | sample UN1MG_FD_202238 | JGI IMG/M metagenome (GOLD analysis project Ga0307378, IMG submission 202238) | Soil microbial communities from Risofladan, Vaasa, Finland - UN-1 | ecosystem: Environmental > Terrestrial > Soil > Coastal area > Acid sulfate soil | place: Finland: Risofladan, Vaasa | collected...
TGTGGTACATGGAGGCGATCGACAACGAGGCGGCGCCCGAGGCGGTCAACGGCATGGCGGCCGCGACGCGGAAGATCGCCGAGAGGGTCGCCTTCCGGCTGGCGCTGAAGGTGGAAGGCCCGGCGGCGGAGGCCGAGGCGACCGAGGCGCTGCGTTCGGCCCTGCTGGTGGCCATGGTTGCGGAGGGCCCGGACTTTGTGGCGGTGGTCCCGTCCGCCCCGGGCGCCCCGGCGGCCTACGCGGCCTCGGTGGCGCTGCGGGAGTTGACGGCGTCCGAGAAGCTGGCCCGGACCGAACGGAAGCGCCACGCCTTCACCATCCGCCGGGAGGTGCCCAACCCGGAGATTCCCCGCCTGGCGGAGCTGCTGCGGGCGAAGCAGTTGGAGCTGGACCTGCTCAAGCGGGACTTCGACCGCCCGTGCCTGCGGTGCGGGGGCCGGGGCAGGCGGATCTGCCCGGCCTGCCGGGGGCGGGGATCGGTACGCTGCGACAACTGCGGCGGCCAGGGCACGCTGCGGTGCCGCCAGTGCAACGGGTCGGGCAGGAAGGCCGACGGATCGATCTGCCCTCGCTGCCGGGGCGTGGGGACCGCCCAGTGCCTCCGCTGCGGCGGGAGCGGGCAGATGCCGTGTAACGGCTGCTCGCAACTGGGGCAGCGTCGCGGGTGGCTGGTGTGTTCGGCCTGCGGCGGGACGGGGCGCGGCACGTCGGTAAGCCGGTGGGACATCGGGACGAGGGAGAAGGAGGCCGCCGACCTCGAGGCCCGTCTGACCCGGGCGCCGGCCAAGGTGACCCAGGAGGTCCCCGCCCAGTGGGCCTACACGCTGCGGCATTACGAGAAGACCGGCACGATCACCGCGGACCTGGACATTGCCCGCGGCGCCGAGACCATGCGGACCGAGCAGGTCCGCAAACAGTCGACCGCGAAGGACACGACCATCGAGGGCGCCAACCCGGCGATCGGCCTGGCGGACGACCCGCTGGATCTGCCGGACGACGCGGCCGTTCGGGGGTCGCTGATCCGGGCGGCGGCGGGGCAGATCGCCCTGGACGTGCTGCCGGCGGTGATCGGCGATCGGATCGACAAGACGCGCCGACAGGCGGAGCAACTGGCCCGGGAGGGCAAGCCCCTGGAGGCGGCCGAGGCCCGCATGGACCTGGTCCACCTGCTCAAGGCGGTCCGGGCGAAAGAGGCCGCCGGGCTGCTGGCGGAGGTCCGGGCCGAACACGCCGGCGGCGAATCCGATTGACGCCGACCGCGCAACATGTGACAATCCCGGCCGGACGGACGGGGTCAAGCCTCCGGCGGTCAGGGTCAGAGACGGTCGAAAGCGAGGGCATGATGCCACAGAGGCTCTACACGCTTTTTCAGGTGGCGGATCTGCTGGGTTCGACGCTGGGGGAGGTGGAAAGCTGGATCAGCAAGGGGCGGCTGTTATACCGGCGGATGCCCGAGGGTTCCGTTCGTGTCTCCGAGGAAAACCTGGTGGCGTTTCTGCAATCGCAGGGGATCGACCTGGGCGAGGTGATGTCGCGGATCGCCCGCAGCGAGCAGGAATTGTGCGAAGGTCCGGCGGCGTCTGTCCGGCCTGACAGGCCCCCCGGCGCCGGGGCCGGCCCGCGCGAGTCCGCCCCCGCCGAGGCGGTCCATCCCTACCAGGCCGAAGGGCGGAGCGAGACTTGGCATACGGCCGGGCCCGACCGCCGGGGCGAGGAGGCGGCCCTGCCGCCGCCGCCGGTGGCCAAGGCCGACCCGGTCGGCGCCCCGTCGGCCGTCGCGTCCGCCAAGCCCCCGTCCCCACCCCAGGGGCAGTTGGAGCGTGAATCGGTCCCGCCGCCGGAGGCGATTCCCCCCGGTCCCGCCGCCGAGGCCGACCAGGCCGAGGCCGAACCGCCCGATCCCGACGCGGACATCCCCGCCTCCACCGCGGGGCCGTTGGAATTCGTCCCCCCCGCTGGGGAAACCGGACCCGCCGAGGCGGGCAACGAGGCCGAGCCGCCCGAAGCCGAGAACGAGGCCGAGCCGCCGCCGGCGATGCCGTCGGCCGATCCGGTCTGGCAGGTCGTCAGCGCCGTCCTGAACGACGCCCTGGATCGCCGGGCCAGTCACATCCATCTGGTCAGCGACCGCGACGGGCTGTCGCTGCGGCTGCGGATCGACGGCGTCCTGCACGAGAAGGCGGGTTTCCGCCGCCGCCTGAGGGCGGAGCTGGCCGCCGGGGTGGTCGAGGCGGTCCTGGACAAGGCGGGCCTGGACGCCGGCGAGCTGCGCCGGCCGATGCGGGGCTCGTTCCTTTGGCCGGTGCGGCCGCGCGGGGTCACGTTCGTCGTTGATACCACGCCGACCATCCAGGGCCGGCGGGTGGTGATCCACGTCCGCGACCCGCGGCAGTCGCTGCTGCGGCTGGGGGAGCTGGGCCTGGCCCAGTCGCAGCGGGAGCGGGTGGAGGAACTGCTGACGTCGCCGGCGGGGGTGATCCTGGTGGCCGGACCGCCCCGGTCCGGGCGCCGGACCACGCTGCGGGCGATGGCCATGGCCCTGCGGGACGCCCAGCGCGACGTGGTGATGGTGGACCGCGCCGCCGACGTGGAGGTGCCGGGAGTATGCCAGTCGGTGGCGGACCCGGCCGGGGGCTTCTCCTGCGCCGAGGCGATCGACGCCTTGGCGCGGCAGCGCCCGGACGTGCTGGTGGTGGGCGAGTTGCTTCGCCCGGAGGAGGTCCAGGCGGCGGTGGAGGCGGCGCGGGGCGGCGTGCTGGTGCTGGCGGGGGTCTACGGGCCGGCGCCGCGTGTGGCGGCGCTGCCGGTAGAGATGGGGGCCGACCCGTTCGACGCGGCGGCCGTCCTGCTGGCGGTCACCGAGCAGCGTCTGGTCCGGCGGATCTGCACCGCGTGCCGGCGCCCGGCGCCGGCGGCGGCGGAGCTGCCCTGCGGGCTGACGGAGGCGGAGCTTCGCTTCCCGCTGTTCGACTCGCCCGGGTGCCCGAGGTGCTCCCACACCGGTCATGCCGGCCGGTTGGGGCTGTTCTCGCTGCTGGAGGTGGACGAGGAGGTCGCCGGCGTGATCCGCCGCGCCGGCAGCGCCGTCGATATCGCCCGTGCCGCCCGGGCGGGCGGCGACCGGACGCTCCGCGGCGCGATCGCCCAGGCGTTGCGCGAGGGGCTCACCAGCCCGGCGGAGATCCGGCGGGTGCTCGGGCGGCGCTGAGGCGGGCGCCGGTCAGGACAGCGCCCGGCGGTAGGCCCCCAGGCCCGCGCGGCCCTGGCGGCCCTGGCGCAGCCTTCGCGACAGCTCTTCCCGCTGCTGCGCCAGCGCCAGGCCCACCCGCCCGTGCAGGCGTTGAATGCGCTCGATGCGTTCGGCGTGGCGTGCGGCGTCCACGCCGGTCGGGGGCAATTGCCCCAGCAGGCCCTGGCACTCCTGGAACTGCCCGGTCAGCCCGTCCCAGTCGCCGGCGGCGATCCGCTCCAGTTGCCCGTGGAGGACCCGCTCGATCCGGGTCAGGACGGCCTCGATCTCCTGGGCGGGCTCCTGGCCGGTCATCCCGCCGCCCCCGGCGCCGCCAGCATGGCGGCGTTGACCTCGGCCAGCAGCAGGGCGGCCTCGCGCTTGTGGGGTTCGGCCCGGAGCACCTGCCGCAGGGCGCGGGAGGCGTCCTGCCACCTGCCCTCGCGGGCGTAGAGGCTGCCCAGGCACAGCAGCACCGCCGCGTCGCCGGGGTGGCCGGCGAGGTACCGTTGGAGATAGCCGATGATCCGCTCGAACGTGCCCATCTTGCAGGACATCTGGAACAGCCCCAGCAGGGCCACGAGGTTGTCGCCGTTCCGCGAGAGGGACTGGAGATAGGTCTCGAACGCGGCGGGGTATTGCCGGCGGTGCTGCTGGATCATCGCCAGCCCGTCGTAGGCGGCGGCGCAGTCGGCGTCCAGGCGGATCGCGATCCGGAAGGCGCGTTCGGCCCGGTCGAGCCGGCCGGTGTGGATCCACACGTGCCCCAGGCCCACGTACGGGGCGGGCTCGGACGGGGCGCACCGGGCGGCACGGTTGTAGCACTGCCGCGCCAGCTCGTGCTCGCCGGCGCCCGCCAACTCGTCGCCGCGGCGCTGGAGCCCCTGGAATCGCGACCTGTCGTCGCCCGCCACCTCGAACGGGTTGTCGGCGCGCACGTGCACAGCGATCCTTTCCCGGCCTGTCCGCCGGTACGCACCCCGCCCGCGGCGGTCCCGCGGACCTCGCCGCCGGTTCCCATGCAAATCCCGTGCCCGACGGGCGACGGGAGCCACCCCGGTACCAGGGCTAAGGAACGGGTGCCATCCCGATCTGGATCGGGACGGCACCTCGCCCCCGGGGTGTCAAATAATCGGGCGCGCCAGGGCACGCGCGCATCAGATGTAGTCCAGCAGCGACGTGGACATCAGCTTGGCGCTGACGGCGAGGGTCATCTCGTACAGCACCTGCACGCGTGCCAGCTCGGTGGCCACGGCCACGATGTCCACCTGCTCCAGCTCGTCGGCCTGGTCGGAGGCGCGGTTGCGGATCGCCGTCACCGATTCCTTCAGCGCGGCCATCGCCTGGAACCGTCCGCCGAGGGCGGTCAGGCCCAGGGTGAGCACCTTGGAGACGTCATCGAGCGAGCCCACCGCCTTGGCCAGCAGGTCCGTCTGCTCCTGGTAGGTCATGTACCGCGTGTTGTCCAGCAGGTCGCGGATGTGGATCAGCGTGCCGAACAGGTCGGTCGTGCCGGCGATGTGGACCGGCTCGACCCCCACCTTGGTGATGCCCGTGGCGTCCACGTACAGCACCCGCCCGTCCGCGTCGGCGACCGCGATGTTGTCGGTGAAGCTGGTCACCGACACCGGGGGGGCCGAATCGTCGATCGAAAGCCACGCGTCGGCGCTGATGGCGACGTCGCCGTCGTACCCCGCCCAGCCGGACATGTCCACGTACACCACCTCGCCGGTGATGCCGGTCACCTTCAGGTTGGTCTCGTTTGTGAACGACACGGTCGGCCCGGAGTCGAGGCTGACCGTGTGGGCGGCGGCGTTGACCGTCAGCGTGTGCGCCCCGACGATCGTGTCCAGGCCGGCCGAGCTTGTCCCGGCGGCCACCCCCGTCCCGCCGGCGTAATGCGTCTGCTGGTGGGAGACCACCAGGTACACGTCTCCGCGGGCGCTGGCGGTGGTCGCCCCGATGGCGGCGCCGGTGCGGCCGAGGAACTCCGGGTCGGAGCGTTCGTCCCCGTAGAACAGGTCCCGCCCGACCAGCATGGCCGAGTACGCCACCCCGGGCGCCACCGGCACGGGCAGGCTCTCGTCGCTGCCGACGTACCGGACCGACCGGATCTTCCCGCTGACCCGCTCGACCTCGAAGGGCGGGCGGGCCACGTCCGACCCGCCCAGGACGTACCGGCCCAGGCTGGAGGTGTTGGCCAGCGACACGACCTCTTCGAGGATGGAGTCGATCTGGCCGGCGATGGTCCGGCGGACGGTCGGGCCGCTGGCGGCGTTGGCGGCCTTGGTCAGCTCGCCCTTGGCGTCGATGAGCCGGCTCGACACCTGCTGCAGGATGCTCTCGGTGACCCCGAACGAGCGGACCACCTCGTCGAGATTGGCCGTGTACGTGTCCAGCATCTGCTGCTGGCCCCGAAGCCGCAGGATCTTGTGGGCGTCGGCCGGATCGTCCGACGGGCGGATGATCCGCGCGCCCGACGAACCCTGCTCCTGCAGCCGGGCCATCGTCGCCGAATGCTGCTGCAGCGCCGCCGCCGTCGTGTTGTAGATCGTTCCCCAGTTCGCCATGGCTCGCTCGCTTACATGATCTCCATCAGGTACTGGATGGTCCGCTGCTGGGTGTTAATCAGCTTGGCCAGCGCCTGGTGCATCTGCTCGAAGATGAGGAGCTTTCCGGCCTCCTCGTTGATGTCCACGCCGCTGCCGGTGTTCCGCTGGGTGTAGAGCTGCTGGAGGATGTCCTCCAGGGCCCCCGCCCGCGCCTTGGTGACGTTGAGCTGCTGGGCGACCGAGATCACGTAGTAGCGGTACGAGTCCGGCGGGGCCATGTTGCCCAGCGCCGCCAGGGGCGTCTGGCCCACCTCCGCCATTCGGCGGACATTGAGGTTGTCGTTGAGGTTCTCGCCGGCGGCGGTGGCCAGCAGCCGGGAATCGTCCATGATCTCCCGGCGGACGCCCATCGTCACGGCGCTGTCGCCGGTCAGGAAGGCGTTGATCCCCGCCGCCGCCAGCAGGCCGGAGCTGTCGCTGGAGTCCAGGGCCTCCACGGTGAAGGTCTCGCCCGCCGTCAGCGTGCCGGCGCCGAAGGAGACCGTGATGCCCTTCTCGATGTCCAGGCGGTTGCCGGCGGGGTAGCCCAGGCCCGGGTGCAGCGTGGTGACCACCTCCCCGTCGGCGTTGGTGATCCGCACCGCCAGGTCGCCCGTCAGCCCCACCGTCCCGCCGGTGGTCACCGTGGCGGTATACGTCTGGTCCGCCTCGCCGGTGAAGGTGCCCTGGATCGTCGGAGAGGCCGTGCCCGTCCAGCCCGCCTCCACCGCCAGCACCGGCGTCCGCAGGAAGTCGAACCGGTACCGCTGCGGGTCGGTCGCCTCGATCCGAAGCGTCCCGTCGGCGACGAAGGCGTCGATGCCGGTCACCGCGTCGAGTCGGGCCGCCACCTCGGCCAGCGTGTCGGTCCCCGCCACGTCGATGGCGGTCCTCTCCACCGTGCCCGCCTGGAGGTCGCTGACCCGGATCTGAAAGGTCCCCGCCGACAGCGTCTGGCCCCACTCGTCCCAGCCGGACAACGCCCCCGTCTCCGTCCGCCACCCGGACAGGCGGGTGAACGCCCCGGCCGAGCCGACCCCCTGGACGTGCTGGGCGTTGATCTCGTCGACGATGGACCGGGCCAGCGTGTCCAGCCCGGCGACCAGGTCGGGCACGATGTTGTTGGCCAGGTTCAGCAGGCCGCCGACACGCCCGCCGCTGACCCCGGTCATGTAGTACTCGGCGCCCACGACCGACACGCCCAGCTTTTCGTCCTCGGTCACCTGCACTTCCAACTCGGTCGCCATGGTCCGGCTGACCAGGGGGGTGCCCCAGGCGACGACGTTGGTCACCAGGCTGACGTCGGTGCCCTTGTGGGTCTGCACGTCCACCAGCTCGCCCAGGTCCTTGATGGCCTGGTCCCGCTTGTCGGCCAGCAGGTTGGCGCTGCCCCCATGCAGGACCACCGACTCGATGTCGCTGTTGATCTGGGCGATGTTGCTCGCCAACTGGTTGGCCTGGCCGATCAGGCTTTGCGCCTCGATGAGCAGTTGGTCCTGGAGGTCCTCGAAGAAGTTGCCCAGGTTGCGGAATTGCCTTGCCATGGAGTCGGCGGCCCAGACGGCCTGCTCGCGCAGCGCCTGGCTGTCCGGCTGGGCCGCCAGCTCGGTCAGCGACCCGAAGAACTCGTTGATCGCCTGGACCAGGCCCTTGGCGTCCACGTTGTCCAGGGCGGCCTCGATCGACTCCAGCGTCGCCAGCTCCTGCGAGGCCTGCCCGTACAGCGGCTGCTGGCGGAGCAGCTCGCTCTCCAGCAGCACGTCCATCGACCGCAGCACCACCGCCACTTGCGCCCCGCCGACGGAGATCTGCCCCATCCGGTTCGACTCGACCGGCTCGATCCGCAGATCCTGCCGGTGGTAGCCCTCGGTGGCGACGTTGGCGATGTTCGTGCCAACCAGCTCGATGGCGCGCCGCGCCACATTCAGACCGCTCAAGGCGATGTCAAGGTCGGCCATGTCTTACCGCTCCGCGTCCACCAGGCCGGTGTCAGGCCGCCAGGGGTCCTGCCCGCCGGCACGGTAGGTCGTCACTCCCCGGCTGTGGGGGAAAACCGCCTCCAGCAGCATCCGGTTGATCCGGATGCCCTCCAGAAGCAGCACGGACGTGTGCACGTGCTGCTGCTGGAAGGCCTCGATCGCCTGGATCAACTGGCGCCGCCGGGCGGCCACCAGGTCCCGGGCGGGCTCGTCCAGCGCCTCGGCGATCTCGCCGAGGGTCAACCGGTCCGGGGGCTTGCCCAGGGCGCCGGCCAAGCCGGTGCGGGCGGCGTCCAGCCGCCCGTCCAGCTCCGCCTGATGCGCCACCGCCCGGGCGATCTCTTCCAGCAGCAGCTCCAGGCTCCGCTCGTCCCGCTCCACCAGGCAGTCGGCCAGAGACCGCAACTGCACCCGCCGGCGGCCCAGATGCGCCGCCTGATCGTCGATCGCCTCGATCAGCCGCCCGATGAGCACGTCCCTGCTGGCTGTGGCGGCTTTCATGGCGCCGTCTCCGTATCGGCGGGTGCGGGCGCGTCGGCCCCGTCGGCCGGCGGGGCGGCGCCCAACTGCCCCAGCACCTGCTTGTACAATCCCAGCCCGCCGCGGGAGGCCACGTCCCGGGCCAACTGGCTCCAGAACAGGTCCCACACCTGCCCGCTGCCGGTCCCGCCCAACAGGCCCGACTCCGGGATCGTCCGCTTCATCTCCTGGAAAAGCCTCTCCAGCAGGACCGACTCAAAGTCCTTGGCGGCCTTGAGGAGTTCCTGGCGCGCGGCCGGGCCGGTCGGCGGGCCGGCGGCGAGGGCCTCGGTCAGCCGGCTTCCGGGGCCGGGGTCGATCGGGATGGTTGCGGCGGGGTCCACGGCAGCGTCTCCTACATGATCTTCAGGTCGGCCTGGAGGGCCCCGGCCTGGCGAAGGGCCTGGAAGATGGCGATCAGGTCCCGCGGGGTAAGCCCCATGGCGTTCAGGGCCCGCGCCAGCTCGGCCACCGTCAACTGGCGAGGCACCACGTGGATGGCGCGGGTCTCCTCGTCGGCCTCCAGATCGGTCTGTTTGGTCTTCTCCGTCGTGCTGCCCCGGGGCGCGAACGCCGGCGGCTGGGAGACGTTCTCCTTCTCCCGCGTCTTGATCGTCAGGCTGCCGTGGGTGATCGCCACCGTCGAGATCACCACCGTCTCGCCCACCACAATCGTGCCCGTCCGCTCGTTGATCACCACCAGCGCCGGCTGATCCACCTTCACCTCCAGCGCGCCGATCCGGTCGATGAAGGCGGCGATGCTCTTGACCGGCACGGCCGGGGCCGCCAGGGCGTCGCCGCCGTCGCCGGGGCCGATTCGCCCGGCCGCCGAGCCGGTTCGGCCCTGGCGGAGGATTTCCTCGGGCACGCGGACCTCGATGGTGCCGCCGTCGACGGCGCGGGCGGCGCGGGGGTAGGCCTGTTTGACCGCCTCGGCGACCCGCACGGCCGTGGTGAAGTCGGGGTTGCGGAGCTGAAGGAGGATCTTTCCGTTCTCGACGTAGGTGGCCAGCTCCTCTTTTTCGATGGTCGCCCCGGCGGGGATCCGCCCGACGGTGGGATGGTTCTTGGAGACCGAGGCCGCCTCGCCGGCGGCGGAGAACCCGCCCACCGAGACGCCGCCCTGGCAGACCGCGTACACCTCCCCGTCGGCCCCGACCAGGGGGGTCAGCAGCAGCATCCCGCCCTGGAGGCTGGTGCCGTTGCCGATGACCGAGACCGTCACGTCCAGCTTCGATCCGGTCCGCCCGAAGGGGGGCAGATCGGCGGTGACAATGACGCTGGCGATGGACTTGCTCTTGACGTCCTTGGGATCGACGACCAGGCCCGTGCGGCGCAGGGTGTTGGCCAGGGCCCGCCGGCTGGTGTCGGAATCGTCGCCGGTGCCGTTGAGCCCGATCACCAGGCCGTAGCCCCAGATCGGGTTGGACCGGATCCCCTGGATCTCCACGATGTCCTTGATCCGCTCGGCGCGGGCGCCGGCGGCCATCGCCGGCAGCAGCAGCAGGGCAAGCCAACGTCTCATGGGCGTCTCTCCAGTGGCACAGGTTTTCAATCTGTGTTCATTTCCACCTTGGGCTGCACAGGTTACAAACCTGTGCCACTTAGAACGGGTTCAGCCAGTTCAGCAGGCGTCCCAGCCACCCGGGCCGGGTGAACTTGACCTCCTGCCCCCGGCCTTTGTAGACCAGACGGAAGTGGGCCACGCGGTCGCTGTCGACGGTGTTGTCGAAGGCGATGTCGCTGGGCCGGATGATCCCCGACAACTGCACCACCTGCGTGTCGCCCTCCACCTCGCGCTGGCGCTTGCCGAAAACCACCAGGTTGCCGTTGGGCAGGACGTCCTCGATGGTGACGGTGATCTTGTCCTGGACGCTGCGGTCGGACTCGAAGTCGGTTCCCCCGGCGAACTTGGTCTCGGAATTGAAGTCCATGTTCAGCTTGGGGAAGTCGAAGATCTGCTGGCCGACGGACTGCTGGATGAGGTTGGCCAGGTCCAGCGTGCCGCTGGTGACGCCCTTGCGGGAGGTGGTCTTGTCCATCTTCCGCGAGGAATCGTTCTCGATGACGCTCCGCTCGCGGACCACGATGGTGATGACGTCGCCGACCTGGCAGGCCGTGTCGTCGATGGTGATCAGCCTCATGCGGCGGC
>Ga0307378_10013200_pt1 | contig 10469 bp, 7 predicted proteins | sample UN1MG_FD_202238 | JGI IMG/M metagenome (GOLD analysis project Ga0307378, IMG submission 202238) | Soil microbial communities from Risofladan, Vaasa, Finland - UN-1 | ecosystem: Environmental > Terrestrial > Soil > Coastal area > Acid sulfate soil | place: Finland: Risofladan, Vaasa | collected...
GATGAAATTTATCTTGTAGGGCTTTAACCTCCTTGTGTGTATGTGCCAATATTAGTTCCTATTTTGCTTAAGTAGGAGGATTCCAAACGACCTGAGTGGTTAGGTTCAGGCCCTGAGGGATCAGTCATACGTGGGTTCGAACCTTACCCTTTACAATGAGATAATATCCCACTCCATCGAAGAATAAACGATAATTTGTGCCCTCGCATTCTAAGAAGAGTATTTATAATGTTCACCCAAGCCCGATCATGAGATTAATGTCCGCAAAAGCAATGATCCTAAAAGAGGCGTTCGAGTTTGCTTTCTCAGCCCTGGAAAGAACTCTCGAAGGAACAGATGAAAAAGAGTATACTTATAGGCTCACCGAGGCTAGTAACGACATCCAATCCATTCTTAACCACCTGAGCAGGATGACAAACCTAAACATACCGAGAATAATAAAAGGAGATTTCGATTACACCCCAGATCACTGGCCGATTGATTATGTTGAGCACAACTATGGTTTAGATAGATTGATGGGTGACATCATCGAGGGCAAGGAGAAGGTGCTGGAAGGCGTTGCGGGGCTATCTGAGAGACAGTTAGAGGAGGTAATGCCTCTCATGTCAGGTCATTATCCGCGTAAGATAGGGTTATTCGCCTATATCGGTGAACTTTTCCACCACAGGGGTTAGATCGCCTTCATCAGAGGAACAATAAAGCGCTAAAAAGAACGGAACCCCGACTTCTTGAAATAAGCCTTTTGCCTAACACCAGCGGAAATATCTCCTGAAACATCCATGCATGCACTTGATACCATATGACTAATTCAAATCTTCTCTTAGACGAGTATTGAAATTCAGTTATTCCATGTAAAAGGTGGAAGATTTCAGTGTGCTTTCTCGTTTTATAAAAATTTATTGTCTTCATCATAGACCCAGAACCGCGCGCACATGTTTAATTATGATTAAATTAACTGGGGATTCAAATTAAAAAAATTGAGAGTTAGCGAGCGCTCAAAGTGTATGAATTGATAAAAATGAGAATTAATTTGTGACTTGTTGTAGTTCGGTCACTTTTCTTGATGTGATTCGAGATAATATATCTGATGGAGTCAATTCTAGACGTGACATTATCTGAGCTATCTTTTCTCGGATATTTTCATTAATATCGCCTGATAGAAGAGCTCTTGATTCAGTTAGCATTTGTCTTGTACGTTCATAGAGTTCAATGATGTCTTGAGTGTTGAGATAATACACATCTTTTCCATGAGGTATAGCAGATTCGTTAATTGTTTTTCTCGGTGTTACTAGGCAAGTATATTTATCTTTCACATACTTGTAATTATCTCTATCAACTGCGTATTGAAGATGACCAGAGGTTTGTCTACAAGTATCGATTGATATGCCATAGTCTGGATGCTCATCTGATTTTCCTTCCAGTATGAATAATATACTGTTTTCTAGTTGCCAACATGCATCTGGTGCACCTTCTCCAGGTGGTTTAAGTGAAGAGTATCCTAATAATTTCCCAAGCTCTCGTAATCCTCTATCAAATTTATTTGCATCAGTCTCGTTTAATAGTACTTTAACCTCATCTAGTTTCCGAGTAAACTTTGGACCTACGGGATTTAATTCAGTAATAACATCAATTACACCTTCAACAGCGAGTGCTTGTCTTTCTTGGTCTTCCTCTGGTACTATTTCAACAGATTCCATTGACTTGAGAGCATTAGGGAACCATGAAATGAATCTCCCAGCTGCTCTTGCGAAGTTAATATAATCTGTCTTTATCCTTTCATATTCACTCATTTCAGGAGGGGCTATCATCGCAGCTGAAGCTGTGAAATAGTACCATAACGCCCGGTATGAGTTAAGATTAGGTACAGCTAATATGTCAGAGATTCTTCTCCCTCTCTCAACTGCTCTTTTATAATCTCCTGACCACATAGCATAGGAAAAATCCACTTCAAAATCAACGACGTCATCAAGTATCTTAGTCTCCTTGGATTCCGGTGGAGGTTCAGTATAACGAAGACTTTCTATAACTTTCTCAGCTTCAGCCCAGTTCTCATCCTTTGCCATAAAACTCTCTAACATTGCATTCATCTTATCGACTGAGTCTGTACCTTGTCGTAAGGCGAACATTAGTTCTGCTCGAAGCTCAGGATGAAATACCCGTAAGTTTTCAGCTCTTGCACAATAATTCAATAATTTCCTATCAAGCATTAGTATCGCTGCACTATCAACATCTGCTCGAGTACACCTTCCAGAGGCTTGCTGAATTCGCGTCTTAATCCTTTCTCTTAGTAGGACATCAAGACTCAAACGTTCTTCTAAGAATGCTTCCTGTAAATTTACACTGCTAGGTAGACCGTCAATTATTACTTGTCTACAAACTCCGCCAGGTAAGTCGATTCCATCATATCTATTAGTTAAAAGCAATAGACTGTTTTCTTTTGTAATAAACGGATCTAACCTTTCTTCAATATCACTAGCAGTGAATACAGTCAGCGGAGGTTGATAAGCAGTTGCAAAATCATTGTATTTTCTGGCTCTATATCCACTTGGGCATAATACAAGGCTTCTATCGACCAATGCCAATCGTTTAACAATCCAAGGATAATAATCGTCAGGACTAATTGCATAATCTGGAAATAGGAATAATCTTCTGCCCACGCCGCGGGTTTCATATGTTTTTGGAGTAGCTATACGCTGTATTTTGTTTGCGCCTGTTATTCGCTCTAATTCTCCCCCTCTTCCTAGTGTTGCAGACATGTAAATTCGCTGTTCTGCTTCTGCGAAAGGTCGATGATGTTTTGTAGGTGGTATATATGGTCTGATGAGAATGGAATCAAATGAGATATAAACATGACAAGCATGTAAACCATCACTGACAACCCTCCAAGAGAAATACAAAGAAAGGTCGCTATCATCAATAGACTCAAGAACACTTCTAAGTCCGCTAAGGCTTCTATAAAATGCGCCAAAAGGAACTTTCTCAACGTGATGAGTTACTCGATCACGGTTACCACTATGTATTACTTCGACGAATCTAGGGGGTAAGTCCTTTTCAAAGATTCCAAGGATCCGATTGAACAAGTCAGGATGGATTTGACGATTAATGTTTAATGACCACATGTCACCGATGTACGATTCTGCGCCATGAGCGTCATCAAGGATAATCGTTTGTGGGTCGTCAATTCCTGGGCTAACATTAAATAGACCACGATAAGTTGCTAGGGCAATCGTTTCGCTGCTTTGATACTTTGATAAGTCACCTGGGTTGTATTCTTTTTTACTCCCGACAAAAACGCATGTATCAATGTCGTATTCTTTCGACTGTTGATGAATTTGGTTAACTAATTGACGAGTAGGACACAGGTAAATAATCCTTTGGCTTAAATATCGTCTTCTCCATTCAGCGATTAATAATCCAACAAGTGTTTTACCTGAACCTGTTGGGAGTTCAATTCCTACATCATGTGATTTTATATGGTTTCTATAATAATCACGTAGAACATCAGCCTGTAGTGAACGTAGATACTGGATATTCTCAGAACGTCCTTTCAAATCTATGAAAAGTGTTTCAATATCTGTTTCTTGTGCAGGTTGTCTCGGAGTTAAATCAAAAGGATTAGGCTTCGACATCTCACTCACTCCTGAAGCATAATTGATCAGTGTTATATCCAGCTAAATATTTTATTACCTATGCCTCGGCTCTATATCGAAACCGAGCGCGCACGAAAAATTTAATACTAGTTAAAAGTAATTTTCGGATATGCTTAGTTATAGAGCCTTAATTAAAAATTGGCATAGAAAAGCGGGAGAACAAGACTACTTTTCCAAGTACGTCTTTGAATATCTAGCTTTCATTGCCTATATAAAAACTCAGTTATATGCAGGTTATAATGAAAATGACAGAAAAACTATTCAAAGATTAAAAAGAGATGAACAGTATAAAATTCGCTATATTAGTAACATACAGACCAATCCAATATTACGAGAAAATTGGACTCAAATACAAAACAAATTAAACCTCGCAAGATTAGGTCGAACAAATAATGATATGGATGAAGTTTTAGAGATAGAATGGTGGAATTGTTCGCATGAAAACTTTAGAGATAAAACTATTGAAGAACAACAGAAAATTAGAGGTATTCTTCACTCTTTGGATGATTGGGAAAATATGGTGGAATTTTGGTACACAATTCGAAATAATCTGTTTCATGGTGCAAAAGACCCCCGAAACGAGAGAGATAGAAGTTTAGTAAAATACGCATACAAAACGCTAAGACCCTTTATGGCGACGTGTTTAAAACATATTAATTAAATTCGCGCGTGTCATTTAATTAGAGTAGAAGTCAGAGATAGTTTGTATAAGTTTGAGTGAATGTTCCTTAGTCGTAGCGGGTAAATCGTCGAATGATTCAATCTCCAGTAAATAATTCCTGATTAATTTAGCAACCGAACCTTTGTTAAATTGAATACCGACGGATTTTAGGGTTCGATCAACCTTATTTGAAACCCCATCGTTTCCAACTAATTTCAGTTTAGCTAGATTCGCCGCAGCCATCTGTTTACCATAAATTGAAATAACCCAGTCACGATACTGTTCCTCTGGAAAAATGTCTTCGATTGCGAAGGCACGGTCAATTACTCCTAAGGTGGGACCTAACAATAAGACCTTTGAGCGACTTGTCTGGTATCGGGTTATCCAGTTCTTTACAAGGCTGTCATAGGCATTGGAGCCAGCTTGATCCGAATCCAATAATACAACCGCGTCTAGTTTTTGACCGATCATAAACGTAGCTATGTATACGACCTCTGACGCCCCACCCGCAGGCGTTATCAATAGGTCATCAGGTAATGCAGGTCTTCCGCATCTCTTCATCAGGTTAGAAAGCTCGGTTATGATCCAATAGTCATCAACACCTTCGACAACTAGATTCTTTGTGGACAATAGGTAGCTTTGACTCCCGCTCATTCCTAGTGCCGCTTGTAGAACAAATTTTGCTTCTGGTTGGCTCTGGGTCAAATCTGAACTGACGACAGTTCCATGTTCGGTCTCATTCAGAACTCTGATTCTTTCTGGCTTTCTGAGATCGATCAGGAACGGAAGATGTGTCGTGTAAATCATTGTGTTGTCTCGGGCATATTCCTCCATTCGTTTGAGTAGATCGCGCTGAGCTTCAGGGTGAAGGTGTAATCCTGGTTCATCGAGTAGAAGGACACATCCTTTGAATGAGCCCTGACTTTCATACATGAACATCAAATCGAATGAGAAAAACCACTGGAAACCTTGCGACCGTTCCTCCAATTTGATTAGTGAGGGGTCACGTTGATCTGTTACAAACGTGTAAAAGAGCTGTCCATCTGCTCTAAAAGTCACTTCGTATTTTCTTTGGCGCCATCTGTCTGAGATCATGCGTGTAAGTGTAGCTGAAGCGTCATCCAAGTCGTATTGTCTCTGTTCACGGTCAGGAGAGTTACCTTTAACGACCTCGTTTTCCAAGTTTAAGCCTGACAACCTCATGACCATTAACAATGTTCGGTCTTCCTCCTTCAACTGGTTACGGTCTTTCCTCTGTTTTACCTGGTCTAGTTGTGCAGATCCAGTGAATGCTCGATAATCCGACATATAGATGAAGGTTGGAAGATTATCATTTATCCATTTTAATACCGTTGACTGGTGTTCTCCAATAGATTTAGAGAGTTCATTTACCATTTTTTTGAAAGCATCTACGAATTTCTTCTCATTTTCCCAATTTGGTTGATTGTCCTTAGGACTACACTTGGTGTTTAAAACTTCTAAACGTCGGGTTATATCAACGATATAGTTGTTCAATGTTGAGATAATTCTTTCCTCAATTTTAATGCGTACTTCTTGGATAATTTGCTCTGCTTCTTTTCGGAATTCGTCGTTGACTTGAGTGTCTAACACGGGGATCTGACGAGAAGCTTGTTCAGCGATTTCTGAGGGTAAATTGTATGGGAATTCTTCACAAGACCAACGTGCTTTCAATCTCCCTGCATAATCTCGTGAAACCTCAAGGATTCTATTACTTGTATCGACTGACGTTAGCTTTGATAGGTTCGCAATCTCATTGTCATCTAGTTCAAGGCATGCCGTACAGACTGTTTGCGTATCGTTTCTCTCAGTTCTTCGACCTCTTGGCCACTCGGAATCCATCGTGTACGGCTCATTTCCGAATGGCTTTAACTTATGCAAGGCCTTAAGCAGCGATGTTTTACCGACTTCATTTTTTCCTACTAGAACTGTCAATTGATTAACATCGATCCAGCCAGAGTCAATGATGCATCTGTACATTTGAACACGAAACGTTTTTAACAGCATTCTGTACCACGCCCAATTAAAATCTTAGATATTGTTAGCTGTATATCAAGGTTCTTAGGCGCGTTGGTTTGTCCCTAAATGCAGTTATACACACATACTATCCACTGCGCGCGCGCATTTAATCAGCCATCTCTAGTCGCGCACATGTTAAGCTATAATAAACTTTTTACATTCCACTATATTTTTTATACATATATTGAGTACCGCTGACGATAGATACACGCGCATTGCTTTATTACAAAACAGTGTGATATTTTGGATAGCAACTGGACTTGGCTCAGCTATAGGTATTATTGAGTTATCTGATTCAAACTTGAAATATAGGTGGTTACTTTTTGAAGTATTACTTATTATTATCATTATTAGTATTGATAGAATGCTCTCAGTAATGAACGATATATATAGAAACCGTTCGTACACACCCGATCCAAGTTTTCCTCAACCATCACGAGAGACACGCCTAGCAGAAGGTATAGATTATGTTATTATATATTTGAATGAACATTTTAATATAAAAATAATTATATACGTTTTAATATTCATAATAGCTCAGTTGTTTTGGCCCTCTTCTTATGTGTATAATTTTATTGGATGAATATTCTAACCATGAACTACATTCTTCTAGGAAAAATCTTTGATAATTCAATGTTTTGAAAAATGTTAAATGCTAATAAAAGAAACAATTCCTGAATCAAGATGCCCATCCCCTACTACTAGACAATAATGCTCCCTTTGTTAAACTTCGCCGCTGACGGAAAACCACACAACATTACCGAAGCCGTCCAATTCATCTCCGAACAATTCAAGCTCAACGATCTTGATAGAAAGGAACTTTTACCAAGCTGCACCATACATGGGCTAAAAAATTGGTTGATGACTATTTTAAATTCAGAGGCGACATTAGGTTAATGGATGATAAGAAAATGTCTTTAAAAAACGAAGATAGAAAAGGCGTAGTTCTAGTTAGATACGAAGATGGGACAACACACACATTACCAAAGTACATCTATATGAAAATGAAGGAGTCTGGAAAAAGACCAAGTGTCGTGCTTCTGAAAGAAGGTTTACATTGGGACGATCTGAAATAATGTCATTAATAAATAACATCATAAATAAAAGATATCATTACACAAGTAATTTAAACATCTGCCTTTGAATAGATAAATGATTACTATGAGTAACGTAAAATTTGATCTATCACCTGTCGAGAAGAAACCTAACAGAAAGTACCGCAAAGGCAGTAAATATGACCCTATACTAGACAAGTTTCTGAATGGCAAGGATAAGTTGGTCACTGTAGAGGTAGTTGGAAAAGACGGCAACTACATTAGGACACAGTTGAAGAAGCGGATCGACGCCCGCGAACTCAATGTTGATGTCTCAGTGGTAAACAATAAGGCATATCTAGAAAAGTAACAATTTTTAATTTTTTATTTTACGCGAAGTTGTGATCCTAAAATATTTGGGTGGGGATAGACATGTGATTTAATGGGGTTATATTAACTGGGAGTTAAATTAATTATGCGCGCGCACATTTTAGGATAAGATTAATTGCTCAATTTCCTTAGTTATAGTAGATCGCATAGTTTCAAGTTGCGCAATTTCGTCTTTTGAAATGTGAATTAACCTATGTGTTGTCTCAGCAATAATTACTCGTTCTTCAGGAGAAGGCAAAGGCACTTTGACATTTAATAAATCATGGTCTTCATTAATGCTTGGAATTGTTGCGCCTCTAGTACGCCTTTTTATGTCAAACAAAACAAAGTTGCTTCTTAACAAAGCAACCAAATAGTAAGGTGGAACTCGTGGATTACCGTTTTCATCTTTTCTTATCGTTAAATTCGTAAAACCAGTTGTCGCTATAGCGCCATCAAAATCTGCGGTTACTACTGCTGTTTTGTGCTTTTCTGTTCCTGTTGCACTCCCAGATGTGGCTGTAATTATATCACCATTCCTAAGGACTATTCTAGCTCTGCTAGGCGCTTCTGAACCAAGGTATTCGGAGAAAGATGTTATTTCGCAGAATCTGTAGTCAACATCAGAAATCCGAACATGTTTAAAAAACAAATCTGGTGAATATTTGCCGTCGGGTGACGACCTCTTGGAAGGATCCCATCTATAATATTTAATAATTTTTCCAGAAATAGCTTTCTCAGGTTTTTTAGGAATTGTAACAAGTTCGCCAATTGTCAAACATTCAAAACCCATTTCCTTACTTTTCAGTTCCATAGCTTGATAAAGCTCGTTTATTTTTGGGTCATAATATTTTACGTCAAATCGTTCGCTCAAGTTGGCATCAAAATAAACCCATTCCTTTGGTGTTATAATGAAGTTAAGCCTAGTGGCAATTAGATTTGATATTTCGATCTGGCAAGTACGTATTTTGTCTTCTATTCGCTTAATCTCATTTTCAATATGTTTTGCTTTTTCCACCACTACTTTTTCGGCATCACCATCTTTTGGCAAAATTATCTTGATTTTGCGTACATTTTTTATTAATGTTCTCGGTCGTGAACTTCCTGTTTGCAACCGCCATAACTGATGTCTGCCCAAAGCAGAGTTTAGAAATGCAACAAGATAGTGTGGGCTAAGTTTATTCTTCACCCTAATCCTTACAATTTCTTGGCTAGCGTTACACTCTCTAAAGCCATCAGGTACTACGCATGCATTCCCCACACTCCCAAAACCTGTTATAGTGAGAATAACGTCGCCTGGTTTAATCTGGGACGTTTTAAGTTGCTCATGCGCCTCTTTGGTTATATATTTTGTTTCGGCATATTCTAGGTCAATTTTGTAGGGTAAAACATTCTGAACCCTGAGGAATGGTATTGCCGTCGAAATGTCATCTTTTTCTTCATCTAAGTATTGAACATGTTCGGTAGTTGACCATCCAGTTATTCTTGTTACCTTGGCTATGTCAGGTTCAAGTTGAACAATTCTTTCTTTTTCCACTTCTTCAATATCTCGTATAGTTGATAAGTATTGAGGGTTGTAATAGTTAAAATTAAAATTGCTACCTAGAATATCAATAGAGAGCACAACTGGATTTTCTTCTAAGATCTCTACTTTCTTACCTTCTGCAATAATAAAACTATTTAGGTAGGTCATATTTGCTGTCGCCATTTCTTGTAGCTTGGAATAATACGTTCTTCTAGTTGGTCTTTGTCGATGTTGCCACTTGCATCAATTCCCACATGTTCTACATGTGTCATGAAAACTTTGCCTTGCACAGTTCCTGTGAGTTTCTTTTTAAGCAATAGGATACTTGGTTTGACACCTGATTCTTTAGATTTGAAAGTTTTGTCAGATATACTAATGACCGCTCTGATTATGGCTCTTTCCAAGATTGTTTCTCTAACAGCCCTATCACGTGGGTTAATATTAGAGAGAAGACCATCATCTACTACAGTACAAAGGTATCCCCCATCAACCAACAAGTCGAGGCATCTTTCTATGAACAGAACTTGAGAATCTGATGGGTTTGTCTTACTATTTTTAAATTTATTATTCTTTTCATCCCAAGTTCTCTTTGCGAGAGTATATTGGTTTAGAATTTTCATTTCTTCCTCAGGGACTATCTTTGTTTTTTTGTCCTTGTTTCCTATAGTCAATCCAAAGGGAGGGTTTGTTAAGATAATTTGCGGTTTAACATTGCTCCATGTCTTGTTTTCCTTGTCCAATGAATTTCCGTAATGAATGTTGCTACTGCCGTCGCCATGCATAATCATATTCATTCTAGCGGTTGCGGCTAGGTCATAATCGTTGTCCATACCGATAATGAGACTCTTTTTGAGTTTGTCAACGGCGTTATCGTATTCTTTTTGTGCTGTGTCAGATTTGAATTTCCATGAAATCTCATGTCCTGAAGAATCTCGTTCAAACGTTTTGAATTTTCGGTCAAGGTCTTTTTTCATTGTTTCATAAGCAGTTACGAGGAATCCGCCCGACCCGCATGCTGGGTCTGCCACAAGTTTTCCCTCTTCTTTATACTCAATCCCATTTTCGTCTAGTTCTGCACCGACTAGGTTGACCATGAAGCTGACTATTGACCTTGGGGTAAAGTACTGCCCTTCTTTTCCTCTGAATATTTTGTCTATGAACTTTTCATATACAATTGCTTTGGCGACTACGGA
>Ga0307378_10013202_pt1 | contig 10469 bp, 16 predicted proteins | sample UN1MG_FD_202238 | JGI IMG/M metagenome (GOLD analysis project Ga0307378, IMG submission 202238) | Soil microbial communities from Risofladan, Vaasa, Finland - UN-1 | ecosystem: Environmental > Terrestrial > Soil > Coastal area > Acid sulfate soil | place: Finland: Risofladan, Vaasa | collected...
ATTGAAATGACAGCCCCGGTAACATCATCTCCCGTCGAGGAAGGCAAGAAATATATAATAGCCTTCACAATGCCATCGAAATACACTCTGGAGAGTCTACCTGAGCCAGTAAATAGAACGATATCCTTCCGCAAGGTAGGTAAGCAAAAAGTTGCCGCGTTACGGTTTTCAGGTAATCTAAATAGCAAATTGGCCACGCGCAAGGCTAAGGAGCTGGAAACCTGGCTGAATGGAAACAACTACTCTAAGAAGACTGGCTTTGTCTTTGCGCAATACAATCCTCCCTGGATACCGGGCATTTTTCGAAGAAACGAAATATTGACTGAGGTGTCATAAGTCACCGTAAATATGACATTTTAATATGAACTGATTTTGAAATGGAAAACACCGAAGAATTATCAGGGTTAATAAAGAGACTTCTTGATTCGCAACGCTTTGCTGTACTGGCAACTCAGTTCGAGGGACAGCCGTATAGCAACCTAGTTGCCTTTGTTGAGGCAGACGATCTGAGGAGCCTGCTTTTTGTCACCAGCAGGAATACCCGCAAATACTCAAACACCCTGGCAAGTAAAAAAGTGGCTGTTCTTATTGATAGCAGAACAAATCAGGCATTGGACCTTAATACTGCGGTAGCCGTCACAGCTCTGGGTATTATTGAAGAAGTCGGTACAGACAACAAGGAGTACCTGTCAGGAGTATATCTTTCCAAACATCCCCAACTCAAAGAGTTTCTCTACAAGCCATCAAATGCGCTCATGAGGGTTGCCGTGACTGACTACATACACATTGTTGCCACTTTCGAGAGTGTAAGGCATTTACATATGGAGTAAACCAAATAGTCATACTCTAAAATTGTAGACTTTATATGAGAAAAGAGACAATTACTGGGAGGCAGAAATGGGAAAACTCATTCGATTAGCTAATACCAAAGACCTGACCGACGGAACTATGAAGAAGTATCAGGTTCAAGGCGCAGAGATTCTGATAGCCAAAGTTGAAGGAAAATATTATGCTGCCCAAAACAAATGCCCCCACTTTGGTGGAGACCTTTCCAAAGGCAAATTAGAAGGAACTATTGTAACCTGTCCTCGACACGGCTCTCAGTTCAACCTAAATGATGGTAGCGTGGTTCGCTGGCTCAAGGGAACCGGACTCATTTCAACCATCGGTAAGATGCTCAAATCACCACATAAACTGATTACCTACAAAACAAAGATAGAAGGGCAAGATATCATGGTGGAAATCTGAATTCATTATAAGTTAAGCAGATGGGTAAATAGACCTTTAATCTGATTTTCAAGGAGGAACTATGCCAGCACTACAGGCATTCTTTACAAATATGTCAGTCAGAATGCCTCTCCATAGGAAGCTCTATCTTGTTTTTCTCAATAATATGATAAAGTTAGTCAAAAGACAGAGTTGCTGCGGGCATCCAGGTGAACCCGGCTGCTGACAGACAGCGAAATAAACCTCTCGTGAGGAGGTGAAGCGTGCTACTACCGATATCCTACCGCCAGGGTAATGGGAGGCGCAGACATGACCACTATCCAGATATATGATGCCAAGCGGAACAGAGTGCTCAATGTAGAGAGAATTAAGAGGTCGGATACGGAATGGAAAAAGCTACTGACCCAGAAACAGTATGAAATCACCGCTAAGAAGGGAACGGAAGCCCCAGGAACCTGTCCGTTCGATGAAATCCACGAACCCGGCATTTTTCAGTGTGTACGGTGTGGTACCGACCTTTTTCGTAGCTCCACCAAGTTCGAATCAGGAACGGGCTGGCCCAGCTTTTATGAACCAGTTTCGCTGCTCAATGTTTTTGAGCAGCCTGACAGGAGTCTGGGAATGGTGCGGACAGAAGTGCTCTGCGCCCGGTGTGGCTCCCACCTCGGCCATGTTTTTGATGATGGTCCGCAACCAACCGGCAAACGATATTGTATGAATGGCTTTGCGCTGAGATTCGAACCCGAGGGCATACTGTGAACCAGACAGTCTCATTAGAAGTTGCTACTTTCGCTGGCGGTTGTTTCTGGTGTGTTGAGGCAGTCTTCCGAGAAGTTAATGGGGTCGAGAATGTGGTTTCCGGTTACACAGGCGGCACCACCGTAAACCCGACCTACGAGCAGGTCTGTTCCGGCAAGACCGGCCACGCTGAGGCAGTCCAGGTAAGCTTCAATCCTTCCAATATCTCGTATCGAGAAATTTTGGAGATTTTCCTTTCCGTCCATGACCCAACAACACCGAACCGGCAGGGTGCAGATGTGGGCACGCAGTATCGTTCAGCTATTTTCTACCGCAACAAGGAACAAAAAGCCATTACCGAGAAACTTATCGGAGAACTCAATGAAGCTCACCTATGGAGTAAGCCGATCGTCACACAGATTGTGCCGTTGGAGACGTTCTACCCTGCAGAAGACTACCACCGGGAATACTTCTCTCGACATCCCGAACAGGCTTACTGCCAGATGGTGATTTCCCCCAAGGTCAACAAGTTCCGTCAGCAATGGGCAAAGAGGCTTAGGGAATGATCGATGATCTCATTAGTTTGTTACCACAGACCTTAATAAGAGTCTGCAAAGCAGTTTTTCCGATAGTTCCGTGAATGTGATTGGTTGCGAAGCCCTCTTTTGGGCACGCAAATGGTCTCCAAAATGGGTTATTTGCAGGTAGTAGTCGAACTGAGGTACCAATAAGCAGGATTTTTGCAGCGTCACAATAAGTAATTAATTCAATATAGGACTAAAATAGGATTATTTAAATAAGGTAATGGGCTCACAGAACTTCGATACAAAGTCGAGATCAGCGCTATATTTATGGCTCTTTGGGTTATTATTTGCCTTTTGTTTCACGACCCTTATTTGGCTGCTTGGCCCAAATCTAAAACATTTTATTGATTCATTCCTTCCTGATCAGGGAGCATCTTGGTATTACTGGAAGCTACCCAATCGTAACTTCTGGGGGATGGCTATAGTATGGGCATTCTATTTAGGTCATCAATTCTCTATTTGGATAGCAATCTATTTCGGCTATAAGAATTTACACGGTTTTAGGTCTCCATCCCTCTGGGGAATATCGAAATATAGTCTGGTGGCCTTAGCAGTCAATTTAGTATTTGTATCTCTACATTTGCTGCAGACACATTTGTGGTTTGATGGGCTTGCACAAGACGTTCCCATATTTACGAGCCAGTATTCAGTGATTATTATGCTGGCAGTAATACTCATACTTGAAAATCCGAGAAGGGGTCTGATTCTGGGACATAAAGCAGGGAAACCATTCACAGCACAAGTCGCTGGATTTTTCAGGCGTAGCCATATGTATATATTTGCCTGGGCACTCGTATATACCTTTTGGTTCCATCCAATGGCGACTGATCCACAGTTACTCTCTGGATTCTTCTACATGTTCTTACTGTTCACACAAATTACTTTGGCTTGGACCTGGATGCATTTCAACAAGAAATGGATAATCCTTCTGGAGAGCTATGTTGCAATTCATGCTGTAATAGTGGCTTTGTTTAACACCTCTTTTTTTAACAGTCCTGATATGTGGCCAATGTTTTTCTCTGGATTTGCCTTCATGTTTGTGTTCACGTATTTGTATGCCTTAAAGACTAATAAGAAAATATTCTGGCTGGTGACTGCAATCTATGTTGTATTCCTAATATGGCTCTACCTTCCTGCACCTATAGGCTATGGAAGAAGTATAGTAAATTTGAGTCGCCTCGAATTCCTGTGGATACCCATAATATTACATGCCCTTGCCTGGGTTTTTGCCGGACTTACATATTTCAAAATTAGAAAATAGGCTATAGACATGACTCTTCAGTTAATTGTTTCAACCATTCTAATAAGCCTGGCATTAATCTTTTATTCTATAGGTGTTTGGAGCGAACGGCTTGCTGGGCGGTTGAAAGGGTGGCACTTGATATTCTTCTGGTGCGGGTTAATATTTGATGCTACTGGGACCGGTATTATGTTTGAAATGGCTGGGACAATAGGTACTGACATCCATAGTGCGACTGGTGTTATTGCAATCGTATTGATGCTTGTTCACGCAATTTGGGCTACTGCTGTTCTAGCAAATAAGAATGAGAGAGCTATTACTAAATTTCACCATTTTAGTGTTTTTGTATGGATTATATGGCTAATTCCATACTTAAATGGTTATTTTGCTTCCATGAGGTGAAAGTAAAATGGCTATTGTAATATTATTTAAGGAATAAAAAAATGGGAATACCAGCTTCAAAATGGTATCGAGCAATTAAACAAAGAAGATCACGAAGGCAGTTTGGGCCAAGACTTTTGGAATCTAAGACCTTGGCTCAAATAAATTCTATTTGTAATGATTTCCAGCCTTTCAATGGTGCTCGTGCAGTATTTGTAACAGACAAGCCTGAAACCGTGTTTAAAGGCGCTATAGGGCCCTATGGTAAGGTAAAGAACGCGCCTGCATTTGTTGCTTTCATCGGGAATATGGAGAACCCAAATGTTCAAGAGCATGTCGGTTATACAGGGGAGGGTATCATACTTGAGGCTGAGACTATGAACCTGGCTACCTGCTGGGTAGCAGGATTTTTCCGAAGAAAAGTAGTGGAATCATTGATAAGAATTGGTAATAATGAACGTGTTATGGCCATTACACCGATTGGTTATGCTGCTAAGCGCCAGTCGTTAGAAGAAAGACTTATGACTGGGTTTGGTCTTTCGCACAAACGCAAGAAGCTGTCAGGATTAGTAACTGGAATTGAGGAATCGGAATGGCCACAGTGGATTAAGGTATCTCTAGAAGCTGCACGTCTTGCGCCTTCAGCAGTAAATCGTCAGCCATGGAGATTCCATATAGAACCTGATTCAATTACGGTTTCGGTTAACGTCATGAAACGTGAATATGGTATTTCGAAAAGACTATGTTGTGGTATTGCCATGCTTCACATTGAAACAGCCGCTATTAATTGTGGTATAGAAGGTAAATGGGAGTTCTTAAAACAGCCTCAGGTAGCTAAATATGCTGTCAATACTAAAGTTATATAACAGTTATAGATAATCAAGCAAAAGTAGGTAATAACTAGTGAATAAAAAGAAATCCAACACTCATAACGGATGTAGTACGATCGAATATAAGCTTTTTGTAGTCTTATAATGGAGGTCAGATATGCTTAAAGCAAAATTTATTAAATTCATGCCAATATTTATCGCATTATTAGTTCTAGTTCCAGCGGGGGCTGCTTTTGCTCATTCTCCAGTATTTCCTGGAGAAAATCACAGTCCTGCAACTGCATATAATATTGAAAATCCGGCAAAATCATGGGCTGCTTACGATCAGCTAAATCATCCAGACGAGGGAGAATATTATAAGTTCAGCATGTCTAAAGGCGAAAAGATTCAATTAGCTTTGATCACGCCTGAAAGCCCGGCTGAAAGCGGCTTTTTACCTTCATTCGCTTTACTAGTTCCTGAAAGTACTCAAGCCGATATACTCCCTGTTTATATTGAGGTCCCTGCAGGATATGGTATTACCGTAGAAGAAGGTAATGATCCGGGTCATGCAACCTATGAGGCCTTTTCACCGGGTTGGTTCTATGAGGTTGCTAGTATGAATATTAATGCCCCTTCAGATGGTACATACTATGTAGTTGTTTTCAGTACAATGCAAAATGAAGATAGCGTCAATCATAATGACCTTGATGACCATAGTCATGATCTCGAGGCTCCAAGATATGGACTTGTAGTGGGTTATATCGAATCATTTACCCCAATAGAATTGATAATGGTTCCGTATAGTGTACAGAAGGTGTATGCTTGGGAAGGGCAGAACCAGTTTGTAATATTATTACCGATAACCTTGGTTTTAATTATCGGTGGAATTATGTTTTATTGGCGTAGTTGGAAAGGCAGGGCACCAAAAGGGATATCTAAGTGGCTTGCATTGTTTGCTGGTCTAGCATTTCTTGGAACGGCTGTTAGCATTCTATATCAAATGTTTTTAACCCTAAGCGTTACTGGTTTTCATGGGGAAGCGATAATAACATTAGTTATATTTATGATTTCAGTTATTCTTGGAGTGGTTACCTTACTCTATGCAGTACGTGATAAGTCGGTATTGACTACTTGGAGAAGAATCGGGCTAATAGTTACCGGATTGATGGCACTTTTTGTATGGTCAGGTTTATATCTAGGCCCAGCCTTGGCAATTATATCAGCATTTGTGCCCCCCTATTCAATGAGAAAGGAGTAGAAACAAATGGTAGAAGACATAGGGAATCCAAACAGGCATAACCGTTTGGAAATTACTAAGGATACTCGTGTATCCGACATTTTAAAGGAATATGGAGACATAGCAGATGTTATGGAGGTCTTTGGTGTAAACCGAGTAGGACGATATTCCATACGCAGGATACTGACAAGATTTCTTACTGTAAAACGTGCTGCTTTTGTTCATCGTATCCCGTTAGAAGATTTTCTACAAATGTTGCATAAAGCGGTACAGTCTAAAGCTATAAGCGATTGAGGGCTATTGGCTTGGTTATCGTTTAACATTTTAGTAGATTGTTACGCATTAATATCGGGATGTTTGCCCAGCCAGGCGTATAAGTATTTGATACCGTTTTCCTTTTCCAAAAGTGAAAGTCGCCACCGGACGAAATGGGGACTTATGTTCAACCATGCAAGTAGATAGATTGACGGTCAACCATAGTTCTCTTTATCTTAGCTATTCTATAGTAATCTTGCCTGCCATGGACGGGTGGATCTTACAATAGTATTCCAATTCACCTGACTGCTCAAAGGTATACTCAAAGGTTTCGTTTGGAGATATCCTACCGCTATCGAATGAATTATCCCGAGCGGTTACAGTGTGATCAACCGAGTCAATGTTGTACCATAAAATAGTGGTTCCAACCGGTAAATTTGGGGCAGGTGCGGGTGCCGGAGCATTTGGTGGTAAGCTACTTGGGGCAGGTGGTGGCGGCGGAAGGATGGCTGGATTGAAGGCAGATCCTTCAATCGCCACTTCGATCTGAAGTGGCGTTGCTGGTTCTGGTTCTCCCGTTGTAGGCGCTAAGGGCGTACCCCCACCTGTTGGTGGTGCGGGCGCTGGTGCTTCTGATTGGCAAGAAACCGTAAGCACCACGGCTAAAACCAGGGCCATGGACAATATAATGCTGAGTAGACTTTGATATTTAGAGACATTGCCAAAATATATTTTCATTTTCACTCCCTTTCGACTTTGAAGCATTATCTATTTAATATAACGTTAATCCTTGTAATAGGATAGGATGCAATTAATGATGCCTTTCGATTACTTCAGAAGGATTAAGACCCCTTTTTATTTAATGAAACAGGCTATCATTCTGCTGGTGGAGACCAGGGCACGAGCTCAACATCTAAGGGAATTATCTGCGAATCAAATCCTCCAACATGTCCATACTTTTCGCCATGTTCAAATTTCCCCGTTATTCTGACTTTAGCATACCGTTCTAATGGTCCCATCATTTGTTGCTGATAGGCGTTATCGTAAATCTCCTTTGGTACCCCTTGTTCAATCCACAGCATTTCCCCATCGGGGATAAGATGCCCTGGAGCATATCCTGAATAGACCAACTTCTCGCTTAGGACGATTGTTTCCCAACCCTGGTAGTAATATCCCTCAATTATTATATCCTTTCCATTATATTGGTCAGGAGCCAAAAACAATTGTTCAAATGTTACCTCTTGCACTTGGGATTTTTGTTCGTTGCTGCAGCCAACCATAACACCAACTAGTAATGATAGCAGTACTGCGATCAATGAAACGCATTTAGTCATATATATGATTCCTCTTTTACTGAGTTGAAATACATAATTACGGAATCGTCTTGTTAAGACCCTATAGAACTGGATACAGGAGTTATTAATAGAATTACAGCCCACATGACGACCCCTGCCGCAATTGCAGCTGCACTGATTACCTTGGCTCTGGTGCTTCCACTCTTACGGTAACCTACGATACCACCAACAATACAAGCCGCCCCTAGTACTCCCAGTACAATTAATATAAGAATTTCCATTTTCAACACACCTTTTCAATTAAAGCATTGTTTACTTTATGGTTTCCCTTGTTAGACGGACTATTTCCGGGTAGCCAAAAAGGCAATAATGCCGAAAGCCGCAGCAGATGCTAGTAAACATACGCCAGCACCAACTTCATTACTGCTCAACATAGAATTTATTGCGAATACCCAACTACCAAATCCCGTAATCAGCGAACCCCACATGGCTGATCTTTTTAACATTACCTGCTCCTTTCCAGTTTTCATTGCCCAAATAATGCCAATTATCCAGGCTGCCGCAATTAAAACTACAACTACTCCTAAGATTCCCACAATCAAACAATTCCTTATATATATAATATTTTAAAGACAAACATGCTTCAAACTAAGCCCCATTTAATAAGAGAACTAGGAAAGAATCTACATAGTTTCTAATGGATTGCCGTTAGTTAACAGCTGTTGGAACTTATTCTTTGATAATATTGTAAATAGTATAGCCGGTAATCCCAAAAACCAGGTAATTAACGTGCTGCAAATGGAGCCTATTAGTACTATGCTCCATTTCCTTCTCTTTATTGAGAATATCCCGGTAATAATTGTTATTATGCTGAGAATAATCACAGGAATAGCTAAAACAAATTGAAGTTCTTGAGATACGGGTTGGGTTATCGGAGTCAGCGGTGTTCCAACCATACCGTACCACAAGATGTTAAAAAACCCGTCGCCTAACCAGCCAAATATAAGAATGAATATGCCTCCGAGTAAATGGGTGACTCCCGAGACAATATTTAGTAATCCAACAGCTTTTGTCATTCGTCCTCCAGTAATCTACTCATCTTAGTATAATATTACAGGTAGAGTAATTACCCTCGTGATTCGGTTCACCTTTTTGGTCGTTATCTATTTAGTAATGGCGGCATCCTGTCTATGCCCTCACATGGTCTTTAAGACGATGTTAATCGATACGAAAACTACCATCAATCGCCGGGCTTTTGCTGTGGATAGCTCAGTACCACTTTCCCCTATTTGCCCTACCAACAACAAGATACAGCAAACCTAATGCAAGCAGAGGCAGCGCGGCATAGAACGGTATCTGTAATACAAAGAAGACAATCGTTAGAATGATACCAAAGGGAACTATATACTTTCCGAAATTATATAATGTGCGATAGTTTGTTTTTACCTGGTTCCCTTCTCGTATTCTTTTCCTGGCTTGTAATAGCAAAACAATCCCTGTAACTATTATCAGGGCAAGAAAAATGGAAATCAGGAAAGTAATAATCATTTTTATTGCAACCTTTCTATACTTATCCCTCTAATTGCTTGAATTGTTATTATTATCTGAGAACCTCTCTATTCTCCTCGGTATTGTCGGTTATCCATTCTCTTCTACCTTCAATAGCTACTTACTAATCCGTAGGAACAGACGGTAATCTTCTGCAGTTATCTCTGCGCCAGCCTGTGGATAGGGTTCCACATGATACGCGATCATATACTCTTTGAAAGGGTACTCGGGAGGCCAACTGGTTAAACCAGGCTCAGTGAGTTCTACTCGGTGCAGAGATTCCTGATAGGTGATCTCCACCAGACCACTGACCCTACCTTCCCATATACAAACGACACCTGTGGGACAACGACTGTCTTCTGTTACCTCCAAGAACCGAACTTGTAACTCCTCTCCCCTTATGTTTGCACTTTCACCGATTCGAAGAGAGAACTCCTGCCCAAGACTAACCGCATTGCTACTACACGCGGCAATAACGAACGAAATTGTTGAAAGTATTATGGTTATTATAAGGAATTTCATTCTCATGTTTTTGATGAGCCCTATTAGCATCACCTTTGTCCTCGTTAACATTGAAACCTTGTTTTATCGTATCCCTATGTCAATATCAATATCCAATCTAATAGTTATTCCCGATTGAATCTCCACTTGTTTCGGGACCTCTTCACTGGAATCCATTCCGATATGGTTGATATCAACGGTATAGGTTCCAGGCTTCAAATGTGCCACATATCTGCCTGCACTGTCGATATCAATCTGCTGAATCAGATTCCTACCGGACTTGTCATAGACCATTATCTTCCTCGCCTCATATACTTCGGGTGGAATAGGAGGTTTCTCACCCGGTCTTTCTACAGGTGTAATGGGGCCAATCGTTACTACGCCCTGAAGTATACCCGAGTTTTCTTCGTAATATATCAATATCAGCTTACCGGATGTTATCTTTAATGTGCCATTCTGAATTAAGAAGCTCTCAGCGGCCTTGAGTGCTTTCAAATATTGTTCTTCCTGCTCCATGACTCCCGGTGGGTCCATGCGATACATCTCTGTCCAGGAAAGCTCTAGAATAGTAAGTTTCTTTTCATTAATCTTGTAGCTTCCGGAATACGTGTTAGCTCCAGATGATCCGCGGACTTGATCTCTGGTCCTATC
>Ga0307378_10013203_pt1 | contig 10468 bp, 5 predicted proteins | sample UN1MG_FD_202238 | JGI IMG/M metagenome (GOLD analysis project Ga0307378, IMG submission 202238) | Soil microbial communities from Risofladan, Vaasa, Finland - UN-1 | ecosystem: Environmental > Terrestrial > Soil > Coastal area > Acid sulfate soil | place: Finland: Risofladan, Vaasa | collected...
TCGCGCAGGCAGGCGTCGATGTGATGCACGTCGGTGCCGCCGAGCGGCTGCGTGTAGTAATCCACCTCCTCGCGCTTGACGGTGGCGATGTTCCTGTCGAGGTCGAGATCGAGCACGCGGTATGTTTCGCCCCGGTGTATGTAGATCGCCTCGGGGTGAAGCAGCGGCGGGGCGTCCAGCTTGTCGACTTCGCCGAGCACCTCGCCGGTGTCGGCGTCTTCGATCAGCACGTTGGCATCGACGGTGTCGCGCAGCGAGAATTCGTGCTGGGGCGTTTCGGCGGCGGCATGATACCAGACGCCGTCGATGTTGCGAAGCTTGCGGTTTTCCTCCAACAGGCGCAGCACGAGCTGTGCGTGCGGGCCGAACCGCCCGGCATCGGCCGAGGGCAGCGCGATTTCGTGTGCGGTGCTGCGCAGGTGGCCGATGATCACGAACGGGTTATCGCAGTCCACCACCGCGTGTTCGGTCGGCCTGTCGAACAGGTATTCCGGGTGCGACATTATGTATTGGTTGACGGCGGTATCAAGCCCGATGAGCGTGACCAGCGAATCGCGGTCGCCGCGGCCGGCGCGGCCGGCCTGCTGGAAGAAACTCGCGAGCGTTCCGGGGTAGCCGACAATCACGCAGGCGTCGAGCGCGCCCACGTCGATGCCCAGCTCGAGCGCGCGTGTGGTGCTGACGCCCAGCAGCTCGCCGCCGAACAGCCGCCGCTCGATCTCGCGGCGTTCCTCCGGCCGGTAGCCTCCCCGGTATGGCGTGATTTTGCCGGCAAGATGCGGAAACGCCTCGCCCAGCTTCTCGCACACGTATCGATGGATCAGCTCGGCAGTGATCCTGGCCTTCGAAAACGTGATGGTGGGGCAGCCGCGGCCGACAAGCTCGGCCATCAGCTCGTGGGCCTCGACGTTTGCACTCCGGCGCGACCGCCAGGTCCGGTTGCGCTCGACCGGCGGATTCCACAGCAGGAAAACGGTGCGGCCGCGCGGGCTGCCGTCGCGTTCGATCACACGCGGCCGGCGCGCGGTCAGCCGTTCAAACAGCTCGCCGGGGTTGGCTATCGTGGCGGACCCGGCGATTATCTGCGGGCGGCTGCCGTAGTGCTCGCAGATGCGTTCGAATCGCCGGAGCAGGTTGGCTATGTTTGCGCCGAAGATGCCGGAATACACGTGCAGCTCGTCGAGCACGAGGTAGCGGAGATTCGCGATGAAGCTCGCCCAGCGGGCATGCTGAGGCAGGATGGCCGCATGGAGCATATCGGGATTGGAAAACACGACCGCTGCATGGTCGCGCAGCTTGCGGCGTGTGTGCGAGGGCGTGTCGCCATCGAAAACGCCGGCCAGCGCGCCGCCAGGCTCCGCCGCCTTGAGGGCCGCCCCGAATTTCCCGAACTGGTCCTGGCACAGCGCCTTGGTCGGAAACAGCAGCAGCGCGCGGCCGTCGGGGTCGAGGTGCAGCATGTCCAGGATCGGCGCCGAATAGCACAGAGATTTGCCGCTGGCCGTGCCCGTGCAAACGAGAACGTCGCCGCCTTGCAGCACCGCGCCCACCGCCTCCGCCTGGTGCGAATACAGCCGCGAGATTCCCAGCCGGTTCAGCGCATGCCACGCGCCCGCAGAAAGCCCGGCGCAGCCTTCCGCGAAATGTGCAGGGCGGGCCGGAATTTCGCGCACGTGCACAATCTGCCCGCGGTATGAAGGCAGGCTGCGGATATACTCGAGGAAACCGTCAACGTCCATAGCACAAAACGCTGGATAACAACATACTTCTCCTGATCATGTCGACGCACGAGTGCAGGCCGACACGCTGCGGGCCGGCGGCGCCCGGCCGTCTGCTCATCTATGGTAACAGGGTGCGCCGCGCCGGTCAAGAACATAACGCCTGCGGCGGCTTGCTCGTTCGGTCAGGCCTTTTCCTTGTACTTCGTCCAATCGGCGCCGAAAAACCAATAGCTCGCATTGGGGCAGCGTGCCGCGGGCGAGGTCGGAGGCGGAAAAAAATGATGAAATACGCGAAGGCATTTGCCCTGCCGGCAATGATTTTGCTTGCGGGGTGCACTTATCCCAATCTGCAACAACAGCCGCGGTCGGAGAACTTCCACGCGTTCCTCGAGCTCGAGGCCGGCAGGAAGGTGCCCGACTTCCAGATCAACGACACCAGCGGCGCCCTGTGGCGGCTCAGCGAACATTTCGGCAAGCTGATCGTGCTGCAGTTCGCCTCGAGCACGTCGCCGGCGTTCGTTGCAAGCCTCAACGATTTTCAACGCGAGGTGCTGTCGAGGTATCAGGCCGACGATGCCGTGCTGTTCGTTTATGTGTTCAGCACCGAGGCCCACCCCGAGCTGCTCAGCCCGGCGAGGCGGCAGGAGCTTGAGCAGAACGACTACAAATTTCGCATGGATGCCGCCCGGCAATACTACTATACATTGAGATTCAGGGAAGGCAAACGCTATGACCTGTCGGGGATGATACCGGCCGCCACAAACGTAGTCATACTGGTAGACGATCCGGCCACGAGCGCTTCGGCACTGTATGGATATGGCCGGGGCGGCACCACCAATCCAACATTTCTGATCGACGAGGACGGCGTGCTCCTTGCCAAGGGGATGAGCGCCTCAGATTTCCTCGCGCCCACCGGCTATCTCGCCGGCAACCTGCCCGTGCTGATCCAAGCGGAGATGAAATAGCTTCTTGTGCAAGGCTGCACACGGCAAAACCGCCGGACGATGCCGTTCTGCGGCTAATAAGGTAGGGGCAGGGCTTGCCCTGCCCTGGGCGGGGCTTGCCCTACCCTCCGCACCCCGTCCGCCGGGATCGCGGGCGTCTCGCCCGCATCTCCGCACCCCGCATCCTCCCAATTTTTGCTTGACAGAGCCTTTTTCATGCGGTATCATTCTTCAAGCCCCTGGCAGATGATTCTTAGATGACGCTGCGATTCGCATGTTGCTGCGGAGGTACTGCAACCGCGGGGGCTGCGTGTGGATCGACAGGGGCAACGAGCCTGGCCAGATACGACAGCAGAATACAAGGAGCCGTAGTTATGAGACATTTTGCAGGAATAGCGATAGCATGGTCTATTCTAGTTGTTTTGTGTATTTCGCCCGCGCAAGCTGGTCCGACGGTCGTCGCGATGGATCCGCCTGCGTACACCTCGCTGGATGTTTCGGCCATCACGCTGGATCTTTCGGATCCCGTGGTGCTCGAGGATGCAAACGATCCAGCGACATACACGCTGCTGGACCTGGGGGCCGATCGATTGCCCGGCGGTGGAAATGACACCGATATCATAATCGCGCCTTCATACCTCAGCGGCACCACACAGATTCAACTGCTGGTGGTGGGCGACAATACCATCAACCTGAATGCCTGGCACGAGCGCGACTATCAGACCGGCGGCTCGGGCGACTGGCGCATCGAGCAGGAAGGCGAAAGCGTCAAGCAGTACAAGAACGGATACGTGACGTTCTACGTCAGCGATTTCGACCTCATCGACCGGCAGTTCAGGGGGCGGATCAAGGTTGAAACGACTTCCGACGATGATTTCATCGGCCTGGCTTTCGCATACAGCGAGCATCCCGACACCAACAGACCCGACAGCTATTATCTGATCACGTGGAAAAGGCTGGCACAGTCGGTATCCGGCAATTACGCCGACCAAGGTTTCAAGCTGCTGAAAATAACCAATTCCGCCGCAACGCCATACCTCGATATATATCATAAAATATGGGGCGGTGAAGACTGGGAAGTGCCGGATGGGTGCCGGATGCAGAAGCTGGCCTCCCGGCTCGGTAGCGGCACAGGTTGGGCGAGCAACGTCGAATACGAGTTCTCGTTCCGCTATGAATCGAACGGCCGCATCAACGTCGTCGTCAGGCGAACCAGCAACGGCGCGATCATGTGGAATACCACCTATATTGACCCCGAGCCGCTCGGGCCGGGCAAGGTTGCGTTTTTCAACATGAGCCAGCAAAGTGTGCGCTACAGCGGCCTTCAGCAGGCGGGCTTCCTGCCCGAGGGTGCGTATCAGCTCACCGCCGTATCGGGCGATCCAGGCCTGCGCGGAACCGATGAATCGCCGCTCGACGGCGACGGCGACGGCCAGCCTGGCGGCAACTTCGTTGCGGCATTCGTGGTCGACCAGACACCGCCCGCCGTGGCCCACACAGCCATCGCCACCGGTGCGATCTCCGTTACCTGGCATGAAATCGGCGGCATGGATGAAGCGGCCGCCGCCGACCAGGCCAATTTCACCATCACTTCAAGCGGCGGCGACGGCATCTTCGACAACGGCAACGACATTCCGATAACGCCGTCGAACGTTGCCTTCGATGCCGTCACAAACACAACCACGCTCAGTTTCGATCCTCCGCTCCAGGACGAGTTATACTCGCTGACGATCAACGGAACGTCGGGCGTAAAGGATGCCGCAGGCCACGCGCTCCTCAACGGCGATTACAACGAAGAGCTGGTGCTCGAGACGGTGCCGCCGATGGTTGCAATCGAAATGCAGGAAGCAAGCGACAGCGGGGCCTCGCCGACCGATAACCTCACGAATGTCAAGGCGCCGGTTTTCGATGTGACGATCAACAAGCCGGGCGTGGTCAGCATCGACCTCGAGGGCGACGGCTCGTACGAAGCGCACCTGTGTTCGACGTCGGGTACATATGATTTCGCATCAAGCGTGCTCGCCGACAACACATACACGGCGGCCGTCACGTTCACGCCCGCGTTGGGGCCGCCGGTGGCGGATGCGCTCGAGTTCACCATCGACACCCGCGGCCCGGCCGCCCTGCCCGGCGCGCCCAGCGAACAGGCGCCGATGACGCAGCGCCAGGTGGTGTTTGACGAGGAGATCGATCCCGCCACCGTCAGCCCGGACGATTTCCTGCTGAGCGGGCCAAGCGGAATCTTCGTCCCCGAATCTGTCAGCGGAACCGGCACCACATTCACCGTTGCGTTCGATATGCTCCTCACCGGCGGCATCTACGTGCTCAGCATCGGTCCGGATATCTGCGACGTCGCCGGCAATCCGATGAACCAGGACGGCGACGACACCAACGGCGAGCAAGCCGATGCCTGCGCCGATGCGTTCGAGCTGATCGCGGATGAGACGGCGCCGGCGATAGTCGCGCACACGCCCAGCGGAGTTCAACAAGCCGGCGTGGCAACTGTGCGCGTAACCTTCGACGGATGGATTCTCGCCGAGACATTCGACGGCGGCGACGTAGCGATCTCGACGCCCGCCGGAGCCGTCGATCCCGCGCAAATAACGGTGCTGCCGGTGATCGACCCGCAGACGCCGGACCTGCACGACGAGTTCGACGTGCAATTCCCCGCGCAAACCGCCGACGGCGCCTGCACGTTCGAAATAGGCCCGGGCATAACCGACATCAGCGGAAATCCGATGGACGCCGCCTGGCAGGGCGGGTTCTCGATCGATGCCGCGCCGCCCGTTACAACGGCCGCAACGCAGCCCTCCGTACCCAACGGGCTGGACGGATGGTTCATTACGCAGCCGGCGGTCAAGCTGAATGCCGCCGATGCCGGTATCGGCGTGAAGGAAATTCATTACTGGTGGAACGAAGAACCAGAAACGATCCGAGCACAGGCTTCGGCAAGCATTCCCGCACCGGCCGGAATAAACACGCTGCACTTCTATGCCGTCGATCTGTTCGACCAGGCGGAAGCTCCGCAGCAGTTGCAGGTGAAACACGACGTCTCGAATCCTTCCGTAAACATCGAGCTGTCGGGCACGCTTGCCGGACCAGACTGGTACAGCAGCGATGTTACCGCAACGATCATTCCCGACGGCGACGGCGTCGAGGTGATCTCAATTGAGTACCGCACCAATATCGTGTGGAGCAGTTACACCAGCCCCGTCGTCATCAGCGGCGAAGGTTCTCACACCATACACGCCCGGGTAATGACCGAGCGCGGCAAGATTGCCGTTATCACGCGCAATGCATTCCTCGCAACGCTCGAGATCGAAAACGGCAATCAGATACCGCTGGGATCGCGGGCGTCTCGCCCGCATCCTTCGTTTCCCGCCCTCTTACAGCCTTGATTCCATAACATTGTGGCGTAGCGGATGGAGTCGGGGATTCCGGCGGGACATAGGTGGCGGGGTCGGCCGGGACGGCGGCGGACAACTGCAGAAAGCGTTGACCCAACACGAGGTTGGTCTGGAGTGGCGGGTCCAGAGGACGCCCGGCGTCCGGGGCGATTCTTCCTGGCACGCTCCGATAGCCGCACCGATGAGGCTGAGAGTTGAGTTTTTCGCCGACAACGGTTTCAACATAATCCTTTGCAGGCACCAGAATCCGTTATCGCACCCAGGCAGTGGCTGTAAGCAGAATTTATCGAACAATTCGTTCCTCCTTGCGTCTAAAATCATGGGGAGAGGTGTGCGGACCGTCATCGGCAAAGATGGAAACGGCAAAGGAGATTAGCATGAAAGTGTTTTCTGTTCTCGCCATAGTGACGATGCTCTTAGTCGGCTGTGCCAGTCGAATTGAACGTGTGCAGTCGCCGGATGCAAGCATACGCAGCAAGGTAAGCGGTGAACTTGCCAGAGACGCTTCTCAGAAGGAAATCGATCAGCTCATTGCGCTGCTTCGCACCCACGAGGATCCGCACGTTCGATCATCCGCGGCCCGCATTCTGGGCATGATCAACCATCGCGACCAGCGCATCGTACACGCTCTGGCAGAGGCCCTGTCGGACAAGGATTGGCTTGTCCGGAGAACGGCAGCCCATTCGCTGACGATCTTTGCCGGAGGCAATACCGCCATGTTCCGCCTTGACTTCGTCAACTATGGCCATCGGGCTGGCAAAACCGTAACAGGCCCGCTGTTGAAGACGCTGACCGATCCTTCTTCGGATGTCCAGCTCGCGGGCACCACGGCTTTCGGCAAGTATAAGGACACCGATGCTGTCCCTCTGCTTATTGGCCTGCTGGTATTCGAGAACCCGGTTGATCAAGCCCACATCAATGATATGAACAAGGCTGTGGCCGTGGCGCTGGCTAACCAGGGAGATGGGCGGGCGTTGGAGCCTTTGAGCAGACTGCTGGATTTTCCCAATGATGCGGTCGCACGCAGCGGCGCCAGAGCGATGGGGGAGATTATCATGGAGATGCATTTCCTCGATATCGTAACGTATGGAGAGAGAGGGTTATCTATCGAGATGAAAGTTGGAAGCCCAACCAAAGCGAAACAGTGGTGGGAGAAGTACGGGCAGAAATAGGGACGGCGCAGCTATGCATCGCGGTGATTCAGCCCCCACGCGTAATCTGCGGTTTCGTCTGCATCCCCCTGACTTCAGGCGTAGCGGATGGGGTCATCTACCCCGGCTTCGCGGAAGCCTTTCAGCCGCAGCATGCAACTGTCGCACGTGCCGCAGGCTTCTTCTTCCGCCCGATAGCACGACCAGGTGAACTGCAGCGGCGCGCCCAGGTCGACACCCTTCCTGACGATCTGCCCCTTGCTGAGGTGTATGATGGGTGTGACGACTTCGATATGCGTCTCGGGCCTTGTGCCCGCTTCAATGAGGCGGTTGAATGCCTGGTAGAATTCGCGGCGGCAGTCGGGGTAGCCGGACGAATCTTCCTGAACGGCTCCGATGAATATTCTGTGTGCACCGATGACTTCCGCCCACGAGGTCGCCATGCACAGCAGGTTTGCGTTTCGGAACGGGACGTATGTGGCGGGGATGCCGCTGCCGCCGGCGCGCGCATCTTCAACGGCGATGGTGTCGTCGGTGAGGGCGGAGCCGCCGATCCGGCGCAGGTGCTCGATCGACGTCACCATGCGCAGGCTGTCGGGCACGCGGTAGAAATCGGCGATGTCGCAAAACGCGCGAAGCTCGCGCTGCTGCGTGAGCTGGCCGTATTGCACGTGCATCAGTCCCAGGCGGTGGTTTTGCGAGGCGATTGCCGCCGTTACGCAGCTATCCATTCCGCCGCTTGCGAGGACGATTGCGAGGGGACTATTGTTGTTGCTCATATCAGGTCTTCACGCCCGGCTGCCGTTTTCATCGGTGTCGGTTCGCTCCCGCCTGAATGGAAGGAATGCCTCGATGAGAGACTTGTTGGCCTCATAGCCCATGTTCGCTCCGTTTTTTTTTCCTTGAAGGGGCCGCGTGATGATAAGCTCCATCTCGAGGAGAGCGTTCAGATCGCGTGACAAAGTCCGCTCTCCCTTGTGAGAATACGCAAGCGTGACAGCCGGACTCAGCAGCGTGATTTCATCTCTCAGTACCGGTGTGTCGCGGGTCGACAGGTCCAGCACAAGCTGCCGCCTCCTTCTGTTGGCTGTTCCGGTTTTCTGGCCGAGCATTTCATGTACGTAGTTCCGCCAGATGATATCGCGTTGCTGAGCTTGAACATAACTCAACTGCTCCTGAAGGCCGTCCCGCAGCCCTCGGACGGCGTAAAGGCAAAACGGGATGATATCTCCTCCCGACTTGCTCGCTCCGTCGAGCCGGCGGTAGTAGTCGGACCTGGTAAGGTTATAGTGGTTGCTTAGCAGGTGAGCGGCAGGGGAAGGAACGCCTGCGGAAAGCAGGATATCGAATTCCACAAGTCTGGCGGTTCGGCCGTTGCCGTCACCGAAGGGATGAATCCACGCTAGATATAGATGTGCAATGACGGCCTTGAGGATTGCCATGGCCGTTTTCAGTTCGTTGTGCTGAGCGAAGCCCTGCCCGTTGAGCCATTGACACAACCTTGCCAGCAACTGCTCACATTCTTCACGGGGTGCTCCTCGGTAGCCGGGCACACCGACATTGAAGTCAGGAATCTGGCCGGGCACCACGCCTTCATCAAGCTCAAGCCCGTTAAGAACCGCCCGGTTGAAATCCTTTATGCGATCGACGCTCAGGAGCGACGACTGCCCTGCGGCAATCTGGCTGCCGATTCTGTTGCAGGCTTCCGTGATATTGGCGATCTCCTGCTGCAGATACTGCTGAGAAGGTTGGAGCTTGAGCTTGTTATCGAGGTAATCCAGAACCTGTTGTTCGGTGAGCGTGTTGCCTTCGATGGCCGTAGTAGCACGGACGCCCTTGGCAAGATAGAGCGTGTGGAGCGCCCTGGCCGTGCCGGGGCGCAAATGGGCGCCGGCCAGGTGCTCGATCTTCGATTGGCACTCGCCAAGCATTACCCAGAGGTCCTGCGGGGCGCGTCTGAAATCTGCCTCAAATCTCAGCCAGGGATGCGTGTTTTCATATCTGCTCATCGCATTCTGTCCGGTGAAATGTCCACCAAAATGTCCGTACCAGTTGTTCCGATACCTATTGTATTATAAGCATATCTCGGAACAATTCCACGCTAAACGGTGCAAAAATGTCCACTCTCTTGTCCATCCGCCGTGCCTTCATGAAGCAAGGCTCCCGCTCGTGCTGAGTGGGAGCCTTACTGGTTTTCATTCTCGAGTTGCCGGGGGGCAACTGTGGATTATTTCTCGTCCTTGAGCGCCGCCTGCGCCGCCGAGAGGCGTGCGACGGGCACGCGGAAGGGCGAGCAGCTTACGTAGTCCATTCCCACCCTGTGGCAGAATTCGACGGACTCGGGGTCGCCGCCGTGCTCGCCGCAGATGCCGACCTTGAGTTTCGGCCTTACGCTGCGGCCCTTCTCGATGCCGATCTTCACGAGCTGGCCGATGCCGACCTGGTCGAGCCGCTGGAACGGATCTTCCGGAAGGATGCCCTTCGACAGGTAGCCCGGGAGGAAGCTGCCGACGTCGTCGCGGCTGTAGCCGAAGCCCATCTGAGTGAGGTCGTTTGTGCCGAACGAGAAGAACTCGGCGATCTCGGCGATTTCATCGGCTGTGAGGGCGGCCCGCGGGATTTCGATCATCGTGCCGACCATGTAGTCGAGCTTCACGCCCTTCTTCTCGATGACGCTGTCGGCCACCTCGCGGATGCGGTCGTTGAGGAATCGCATCTCGTTGACGGTGCCGATGAGGGGGACCATTATCTCGGGCAGCACCTCGATGCCCTTCTTGGCGACGTTGCAGGCGGCTTCGATAATGGCGGTGACCTGCATATCGGTCACCTCGGGATAGGTGATTCCGAGGCGGCAGCCGCGAAGGCCGAGCATCGGGTTCAGCTCGTGGAGCGATTCGACCTTGGCCTTGACCTTGGCCGGGGGCACTTGCATCTGCTTGGCCATTTCCTTCTGCGCTGCGTCATCCTGCGGCAGGAATTCGTGCAGCGGCGGATCGAGCAGGCGGATGGTCACGGGCAGGCCGGCCATTGCCTTGAAGATGCCGGTGAAGTCTTTGCGCTGGAACGGCAGAAGCTTCTTGAGCGCGGCCTTGCGATCGGCTTCGTCTTCGGCCATGATCATCCGGCGAATCCAGTAGATGCGGTCTTCTTCAGGCCCGAAGAACATGTGTTCGGTGCGGCACAGGCCGATACCCTGCGCGCTGAACTTGAGGGCCTGCTTGGCGTCGCCGGGGGTGTCGGCATTA
>Ga0307378_10013206_pt1 | contig 10466 bp, 8 predicted proteins | sample UN1MG_FD_202238 | JGI IMG/M metagenome (GOLD analysis project Ga0307378, IMG submission 202238) | Soil microbial communities from Risofladan, Vaasa, Finland - UN-1 | ecosystem: Environmental > Terrestrial > Soil > Coastal area > Acid sulfate soil | place: Finland: Risofladan, Vaasa | collected...
CTGGAAGCGGCGATAGTGCTGCCGTGATAGGCATTCTTGCGGCTGATTACGACGCGTTTCTCGGGCTTGCCCATTAGGTCCCAGTAACGCCACACCAGGCGCAACACGGTGTCGTTTGCCTCGGAGCCGGAGCTGGTGAAAAATGCATGGTGCATGTGCGCCGGGGTAACTTCAGCCAGCAGTGCAGACAGCTCGGCCGCCGGTGGCGTCGAGGTCTTGAAGAAGGCATTGTAGTAGGGCAGTTGACTGATCTGTCTGGAAGCGGCATCGATCAGGCTTTGCTGTCCGTAGCCCATGTTGACGCACCACAGCCCGGCCATCATGTCGAGCAATTCGTTGCCATCCGAGTCGGTCAGATAGACACCCTGCGCGGATTCGATGATACGCGGTGGTTTTTGCAGTAGATCGTTGGGGTTGGTGAACGGATGGAGATGGTGACCATCCATGCCTTGCCATTTTTCGGTGTTGCTTAAATTTGCTGCGCTTGCTGAATTCATGATGTTCGCTAGACCTTTAACAGTAAATGCTCCCGTTCCCAGGGGCTGATGACATTTAGAAAATTATCGAATTCGACTTCCTTCACGGCGACGTATACCTCGACGAAGGAATCACCCAGGATTTCGCGAATCTCCCGGCAGTCGGCCAGGCGTTGCAGCGAATCGTACCAATGGCGTGACAGCTGGATAGGTTGGTCATATGCACTGCCCTGTAGTGCCGGGGTCGGCTTCAGCCCCTGTTTCATACCGATATAACCACAGGCCAGCGAAGTTGCAATTGCGAGATAAGGATTGACGTCTGCCGAGGCGATACGATTTTCGATGCGCATCGATTTCGGATTCCGTTCGGGAATGCGAAAACCGGTGGTGCGGTTGTCGAAATCCCAATGGAAATTGATCGGTGCCGACATTTCCTTGACGATACGCCGATAGGAATTGACGTAGGGTGACATCAACGCCATGGCTTCTGGCAGGAAGCGTTGCAGTCCGGCGATATGGCTCAACAGGAGCTCGTTAGGCATGCCATCGGGCGTTGAGAAGATATTCTCACCGCTGGTGATGTCTTCGACACTTTGATGGATGTGCATCGCGCTGCCGGGTTGCCCTTCCATCGGCTTGGCCATGAAGGTAGCGTAAAGATCGTGGCGCAACGCGGCTTCGCGCACAGTGCGCTTGAACAGAAATGCCTGATCGGCGAGGTCCAGGGGATCGCCGTGTAACAGGTTGATTTCCATTTGTCCCATGCCCTCTTCGTGGATCAGGGTATCGATTTCGAGATTCTGGCCCTCGCAGAAATCATACATATCGTCGAACATCGGTTCGAAGTCGTTGACCGCATCGATGTTGAACGACTGGCCAGCACGTTCCATGCGGCCGGTGCGCCCGATCGGCGGCAGCAGAGCATTTTTTGGATCGAGATTTGGTTGTAGCAGGTAAAACTCGAGCTCCGGTGCGACCACCGGTTTCCAGCCCTCAGCCGCGTAGAATTCAAGTACGCGCCGCAATACCTGGCGTGGCGCAAAGGCGATCGGCTTGTCATCCATGTCGTAACAGTCGTGGATGACCTGGGCCGACGGTTCACGCGCCCAGGGTAGCAGGCGAATGGTGCTGGGATCGGGCTTGAGGACCATATCGATGTCGAGTGGGTTGAGTCGCTCCCAGATATGCGGGTAATCGCCGGTCACCGACTGCATGAAAACCGATTGCGGCATGCGCAGTGTAGTGGCGCCGACAAATTTTGACGCCGGCATTATCTTGCCGCGCGCGGCACCGGCGAGGTCGGGAATTATGCATTCCACTTCGGTGATCTGGTTTTTTTTGATCCAGTCTTTCATAGTCGTCTGTCAGTCTTATTCGAGTGATGAAGTGTAGCCGAATATAACCCGCATAGCGGTAAGGACAATTACCTTGTCGTTCATAATCCGGTAATTGTGATCACAAAATTATGCAAAGTCAATCCATCTTATGCACCTGTATTTAGGACATATATTCATAATACGGACGGTGTATTCATGGATCGATCTGCATCAAATTGAGGTACTGGTGATCACATTATTTGAGCGACGCAGCCATTGCCGCGAAACCGGGCTCGGCGCCGCCGCTAGCTTTTCGATGTCTGGAGAGAATCACGCTCGGTTATACCAGGCGAAGACCTTGCTGTTCTGCGGTGCGCTGTATTCATGGATCTGCCCGAGTAACCTGCAACTCAGGATTCTTCGCTCATCTTGAGCTCGAGTTCGCGTTGCTTTTGTTGGCGAAACATAATCCATGCGGCAAGTAAAACGCCGATGGCCACTACTATGATGATAATCGTCGCCAGTGCATTGATGTCGGGGCGCAGGCCGAGACGTACGCGTGAATAGATCAGCATCGGCAAGGTGACGGCGCCCGGTCCGGAAACGAAACTGGCGATAATGAGGTCGTCGAGCGACAGGGTAAAAGCGAGCAGCCAGCCGGCCAGCATACCGGGCGCCAGCAGCGGCAAGGTAATGTCGGTGAGCACGCGAAACGGTTTTGCTCCCAGATCCTGTGCGGCCTCTTCCAGATCCTGCGCCATGCCGGCCAGGCGCGACTGGATGATGACCGCGACGTAAGCCATCGAAAACGTGATGTGGGCGATGGTGATGGTGGTGAAGCCGCGATCCGAGGGCCAGCCGAAGAATTCATTCAGCGTAATAAACAGCAGCAACAGTGACAGCCCGGTGATGACTTCGGGCATTACCAGCGGTGCGGAGATCATTCCGCTGAACAGGGTGCGACCCTTGAAGCTGCCGAAGCGTACCAGCGCGAGTCCCGCCAGCGTTCCCAGCATGGTCGCGAAACAGGCGTTGACCGCGGCGATCTTGAGGCTCAGTGCGACGGCTTCCCAGACCTCTTCACTGGCAAACAGGACGCCATACCACCGGGTTGAAAAGCCACCCCAGACCGGCACGATTTTCGAGTCGTTGAACGAATAGAGCACCAGCAGGATCATCGGAATGTACAGGAAAGCGATCCCGAAGCAGGTCGTGGTGATCAGGAATACGGAACGTTTACCGTTATTCATGAGCCGGCTGTTTCCTTGCCCTGAATATGCTGGTACAGCATCATCGGTAGCACCAGCAGTAGCAGCAGGGCAATGGCGACGGCCGATGCCACCGGCCAGTCGACGTTCGCATTGAACTCGTTGTACAGGACTCGACCGATCATCAACACGTTACCGCCGCCGAGCAGATCAGGAATGACGTATTCGCCAGTTGCCGGAATAAATACCAGCAGGGAGCCGGCGATAACCCCGGGCAGCGTCATAGGCAGAGTGACGGTGAAGAAAGTTACCATCGGCCTGGCGCCAAGATCGGCGGCGGCTTCGAGCAGGGTCCAGTCAAGCTTTTCCATGTTGGCGTAGAGCGGCAGGATCATGAACGGCACGTAGGTATAGACGATGCCGACATAGACTGCGAATTCGGTGTAGAGCATGCGTATCGGTTCATCGATGATGCCGAGGGAAATCAACAGGCCATTGATGGTGCCCTGGTCGGCCAGCAGCCCCATCCAGGCGTAAACGCGCAGCAGGAATGAAGTCCAGAACGGCAGAATGATCAGCATGAGCAGGATGTGCTTGGTGGTATGGCTGGAGCGCACGATGGCATAGGCCATCGGATAGCCGACCAGCAGGCACAGAATGGTCGAAATCGAGGATATTTTCAGCGAATTCAGGTAAGTGTTGACATAGAGATCGTCTTCCCAGAGATAGGCGTAGTTATCCGTGACGACCCGGATATTCATGACGCCCTCGTCCACCCATTCGATCATCGCGGTGAATGGCGGGCTGGCGATGACGTTACCGGCGAAACTGATCTTCAGGACGATGAAAAAAGGCGCCAGAAAAAACAGCAACAGCCAGAAAAACGGGATAAACAGTATCAGCGAACGCCAGTTGCGCTGCAGCAGGTGGCCGAGTCGATGTTTCAGGCTGGCCGTTACCGTTGGCGCAGCACTGCTCATTTGGTCAGCACGACCGAGCTCGAAGCATCCCAGCTGAGATACACTTCTTCGTCCCAGTCGATCGGCGGGTTGCTATCCTTGGGGCGTGCCTGGTTTGGCGTCGTGATCTCGACAATGCGATCGCCGTCGATCTTGATTCGGTAGGTCGAGATACCGCCGAGATAGCCGATATTATCGACCATGCCCTTGATCATGTTATAGCCGTCGGTATTGGGGAGTTGTTTTGAAATCCGGATCTTTTCCGGGCGTAGCGCGACCCAGACCTTGGAGCCTTCCTGAATTGACAGGCCATGGTCGATGTAAATCTGACATTCAGGTTGTTTGCTGTGCACAATGACATGGTCCGGGCCATTTTCGATGACACGCCCTTCGAACATGTTGGCGTTACCGATGAAATGAGCCACCAACCGCGAAGTTGGGAATTCATAAATCTCGGTCGGAGTACCGATTTGCATGAAGCGACCGGCATCCATTACTGCGATGCGGGTCGACAGGGTCATGGCTTCTTCCTGGTCATGGGTGACCACGACAAAGGTGACGCCGAGCTGATCCTGGATATTCATCAACTCGAACTGGGTTTGTTCGCGCAGACGCTTGTCGAGGGCGGCCAGCGGTTCATCGAGCAGTAATACCTTGGGTTGCTTCACCAGCGAGCGTGCGAGCGCGACGCGCTGGCGTTGACCGCCGGACAATTGATGTGGTTTGCGTTTGCGAAACTGGGTCAGCTCGACCATGGCCAGCATTTCCTCGACCTTTTGATCGATTTCCCGCTTGCCCAGGCCATCGCGTTTCAAGCCGTAAGCTACATTGCTTTCCACATCCATGTGCGGGAACAGCGCATAAGACTGGAACATCATATTCACGGGTCGTTCGTAGGGTGGCACGTGGTTCATGTTGGCACCATCGATGATGATGCTGCCGGAGCTCGGCGTTTCAAAACCGGCGAGCATGCGTAACAGGGTCGACTTGCCGCAACCCGAACCGCCAAGCAGGCAAAACAGCTCGCCCTTGTAAATGTCGAGATCGACACCGTCGACCGCGGTAAAGTCGCCGAAAAGTTTGCTGACGCTTTGCACCTTGATGAAAGGCTCGGCTTCCGGATCGAGCCATGGCCGATCGTTATAATCTACCGATTGCGACATAGCATCCTCGTCACATGTCTGCGAAAAAAAACCGGGGTAATTGCTTACCCCGGTTCTGGCTCTAGTTGGCGGCCTTGAAGTTTGTCCAGGTCCGGGTACGGATGCGCTCCATTTTGGGAGGGAGCACCTTGGATGTATACATTTTTGCAATTTGCGCCGTTGTCGGAAATGCTGCAGGGCTGCCGGTAACTTCGGCGTCGATCAACGGAATCGCATCCTTGTTCGCGGTTGCATACCAGGTAAAGTTACTGTCGTTGGCGCCGACCTGCGGACGCATCATGTAGTTCAGGAACAGATGCGCGTTGTCGATATTTTTAGCGTCAGCCGGGATAACCCAGCCATCGACCCACAAGGTCGCACCATTTTGTTTTGGCGGCAGGAAAAAATCCAGTACGACGCCGGTTTCGGCTTCCGCGGCGCCAGACATCGCGAGTAGCCCATCGGGGCCCCAGGTGACTGCGACGCAAAACTCTTTTTGTGGCATGCGCTGATAGGCATAGTTGTCAAAGGTTTTTATATAAGGACGAACTTTTTTGAGCATGTCCTCTACATCTTTATAGTCTGCCTTGTTGGTGGACGAAGGATCACGACCCAAATATGCCAGGGCCATTGGGATAACGTCTGTAGGCGAGTCCAGGAACGCGACGCCACACTTGGCCAGTTCCTTCATATGCCTGGGGTCGAAAATCATATCGAGCGACCCTATAGGCGCGTCCGGATAGGTTTGCAGCACCAGTTCGCGGTTATAGGTCACGCCGTGGGAACCCCACATGAAGGGCACGATATAGTTGTGCCCGGGATCCCAGTTTTTGCCTATTTGAACCATGATATCGGGGCTCATGTGTTTGAAGTTAGGCAGTCTGGTTTTATCGATTTTACGCAGAATGCCGCCTGGTGGTATCAATTTGGCAATTGCGGAGCTGGCGTGGCTGACAACATCGTATCCGGAATTTCCGGCCAGCAGCTTTGCTTCGATTGCCTCCTGTGAATCGTAAGGGGTGAAGGTTACTTCGATGTCGTATTCCTTGGCGAAGTTGTCGATCGTGTCCTCGGCCATATATTCAGCCCAGTTGCTGACGTTGAGTTTGCCGGCTGCCGTTGCCACGGTCGCGACCGTAAACAGTGAAGCCACGGTCAGGCCGACCAGTGTGGATTTAAAAGCAGTGTCTTTTTTCATAATCCCTCCTCGGGAATTTCAAGCGGTTGATAGACTCGTTGTTTGATTGTGATGTTGGCAACCTGTACTCAGCATTAACAACGCTGTCTACGCGTCGGCAAAGTCAATATCATAAAGACCAACGGGCTGCCAGGGCAAGATTTATTAGTGCATGTTAACATAAATTCGCCGCGTTTTGTGATCACAAAAATCAGGCGATGGCACCATCGCCACCCTTGCGATCCGGATATATCGAATCCATCAATTCAAATACTGCCCTAATCGCCTGGGCGCGCTTGAATCCGGGTGGTCCGATCAAAAAATTTTGCCAGAGGCCATCGATCATGCCTTCGAGGCTGAGCGCCGCGGTTTCCGATCCGAGGCGCGTCGTCGACTCTGTTTCGATTGTCTGGCACAGGGCCAGTAACTGGTCCGAAAACGCCTTGTCGTTATCGCCGCAGATGCGCATGTAGGTCGGTCGTGAGCGCGATTCACCCCAGAACGCGAACCAGACGCTGATTTTGCGGCGATTACATATTTTTGGTTTAAACGACGACTCGACCAATGCGCGTAGTTGCGAGTAAGCATCAGGCTGCGCCGCTGCGAGTGCAGTCCGCCAGTTGGAGCGGTACTCATTATTGAGGTGGCGCAAGGTCTGCTCGAGCAGCGCTTCCTTGCTGTGGAAATGAAAAACAACGTTACCCTGTGAAATTCCGACACGTTCGGCGATGCGCGCCAGCGTGGTCTGCGACAAGCCTAGCCTGTCGATACAATCCATGGTCGCCTCGATTAACTGGTGCTTGCGAAACTCGCTCTGATTCTTGCGATTGCGGCTCGCGAAGTTCTTTGCAGTTACCTGTATGGACACGCTATTCCCGTTTCCGTCGATCGGCGAATACTATTAAAAACTGAACATATAGTCAATGGAAAACCATATATCATTGAAATATATTGCAAAAAACGTAACTTTAAATATAATACACAGACCTTATAAAAGTCTATGCCCTAATTCAGGAGAGTCAGCATGAGCACCTCGGTGGAACTTAAGCAGCGCGATAACCAGTTTATTCACCCCTGGGATGACATCGTCAAACTGGGCGGTAACCAACGTACTTTGTTGGACCGGGGCGAGGGCGTGTACGTTTATGACAGTGAAGGAAATCGCCTGCTCGATGCGCCTGCGGGCATGTGGTGCGTCAATATCGGCCACGGTCGCAAAGAGATGGCGCAGGCCGTGTATGACCAGATCATGGCGTTGACCTATGTCTCACCGTGGTCGATGACCACCGGGCCGGCAGCACAGTTTGCCGCCGATCTTGCCGAGCTGTCACCGGGCGACCTGAATCATGTGTTCTTCACCACCGGGGGCTCGACCGCAGTTGATTCGGCGCTGCGCTTCGTGCAGTTCTACAACAACATACGCGGCAAGCGCGCCAAGAAACACATTATTGCGCAAAAGCGCGGTTATCACGGCAGTACCTTTCTGAGCGGTACGGTTTCGGGGAAAGAGCGTGACAAGAGCAATCTGGATGTTGTTGAAGGCCTGGTGCACCACATCGAAGCACCGGACCTGCTGCAAAAGCCTGCAGGGCAGTCTGAAGCCGAGTTTCTTGATGCCTGCGTCGCCAACCTTGAAAACATGATTGCTGAAGTCGGCGCCGATAAATGTGCCGTATTCGTCGCCGAGCCGATCCTTGCCTCGGGCGGGGTTATCGTTCCACCCGAGGGTTATCATCAACGATGCCTCGAGGTCTGCCGCAAGCACGACATGTTGTACCTGTCAGACGAAGTGGTTACCGCTTTCGGTCGACTGGGGCATTGCTTCGCCTCCGAAGATGTATTTGGCATTGTGCCGGATATCATCACCACGGCTAAAGGTCTGACATCTGGATACATCCCCATGGGTGCTTTCCTGGTGTCGGACCGCCTGATCCAGGAAATCAAGGAGCGTGGCGGTGATTCGGCAGTATTCTCCAACGGCTTTACCTATTCCGGTCATCCGGTAGCGGCTGCTGCCGGCATCAAGAACCTGGAGATCATGCAGCGTGAAAAACTGTTCGAGCAGGCCCGGGACACCGGGCCCTATATGCAGCAGCAGTTGCAGACCCTGCGCGACATTCCGATCGTCACTGATGTGCGCGGGCTCGGCCTGATGGCCTGTGTCGAATGCGAACTGCAAGAAGGCGGCAACGATCTGGATATGGATGCCGAACTCGGCAGCCGAATCGACCGCCATTGTCAGGCGCTGGGGCTGATTGTGCGTCCGTTGGTCAACATGTGTGTGATGTCACCGCCATTGACCATCACCAGGCAGCAAATCGATGAAATGGTGGCCATTTTGCGGCGCGGGATCCTGCTCGCAATGGATGATATCGCTAACGAGAAAGCAGCCCAGAAAGAAGGGGAACGTCACCCGTCTCCGGCCGCTTGATGACGACATTGCATGCACTTGTTACCGACTCTGGTTAACTAAAGGTATTTGGAAATGAATTTTGTATCTGCACAGGAAATTTTTCGCGACCCGGCGACGCGTCGTGGCTTGCCGGCCTGGACCTATAACAGCGCTGAATTGACGCAACTCGAAATGGAGCAGTTGTTTTTACGCAGCTGGTTGTTCGTTGCGCATGTTTGCGATCTGCCGAAGGCTGGAGACTATCAGTGCTTCGAGATGGCAAACGAGCGCGCGGTGGTGGTGCGGGACCAGCAAGGGGAGATTCGCGCCTTTCACAATGTCTGCCGCCATCGGGCGTCGCGTGTGGTCGCCGAAGACAAGGGCCATTGTGGCCATTCTTTGATCTGTCCTTTCCATGGCTGGTCCTACAACCTCGACGGCTCGTTGAAGAATATTCCGAAAGCCGCCGCTTTTCCCGAATTCGATAAAGCGCAGTTCGGCCTCAAGGCGCTCGATTGTGAAATCTGGCACGGCATGATCTTCATTCGCTTCGGTGGTGATGGCCCGTCGGTTGCAGCTGAGTTTGCCGAGGCCGCCGAGGAAATCGGCCTCTATCAGATCGAAGACATGCAGCCCCTGGACGAGCCTTATGAGTATCGCTTCGAGCTGGACTGGAAAGCGGTGCTCGATATCGACAATGAAGGTTACCACGTGCCCATCGGCCATCCTGAACTGTTCGACCTGGTCGGTTCGAGCTATGTGGATCAGCCGCTGGCTGGCAGCCTGACGCGTGCCTGTGGCAGTTTCAAGGATCGCAGGCACAAGCTGGAACGTAACCGCGATTACGTGGCCAGCTTGCCCGCCGCGAGTTACCTGCCCGAGTCGCATCAGCATCTGTGGGTTTACTGGGGCATGTTCCCCGGTTTTGTACTGACCCTGTTTCCGGATCAGATCGAGATTTATCAAATCTATCCGACCGGCAATCAGAAAAGTGTCATGGCAGGTGTCACCTACGCATTGCCCGATAACCGCGCCGGCATGCAAAAGGCGCGCGAACTGAATCGCGATATCAACATGGATGTCGGCGATGAGGATATCCGCCTGATTCGCTGGGCGGCCGAGGGTATGCGTTCCAGTGCATTCGACGGGGTGCTGCTGTCGGACCTGGAACTGGGTATCGCTTCCTTTCAGAATCAGTTGCGTCAATTGTTGCCGGTAATCAGTCTGCCACAGGCACCCGAGGAGGGCAGCCTGAAAGCGGTGAATGAGCGCCTGCAGGCGCAGGGCAAAGTTTCTGCGGTCGGTTAGTACGCCCCTCAACGGGATGTCTCGATGACGCGTGATCCGCGATTCGATCCGCTGTTCGAGCCCATTCAGCTGGGCCCCGTTACTGCGCCCAACCGTTTTTACCAGGTACCGCATTGCAGCGGTATGGGCTACCAGCGTCCGCAAATGATGGCGGCAATGCGTGGCGTCAAGGCCGAAGGCGGCTGGGGCGTAGTGTGCACCGAATATTGTTCGATACACGCAAGCTCTGACGACTCTCCCTATCAGAGCGCCAGCCTGCGCGATGCGGACGACATAAGCAACCTGCGCCTGATGACTGACGCGGTACATGCCGAAGGTGCGCTGGCGGGTGTCGAACTATGGTATGGCGGGTTTACTACCCCGAATCTTTACAGTCGCGAAGTCTCCATGGATGTAGCCAGTCTGGCGAACGAGTCGACACAGGGTGTGCCGGTACAAAGCCAGGCGATGACGCTGGACGATATACAGGCATTTCGGCAGATGCATCG
>Ga0307378_10013208_pt1 | contig 10465 bp, 8 predicted proteins | sample UN1MG_FD_202238 | JGI IMG/M metagenome (GOLD analysis project Ga0307378, IMG submission 202238) | Soil microbial communities from Risofladan, Vaasa, Finland - UN-1 | ecosystem: Environmental > Terrestrial > Soil > Coastal area > Acid sulfate soil | place: Finland: Risofladan, Vaasa | collected...
ATCCTTTATCCTAGCATAGCGATTTTGAAACGTTAACGTAAGTAAACCAATTGCTGAAATAAAGATAATAGGCACGGTTGTTTGAGAGATAATTTGAATAACGTCCATAGCTTCAAGGAAATACTTTTTGTGTTTTAAATTTTACTCGAGTAGATAGTTTTCCTAAGGATAGTTTTAACTCAAACCTTTCTAATAATTATTTTTTTACTGAAGTAAAGAATGAAAACTACTGTCAAAAGGGAGAACCATTTGTAACCAATTATCGTTTCAGAGGATTCTTGGATTTCAAATTGTAAAATTTCTAAGCCATCATTTTTATCTGCTACATAGATTAAATCGTCAACAACAAACATATTCGTAGCTGACCCACCATCGTAATATCCTCCAACAACTTTAGGATTATTTAAGTCACTAACATCTAGAACTTTTAAACCTGTGGTATATTTACCAAGGAAAAGAAGATCATCAACATAAAAAGATCCAGTAGTTACACCGTCACCACGATAACTACCAAGCTCAATAGGATGGTAAACATCACTAAAATTCATAATAATTAAACCATCTGACCAGCTAGAAAGAAAAACTAGTTCATCCTTATACTGAAGTGTTGCAGAACCATTAACCTCTTTGCTATGAATGATTGGTATAGGATTAATTGGATCACTAATATTTAATGCTACTAATTGAGAATCATGATCGCTAAAGTAAACAGTAATAAAAGCAATTTCATCAACAATAGCTAAAGAATTAATAAATTGTCCTTCAACATAGGAGCCAATCATAGTGATATTGGCGGGATTAGTGACATTAAGAATTTCAAAACCATTTCCGTAATTTGCTACAAAAGCAAGATCATCAACAATTTGAATATCAGTAGAACTACCTCCATCATCAAAAGAACCTAGTTCTATTGGATTAGTAAGATTAGTAATATCAAAAACGATCATTCCTGATGAAAAGGTACCAATATAGGCATGATTGTTATCAATGAATAGCGAATAAGATTGGCTAATAATGGTATGATTGATCAAAGTAGGATTGGAAGGATCACTTACATTGATAATAAAGAATCCTGTATAATCATCTGTAACAAAAGCAATATCATCAATAACTGTGACTTCAAAAGCACTCATACCAGTAGGATAGGAACCTAGCTTTGTAAAAATTACTTGTCTATCTGTTGCTTGAACATCAACTGTTGATTGAAAAATAGACGCTAAAAGGATTGTCAGGATAAAATAAAGCCTATTTTTTCCCAAAATATTTTTTTGAACCAAGACTTATTCACCAAAATATCAGTAAAATCTAGGTAAGAATTATATTAAGGTTTCAGACCAATCTTGAATAATTTAATCGAATGAAATAATGGAATCTGAGTAGTGAAGCTCATTTTAAAAGCAAATAAAATATTATGTTATGGATAGGTGTTCGATAAATTATGGATGCTGCTGAACCAATTTCTCAAGCAAAAGCACCACTACGAAGTATTTCTTGGATATTTTTTAAAATAGGTATAACTGCTTTTGGCGGACCAGCAACAAGCATCTCAATGATGGAAGAAGAAATTGTTCAGAAAAAGCAATGGTTGACAAGGAAGTATTTTCTAGATCTAGTAGGGATAACCAATATTATACCAGGACCAAATGCAGTTGAAATGGCTCTTCATATAGGTTATCTGTTACGAGGATGGTTAGGATTATTAATAGCAGGAATTTGTTTTATTTTTCCTGCTGTAGCAATTTCATTAACATTAGCAATAATCTATGTTCTTTTTAGCACTCTACCACAAATGGAACCAATTTTATTTGGAATCAAGCCAATTATTATTGCAATAATACTGGTAGCTGTTTTTAGATTAGGCAAAACAGCTGCAAAAAATTGGTTATTGGTGGTCATAGCTATTATGATATTGCCATTAGCTTATTTTTTTGACTCATATATTGTAGTAATATTATTAGGAGGGGGAATAGTGGGAATGTTTGCGTTACAAATAAACGATAAAATAAAAGCTAAAAAAGAGAAGAGAAAAAAGGAAGCTGTTAAAATAGAATCAGAGAAATTAACTGAAATAAAAGGTGATGATGAAAAAGAAACAGCACATTTGACACTAGAAAATAAAAATATCTTAGAAACAAAAGAAAAAAATGAAGAGCAAATACATACTAGATTTATGATGGGAGAAAAAATAATCCCCTGGAAGAAATTAGTTATCTATGGCATTCTAATGTTTGTGATTTGGGGAATATTAGCTTTAGTATTATGGTTGTTTAGCTACTTCTACCCAAATAAATTGCTCAAACTCAGCTTTTTCTTCTATGGTATAGGAAGCATTCTTTATGGTAGTGGATATGTATTGATTGCTTATATGAGAGGAGGATTGGTTTTACAAAATGGTTGGTTAACAGAACAGCAATTATTCGATGCAATAGCAATAGGACAATTTACTCCAGGACCGCTTTCATCAACTGTAACTGTGGTAGGCTATATGGTGGGTTATAGTGTAGGGGGAGTGGGATGGGGACTAGCAGGGGCAGCAGTAGCAACAATAGCTTTTTACCTACCTTCAATATTGATTGTTGTTTTTATCAATCCAATTGTAAGTCGATTACGAAAATCCTCTTGGACAGCTGCTTTTCTTGATGCAGTAAATATCAGTTCAATAGCAGTGATGTTAGTAACGACTTATTATTTAGGCGAAGGATTCTTTCAGTCGCTAAATGTTTGGAGTATAGTTGTAGCAGTAATATTATTGATAAGCTCTTTTTTTATTCTCTTGAAATGGAAAAAAGTTAATTCTGCTATTTTAGTTATCGCAGGAGCAGTAATTGGTGGGTTGCTAAAATATTTTGTATTAAAATAAATTATCTTTTTACACAGGAAGGATATAAAAATTCAATTAAAGGTGTTATTCCAGATAATAATTTTTATATTAATTAAATAGAATAAGTATATAAATATTATATACTTAGTATTTCTTAATATTATATTATGAGGGAAAAAAATGAAAAAAATAACTGTGATATTGACATTCGTTATTGGAATCATAACATTGAGCTCATCTATAATGCCTGCTTTAGCAGTGACAGAGCAATCAGCATTTGAACAAACCAACGTTAACAATATACTAATTTCACAAGTAGAAGGACAAGCTCATTTGGTTTTCAATGATAATGATCAAGGAGGAGTTACCAAATATGGACTCTGGATACGTGGAAGAAACTATGTTTTTGGAAATTCACGATTAGGGATTAACTTCCATATATATGCACAAGCAGAATATAAAAAAGTAAGAATTGATGAAAGATATATGAAAGTTACAACATCGTATTATTGGGCTGATACTCCAAGCAATTTCGTATTGTGGCAAGGCGACTATTCTCATGGATTGTCAACACCTGCTGAATGGAAATGGTCTGTAAGTGCTGGCGTTGACATTGGTGATTACAAAATGGGTTTAAGTGCTTCATATACTGGAAGCCCAGCAGTTGGTTACGGTACAGCAAATCGTGATGATGGAGATTGGCGTTATTTAGGGTATTTCGCTAGTCAATATTATAATTTCTTCTTCCCAGATGCTCGATTTGAATTAACAGCATTACTTAGATTACATCTAAACAATGATATGGCAAGAAGTTATTACAATGGAATATTTACCGAAATAAATTCCTATACTTACCAATACCTCTACATTACTAAAGTTCACTTTAAGATTGTTTGTGACTTTACTCAAATGTTTACAATATTCTATGATCAAATATTCGCAACTCACTCCTATATTTTAGGCGATGGAAGTCCAATTGGAGATTTGAATTATATACCATTAATAAAAGGAACTTCAGGGTGATTTATTAATTAAATCACCTTTTTTTATATTTATTTAATTAAATTAAAAATTATTATCATTTTTATTTTGAAAAAAATAATGATAAATAAATTCCTAGAATTCATCTTAAATTGGTTGACAGACCTTTTTTTATAGGAAAGTCATAGAGTAATAGCCAATTCTTTCTAAGTTCCTCTATTATATTTAATTTAAATTAATCAGAAATATTTATATTAAAAAACAATAATATTTATATAATAATTATTTTTAACTCAATCAATAAACGAGGGTGTGAGTATGAGAAAACTAAAACGAAATTTAATTTTAGGAATTAGTGTGGGATTAATGCTATCAATGGTACTTAATATAACAATAAATGTATTGAGCATTGCACCCCCAACAAGCAAGTATACAATTACTTGTACAGGCTATGTAAAGGATAGGGATACAGGTGCTGGGATTTCAGGAGCAACTGTACGATTATCAGAACCAGAGACTGGGATATCCATAACATTTACAACAAGTTCCTCTGGCTATTATTCAGTAAGCATTTCAACCTTTTCGTTTATAAGCTATACACTGAAAGTGGAGCGATCTGGCTATATATCGCAGACAAAGACATACTATTCACCAGGGTCATATTCTTATACATTTAATCTATATTCACAGATTTATACAATCATGTGTAATGGTTATGTTTTGAATATCAATACTGGATCACCCGTTGTTGATGGATTAATAACCATAAAAGAACTAGGAACTGGTTTATCAAAGACAGTATTAACAAATTCAATAGGATACTATACTCTCTATTTTCAGACAACATCTTATACAGCATATGAATTGAAATTTACAAAATCTGGGTATGTAACCTTAACTAAATCTTATAACGCACCTGGAACCTACTCATATAATTTTAATGTTAATGCCATTTACAGTTTTTCATGTAGCGGATATGTTCATAACGATGATACATCAATAGGGTTGGAAGATGCGTATGTTAAATTATATGACTCAAATAATGTTCTATTAGCATCAGAACCAACGAATTTCAATGGTTATTACACAATTCAAGGTACAACTTATGCTAGTGAAAACTTTCATTTGGAAATATCAAAATTGTGTTATCAAACACAAACATTAAACTATATAGCAGGAACCTATAATGATATCAATGTATTTTTAATGCCAATTGATTACAATGCACAAAAGCTGGGATTTTTCTTTTACAATTCAGAAGTTAATTTCAATGATTGTGTGCAATATTACGATGGTGTTATTAGAGTTGAGGGTTTTACTACAACACTATATGAAAATGAAAATGATTGGCAGTCAATAATGGAAGATATAGATATCTTAGAAGGCGAATCTGATTATATTTTCATCTACCTCTTGGGACATGGTCAGGTAGATAATGGTCATTCTGCAGTAAATACCGGATCAAATAACTGGATAGTATCAGATGATTTTGCTACCTATATAGATAAATTAGAATCAAATAATATCTTTATAGTGGTTGAAGCATGCAATAGTGGTGGATTTGTAACCGATTTACAAGGACCAAATCGTTTTGTTATTTCATCATGCAGAATAGATCAACTTGCAATTGTGCCAAAATTCTATGGGTTAACATTAACACCATTATTCTCAACTTATTTCTTCAGCTATATTTTTAGCTTCCAAAGTGACATTCAAGCTTTCACAAATGCTTATGTATTAACCGTTCTTGAGTCGTCTATCCTAACTTTAGGAGCATTGGTACAAGAACCACAATATAATGATCAATTGCCAGAAACTTGGTTTTTATTATGGCCTTTTGTTTAAAGGTCATTCCCTTTTTCTTTTTTTCTTACCATTATCATTATAGAATGAATATATAAGAAGGATTTTTAACAGTAAATTCATAATGCCTAATAGATATAGATGAAAGAAGGTACCAAAAATGAGTGATAAAGAGTATCAAAGCACCTACCAGTCATTGCTATTCTATTCTATAGGTGGATTGTGGGGGTATGCTATCATGCGATTGATCGACTCGAACAAAGAGGAAAAGGTTCGCTTAGCTAAATGTAAAAAAACTGAAAGCTTTCCTTCTACCGAGAAATACACTTGGGCAGAAATACCTGTGGAACATGTAACAAATCTCAGCCAAGTGCAAAAGATAAACTTCAAACCAACAGATAATTTTCAACTACTAGCAGAAAAAATCATTGAAGAGTTGGCAAAAGTAAAAATTACAGAGAAAACTGGAAAGAAATCAACCAAAGAAGAAACTGAGGAACCTTAAAAACTACTTTAAAAGTTCCTACCTACTTCTCATTATTATCCTATCCTATTCTTCCAATCAACTTAGCAGCTCAATAAAGGATGTTTTACCCAGTTTACGAGCTAATGCTTGAAGCATTATTTTAATTTCATCGGATCTAATTTTTTCACTATTCAACGTTTTATATAAATTAATAGCCAGATTGGTACTGGCAGCGTCATTTAAATCAATAAGTGCAGCAATACTAAACAACCTTTGAAAATAATTCTCAGGGGAATTATTGTTTGATTCATCTTTCAATGAAAGAATAGCCATTGCTTTTAAAGCAGAAACATCCTTGCTATTTAATAGATTACCTACTTTTTTATAGGCGCTCTCCGCTCCAGAGCGAGTAATAGAATAGAAATACCGGAAACCGAAGAAGATAAGAAAAGGCATAGGAATTAAAATTATTAATGCAAAGGGGCCAATTGTTGCAACTAAGATAATAATAACAAAAAAGAGTGTAAAACCAGAAATCAATAAAGCCAATCCAATAGTTTTTATCCGTTTAGTACGACTGGAGAGTATTTCAAAAATAGACTCAGATACAACTGGAGAGGATCCTTGATTTTGAATCACCGTGGGACTCATGTAATCTTTTCACCTTCAATTAAGAATTCACTAATAAAGATAATCAAACTCTATTGAGGATATTCAAGTTTATTAATATATAGCAGAAAGGTATTATGGTAAAATAAGTGGTCATTACGGAATATCAACTGGACTAGCGAGAGTGTTTTTCTTTTCATTAAAATAAAGAACATAATTTTTTCCTAAGATCTTTTCTATTCTAGGATAATATTCAGGATTGCGCTCTTTTAACCAGCGAAGAGCATGCTTCATGGTCCATACAAGACGATAATTTTCCTTCCCTAATTCTTTCTCGGATTTTGATGCCAGATCATCAGTTACTTCAATATTTGCGTTCGAAATCCATTTTTCAAGAATGCCTAAGATTTTTTCAGGCATATATTTGGTTAAGTCCTTCAAATTATTACCAACAGATTTTCTAACATAAATGGAAGGATCAGTCTTTACTCGAGACATTAAATCGATAATACAATCATTTTTAGTTGAATCACGAAGCCATTTATTTTCAGCTAAGGGTCTCAAACTTTCAATGGCAGTTCTTCGAAGATTTTCATTTGATGATTCAAGCCATTTGTGAAGGATTTTCAAAACTTGTTCGGGATATTTTGAAAAGGCTAGTCTTACAGGGTAAGGACACATTTCCCTAATTTCCCAAAAAGGATGGTCGATCCATTGCGTGATTTGATTCAATGCTTGATACATATTTGCTTCAGAAAAGCAGCTAAATTCACCCAAAAGAGCAAGAGCGTAATTGCTCATATGATTATCTCGAGACGGATCTGGAAAATTAAAGATACCAGTAATAATATCAAAGGAAGATTTTTGTTGATATCTAAGCAAAATGTCAATAGAGAATTTCGCTACCGTTTGAGCAATAAAAACGCTACCTTTTCCTATACGTTCTTTCTGAGGAATGAGATTATATTCTTGCACTAAAAATTGTTTTATTTTTAAAGAATCATTTGGCATATCAATTCTTTGCCAAATACCTGTATCTTCCCAATAAGATTGAACTCTATCCTTAATTTTCATTTTAGCACTTATTGAAGGCATAGAAATCACGCAAGTAAATTGATGATATTGTAGTAATTTATTAAAGGTAAAAAACTGCTAATATTATTTTTGTAATTAATCTTCTAAAAGATAAACAATTTAGTTACTTTTGCTTGAAAAATCTCGATATACTTTAAAGGAATCGTTGGTAATTTATATCATTAAACTTCTTTCGGAGATATAGGAATGGTAAAATTGAGAAAAAAAGTGATACTTTTGGTGTTAAGTCTAACAATTTGTTCATTATTACTGGGAGGCTATACATCAAATAAAGCAACAAACCAAACAATAGGAACGACCTATTCACAAAAGGGATTAGGTAACTATATTGAAAATTTTGATGAAATCACCTATAAAGGGTCGGGAACAACAGCCTTTGGTTGGGGGACAGGAGCACTTACAATGGAACGGGATTTCGATGTAGAATTCTTGGACTTTTACGCGAATGATAAACCAATCTATAACATAAAAGTGCAAGGGCATAAAGCTTATCTAGCGTGTTATAGTGATACGACCGATTTCCAAACCCTTAAGATTTTGGACCTTAATGTAACAGATAACTTGAGATTACTAGGATCAAGAAATGGTGCTCTAGGAATTGCATCATTAGCTGTAAGTGGGCAAGTTTTGTTTGTAGGAAACGTCTATGGTACCACTAGATTAAGTAGTTTTAATATTAGTGATGCTACGAATTTTGATGGTGATTCAGGGATTTTTTTGGATTACATTGATTTGGATGGAGCAATAACTGATATCAAAGTTTCAGGACATTTAGTATTTTGTTCTGTTTTTACTTCTGCATCAGGCAATAGTTTTCGTATTATCGATGCTCATGATCCCAAAAATCTAGTAGAACTACCTACCAATTATATTTCAGCAAATACTTATGGTATGGCTGTACAGGGGTCATACTGCTATTTAGCTAAAGGATTTGATGGCTTTTATATTTTGAATTATACCCAAAGAGATGGAATAACCGAAATTGGACATATAAATACTGGTGGATTCGCAATAGATATAGTGGTGGAGGGAAAATATGCCTATGTGACAAATAGTCTATCGGGCACTACAATAATCGAAATTGAAGACCCAACCAACCCAATAATTGTTGGCTCATATGATACCTTGTCAGGAACTGCTTGGAGATTAGTTAAACAAGGAAATACACTATTTATTGCTAATGCAGGTGGTGGAGTACTAATATTAGATGTTAGCAATCCAGTACATCCAATATATGTTACTACCATAAGTTTGGGTTCAACGGTTCGAGCTGTTGCTATATATGGAGACATCCTACTAATCGCAACTGATGCCGGGGTGTATGCTTATCGTGTTGGTGGAGGACTAGTAGACCTTTCAACAATAACCTACTCAACAACCTATGATGACTATGAAGTCTGGGATGTAAAAGTAATTGGGGAATTAGCATATATTGCCGGTGGGTTGGACGGATTCTACATTCTAGATATACATGACCCATACAATCCAGTGCTTCTAGATAGGTATCCAAGTGGAGGAGGAGGACAATATTATACCAAACTGGATGTCGATGGACAATTTGCATATGTTTGTACAGTAGGGGTAATGATCATTTTTGATGTCAGGGAACCAACAAATATTGTTGTAGCATCAACAGTTAGTGGAGCAGTAAAAGATGTAGTAGTTAAAGGAGGAATAGCATACATAGCCCATCAAGCAGGATTTGCTATCGTAAATGTCACTTTCCCAGAACATCTAGAATTGATTAATAGCGTTAATTTAGGCTTAACAAATGTTACCAGTTTGGACGTCCAAGGACCACATCTATATCTAGTAGAAAATCTCAATGGAGCTGGTACAGGTTTTTATATCTATAATATCAAGGACTTTAGTAATCCACAACTTACTGATAGTGTGTTTAGGCCAAGTTATTATTATGATATCCTAGTCGATGGTGATATAGCTTATTGTGCGAATGGCTTTCAAGTGTTACTACTAAATGTTTCAGATGCTTATCAGGTCTCTGAATGGGACTATGAGTCCTATGATTCAATGGGTGTAGCAAAATTTGGTCCGTATCTCCTAACAGCAGGAGCAACAGATGGGTTAACAATAATGGATGTAAGCAATTCAATGGAGCCTGAAGTGAAGACACAATATCCTTTTGCTAGTAGAGCATTGCAATTAACCGTTCAAGGGGATAGTGTCTACATAGCGAATAGAATATCACTGATCATAATACAATTTCATAAGAGTGTAGCAGATAGCTTTGTTTCAGATACAAGTAATGCTATATCAACAGAAATAGACAGTACGAATCAAGCGATACAAAATGCAACATTAGAAACATCAGATTACTCAGAAGGAACAAGCAGAATAGATTACTTCCTTTCAGCAGATGGTGGATTACATTGGGAAGAAGTAACACCTGGAATGTTACATCAATTTGTCAATGTAGGAAACGATTTGCGATGGTCAGCAACATTGATAAGTTCGCTATCATTCAAACCGCAATTATACACTCTAACTGTAAGCTATTCCTATAATGATCCTATTGTAACACCAACTCCCACTCCAACACCTACACCGACCCCAAGTCCATCAGAAACTAGCGGGATAGCAATGATAGCAGTATCAACAATAATGATAATAGGAATGATCACTTTCGTGATGGTTCGAAAATTCAAAAAGTAAGAAATTATTCTTACTTC
>Ga0307378_10013211_pt1 | contig 10464 bp, 22 predicted proteins | sample UN1MG_FD_202238 | JGI IMG/M metagenome (GOLD analysis project Ga0307378, IMG submission 202238) | Soil microbial communities from Risofladan, Vaasa, Finland - UN-1 | ecosystem: Environmental > Terrestrial > Soil > Coastal area > Acid sulfate soil | place: Finland: Risofladan, Vaasa | collected...
CTGAAGAGGGTCAACTACGATTGTAACATTTCTAATTTTACCTAATTCATATAAATAACCTAATTCAACATCAACTGAAGTTGAACCACTATCAACGAAACTTCTCTCTTTAGCAAATATGCCAGCAATTGTCTGACTAGTAATTATAATAGGTGAACGTTCTATTTTACAATATTTTAATAACTTGGAAACACTAGTAGAAACCATGTTCTCCTCATTAGTTAAAACCTCTAATAAAAGTTCACATAAATGCATTGAATATTCTTGTGCAAATAAATCCGCTAATTGAACTGATAGATTATCTTCCTGTGATTCCATTAATTCATATGACTTAACTAATGAAATAGAAAGAGCTACTTTCATAGTTAATGCGTCATCGTCACATTCTACTTTACCGTAACCTGGTATTTTAGGTTCTTCTTTAAATAGTTCTATACAGTGCATAGGTAAGTCCCTAAAATTATCCTCGGCAAAAGACTTAAGAATATTTTGTTCATGTTCTGAGAGAGCCATAAATAAACCTTGTTTAGTCTATTTATTTCCCTTCTTTTGCAATTGAGTTAAGTTCTGCACTACTTTTTGCGTCGGGTCTGTTCCACGGCTTGAAACTACGTATATCTTTTACGGACTGTTCCCAGTTTCCTGTAAATGGAATAGCTCTATCATCAAGAAAAACGTCGGCCATGGGTTTTCCACTGCCTACATATATTCTATCATAAGGAATTTGATTCTTTTCAAGATACTGAACTAGCTGTTCATACTGTTCGGGTTCTCCATTTTTCCTAAACTGAGGATTCATACGTGTTGTATAAATCATAATATGATAACCTGCATCTTTTAATGCAGTTATTCCTTCTTTAGCTCCAGGTACTACTTCATCATAAATAATACCTTTCTGCCAGCCGCTTCCATATTTATGGATTACACCGTCAAAATCAATTGCTGCTACTTTTCCCTTGCTCATTTTTCTTTTCTTTTCTAAATACTAAATATTGCATTCTAGCTAAAGCCAAAATACAAACACCTACCATGAATATTACTCCAAATTCGTATCCGTTCATATTGTTTATTTTTTATTGATTATTAATTCTTGCTTATCTGATAATAGTCTACTTAATATAGAATGCCCCAGAAAATCCTCGAATTTTTCTTTATAAATATCGAGGTATTTTTCCATGGTTTTAATATGGTTTAATGTCTTGCAACTTTCGATATATCTTTCTGCAGTTGCTTTTGCATCTATTTGTTTTAGGAAATCAAACATCAGAATATATTTTAAATTATACTCTAATTTTTATAATTGTTTAGGAGTCTTTTTTAGAGTCGTCGGTATTTTCATCCTTTTCATAATCGGATAATTCTCTTTCAAATAATCCTTTCATTTCGAGAAATGCAGTCTCATTTAAAATCATAGGTATAACTAGCAAAATAAAGAAACATAATCGAACAACTTCGAATACGTACCTTATAATTTGCATGGCAAATAAATGAATGATTGCCGAAAATCTATACCAAAATCCCATTACTTCTTTTTAGAGGGGTTCTCCTGTGCTTCAAGTTTAGCTTTAAGTGATTGAAGAATATCCATATCTCCAAGCTTAGCTGTAGCAGGCTTATTAACTACTTGTTTTATACGATTAACTTGCTTTCTTGTTTCAGGATTCTTATCCTTATCAAATTTACTTAAGAATTGCTTTCCTTGCATTGAACGAATAGTCCAATTAATTTTACCATCGCCTTGTAACATTTTAGTTGCTACCCAATTAAATAATTCCTGAACTGCATCTTGACATAAGAACGTGTTTGTATCTTTACCAGTCCAACCTAAAATTCTACCATTAGTAATCTTTAAGATAGCTGGGTCCTGTTTAACCTGATTTCCACTTTCATCAATTACGATTTTTAAATCGTTCATGAAGTCTTTCTGAAATTCTTCAGATTGCATACCTTCAAATACTTCAGCAATAGAAATAAGTTTTTCACCAGTTAATGCACATTTAAATTTACTTAAATCCGCAGGTTTATCGAATATCTTAGTTACTTTATCAATAGGTAAATAAGCTCTAACTAGATGTAAGACAAAGTTCTTAGACTTTTCATCTTTAGCATATAATTTCTCTAGCTTTTCGAATGTTTTGTTTTCTTTCATAGGTGTTATTTATTGTTGTATTTGTTTATAATAATCCGTGTAACATATCTAAATTTTTAAATACTTTTTCCCATTCTGATATGAATACCTTTTGCCCCCATGGTGAACACATTTTAATATTTCCATGAAAGTTACGTTGGCCTTCAATCATCTTCTTGATATCTTTAACTTTCATTTCATCCATTAATCCAATAATCATATTATTCATCCAATCACTTTCTAATGAAATCATTAAATCGGCGTCACGTATAATAGATTGTTCTAATGTTAAATCAACAGCTTCTATTACGTAAGGATATTCAGTAGCTTTAATAATCTCTACTACCTTATTTAAATTAACACCAGAGTTTAATGCATTGCTGTTATACCAAGTTTTAACTCCTTCAATTGCTAATTCAACGTTTATCTTATCCGACTTTTCACCTTGAGTATGATTAAAGTCATGGAAGAGTGCAGCAACTAATAAATTAGCTCTTATCTTACCATTTAAAGAATGATATCTTGCTCCAGCTTCACAATATTTCATTACTGTTAACATATGATGTAGATTGTGATATGGCGCATTATTAGATTTGTTATTTTCTACAACATATCTAAATGCTCTACTTATTACATCTTTATCTTCTGATATTACTACAAGCGGGTTAATCGTGCTTTCCATATTATTTTATTTTAAAAATTCTGTTCCATATATTATTAAACCAGTTTACGATATTACTGCACGTATCTTTAATTTTATCAATTAAAGGTCGCAAACTAAACTTCTCACTTATAAACTCCTTAGTGTCTTCAAATTCATTATAGACAGCCCATATAGCTATAAGTATATTCAATATGGCTGATGTGATTAAAGCAGCTAAAAGCTGACCAGGCGTCATTGGAATACTGAGATATTCAAAGTCTTTAAAGTGTTTTCTTTTGAACTTTGTGTCTAATTCAGTATACATATAATCTGCGATTTTTGAAAGATTAAATGTGTCTTGTTGAAGTATAAAATTACGCACTGTTATTTTAGGTTCTGCGACTTCAGTCCAACTAATTACCTTACACCAATTTGCTTTATTTGACTTATCGAGTCCTATACAAACTATGAACTCATTCTTATTACCACCTTTCCAATAAGCTTCTTGTAAATTAGCGGCGGATATTGTCGCGTTCTTAAATACTAAAATAAAAGCTGTTACTTGTTTCTTTGGCCCAAGTAGGCCATTTAGAATGTCCATTCTTTTTTCGGCAGACTTATCAACAATACCTAAAATATGGTCTTGTCGATTATTTATGATTTTTGGATAATCAAATAATTTGTATCTGGCCTTTTCATCAGCAGTAACTTCTGGAAAGTTAAATACGCTTGATGAAGCCTGTACTCTATTTGTATAAGTACGACTATCAGATACCATTTCTAATTTATCAAGTTCACCATTCCAAACTGAGCTGTAAGCATCACCATCTATTGAATGATAAGTACGATGTTGGTCTACAAATTTATTATTACCATAAATATTCTTTAGTCTATTATATTCATTTTGACTAATGCTCCAGTTTCCAAGTGTTGTATAGAGCATCCAGTATTGAGGATGATAATCTACGTCATACGCATGTTCATAACCGCAAACATATTCTTCTGAGCATGTTGAACAATTACTTCCATTTTCATCACAGTTACATTCATAATATCTTGTACAATAAACTGGATGTCGACATGGTACTTCTTCGTCCCATGCTTCATAATATCTTACTTCGTTTTTAGTTCCGTTCCAGAACTCTGTATCTGTTGTGTTTGAATTGTCTGCAATTAATTTTACGATACCTACTCCTATAAATGAACAGGCAAATAAAGCTAAAAATTCCAATAGTACTACTTTGCGACTCCAAAACATATAAAGTAATATGCTGGTTAAAGTAGGAATAATTATTGCAATGAATGATAACATGGTGATTAAATATAGGCAGGACCAATTGGTCCTGCCAGGTTTATAATATTACTTATTAAATACTTCGATGTCGTTGTCTTCGCCCGTTGCGTATACTTCCTTAGTCTTTGCTGATGTAATAATATGAATGTCAATTTCTCCACGTGATGCCAATCCCCATATATTTTTATTCCACCATGAGTTTATAAAATTATGATGTTCGCGTTGATAGTCAATTAACTTCTTCTGTTCATTAAAAAATTCTTCTCTATTAGATTCAATAACAATCTGTAAGCGTTCATATAATTTACCAATCGCATTTAAATCGAACTGTGGGTTACTTTCAGTAATCCAGCTCATTAAAGCTCCACCTCTATCATTAGAATATCTTCCTTCCATTATAGGAATATAAATCTCCTTAAATGCTTCTTTAGATTGTTTCATAAATTCTGATGGTACTTGTGCGGTTTGCGCAATTACTTTATACATCTTATCGAAGTTTGCTTTACATACTTCTTCTTGTGAAGTTGTTAAAGAGCGCAGTTTAATTTCTTTATCGTTTGCGCCAGTGTAAGAGAAGAACATTATCAAGCCGAATACGACTGCGATAGTTCCGAAAATTGCTAATCCTTTTTTTAACATTGTTTTAGTTTTTAATTAGTGTTTGATTATAGAGTAAATATAACTAAATCCGATGATACCCCATAGTTAACTTTAAATTGTGCGAGTTTTAATACTATTAGCTAAACATCATTGGTAAGCACGCACAGATGCCTATTATTAAACCTATAATAATTCCTATAATTGCTGAACTTGTATTTGGTTTATATTTTTGATGGCCATCATCCCTTTTATAATTATTATCTTTTTTGGGGTCATATTTTTTACCATAAAAACGCATTCCTGACATTATCATATTAATTTAAATTAAAAATTTGTTTCATCATTTTCTTCATCTTCATCTCCAGGCTCATTAGCCTTCTCAATATTCTCTGCACTTAAATTATACAAAATGTCACCCATCGAGTCTTGACTTAAAAGATACTTTTTAATTTCTGCCACTGTAAATTTCTTTTCCATTTGTCTCTTTTATTAAAAGTTCGTTTGCTTCGTTAACAACATCATATAGTTCGTCCATTTCTTTTAGTGACATTGTTATTTTACCATTAGTTGAAATAGTACAATTTGGATTTGATTTAGAAATGATAATTAAAACATTAGCTCCGCCAATCTCTTTCCTAATTTCAATTCTAGGATTATCAGACTTGATAATTTTCTTACCTTTCCATTTTAACCTATCTTCCTTTGACATATTTGAAATATAAGTTCCAGCTATACCACTATCAGAAGAATAGTAATTATTGTGAGCCTCAGTAGACATTATTTTCTTTGGTTTATCCCAGCTAATTAATCCAACATCTGTGGCAGGTTCTTTCTCATATTCTGGTGCACCACAATAAACGCATTTACGTGGATATTCCTGATGCATACTCTTTGAATATGTACACTCTCTTGGTCCACCTTTATTTTTACAATTCCATTCGTTACTCATATTATTTAATTTTAATGTGGCTCTTGACACCAATGATAACAATTAACAAAATTACTAGCATCTGTTCTAGCTATACGACTTTCATTATCATATTTGATAGGAAAGTTTTTATCTAGATATTCTTCAATCATTGTCCAATCTACAAATCTCGATGATGCATTATAGAAGCAAACATATTTAGTACCAATTAAATACCAGCTAAATGTTACCATAACAGGTTTACTTTTGCCATGGCCTATAAAACCGACACATCTTGCAAAACCAGAACCATCTTGTTCCCAGTGTAGCATTTCACCACTGCTTGGGAATTTTGTCTTGCCTTGCTTTGGGTCATAGAAGTATTTTGACCAAAGTGCACTTATAGAAAAGCTATCAGCTTCAACAAAAAAATCTGTTGCCGCTAGCTTTTCATCATTGGACATTCTTCGCATGTCATCGCTTGTAACTTCTTTCTTTTTAGTTTCTGTTATCATATTACTTTAACATTTTATTAAGCTCAGCCTTAACTCGCTTTGCAGTTTCGCCTTTCCATGTTCTGGCATTACTTAAGAAATAAATTACTACACTACGAGCACTATCTTGAAAATAGTCATCGTCAATGTTATTAATTTCTTGCATTGCATCAAGATATGGGATGGCACCATAATTTGGGTTCTTCCAATCGTTTTTAATTTCTCTAGCGATTTCGCTAATTGCTCTTGTAGTTGTTACCATTATTTTAGTCCTAATGCTTTACGTTCTGCTGCTGACAATTTACTTACAGCCTTCTTTCTTAAATTGGCTTCTTTCTTAGCTTTCTTTTCTTCGGCTAATCTAGCTTTATCGGCTTCCTGGTGGTCTTCCCACCAGTTAGCTAAATTTCTAGCTTTCTTTGAATGTGCATCATATACAAACTTCTCCATATCTTTCTTTGAAAGTTTATTTAGACGTTCACATAATTCAGCAGTCCATTTATCACCTTCTTTTTTAGAGAAGTAGCATTTTTTATATGCTGCAATTAATTCTTCTGATGGGTTAATACCTAGCATTCTACGTAGGTACATTAAATTCTTTACAGTTTCACTTACAAATTCTTCGTAAGCTGTAGGGTCCGCGTAATCACTTGTACAAGGCATATTATTTATTTTTTAATTTATTATAAGGGCCACACTCTTTTTCACAGTCATCACAAAAGTAAATGATATTCTGTTCTTTGTTTTCTATTTCATTCCAGCATATTTTACAAAAAGTTTTAGGTTGTGTAATTCCATTGCATTCTAATTCACTAAGTGCTATTTTCTTAAAGCGCTCAGCTAGACTATTACCTTCTGTAGATTTACTAGAAAATGCAATCCTCTGAAGTGCAAATATCAAACTATTATGGCGCACCATGTCAATATGTTCCTGTTTACTTTCAACTTCTTGATAATCTTCAATCTGACCAATAACTTTACCATCACCTATTCTACATAAAAGGTCTCTATGAAAGCTAACCTTTTCGTCTTTAATCAATTGTTGAACTTCATCTTTAGTAAAACGAGGTTTACCGGTATCATCATTTGAAATTCTAATATTTATACGTAATGTCTTTTTCATTAGTTTAAAAATTTAGTTGATACTGAGTCACCGTTTGCTGTGCCTTTAGCCATATCAGTTGATTTACCAATTTCCATTCCTTTTAAATATGCACTTGCATCTACTTTGGCAGCTCGGCTTTTTGCAGTTTTAATATCAGGAAAATGTTTTTCTACATATTTTTCGATGGCTGAATCATTTACTTTTACAAGTGCATTGATTTGTTCGGCCATTTCTGACTGCTGTCCTCTTTCTTTATCCTCTCTCATTTTTTGGCGAATACCTGCAATGGCACCTAAATAAAATGATTTGAAAAACTTTGGGCGATTTGGAAATTTCTTTGAATATTTCCATGGCTTTTTAATTGTACAACCAGATTTAGTTTCTTTAATATCTGATTGACGTATACCTAAATTTAATAGATGTGACAGTGTATATGTATTAACAGTTTGCCATTCCCTAAGCCTTTCAGTAAATTGTTTTTTAGAAATATCTTGAAATTTATATTTTAGTAAGTCGTATAAGTAAGCAACGACTTCTACATTTTCAGGTGCACCGATGATTGTGATTTTATATTCTTTATCGCTTTTGCGAGAAGTAAAAATAACATGGCAATAATTATATTCTGCCAATGTATTTAATAGATGCGACATCCAATCACTATGTGCTTTGCGAACTTCAATGTCTGGTTCAATACCATCGACATCAGGTTCTTGGCCATGTTCTGAAATTTCTTTTTTGGAAAGGTTATATTTAAGAAGTAAGTCATTTACCTTACTCGCAAATGAATTTGCTTCTTCGAGATTACCTATCTGCTTCGCAGATTCGGCTTTATCCATTAATTTTTTAAGCTTGTCTTTTAGATTATCGATGTTAGGTTGGTTTTCCATTATCTTTTAGTTATTGTTACAAGGTAAATATAACAATAATGATTGATACCCCGAAGTTAAAGTTCATTTGCGTGAAGCTCAAATTCTATATCTTTCAGCTTTATTATCTGTGCGCATTTTTCATACATTTCATTTCTTTCGAAGTATACACGGCATTCCTCAAGCTTCTCTGCGTAAAGCTGATTAGTAATAGTCATGGTAAAATCATCTAAAATAAAACATGGGACTTGGGGTAGTTTATTTATAATGGCATATTCAATACAACTAAATATTGTATTGAAAACACTCAAATTATTTTCGTAATAAAAGTCTTCCTGTGAATTATAACCATTCATTGTAAAATGAGGTAACTCATAATCCATGTTAGTTGTATCGTCGTGGTACTCTTCCCATTTCATTATCATAATTTCTTGCTTGTTTGGTCTAGACACTTCTCTGAAAGCCAAAGTATGCCTGTTGCTAAATAAAATAATGTAGTCCCAATTAACATCAGGACTATAAATATTGGTGTAAATATAATTCGCTTAATCATTCGTTAATTTTATTGTAAATCTTTCAGCCATTGCTTTCATAGTTTCTTCAGGTACATTATGTACTGACTTAGAGCCATGTCTGTTTTCTACAATTAAACTAATTAATAAGTAGCCATACTTTTCAGCAAGCTCTTTATATGGTTTAATTTCCTTATCTGTAGTAAAAGTATTTGCAACAAACACTTTATCAACGCCTGACTGTAATGCAATTTCAGTTCTTGATTGACATTGTCCATGGGCAGAACCTAGTTTCTCTCTATTGAAATCATACTTACCTGGATTTGGCCCATTTTCATAGAAATAATCATCAGCTGAAAAAACTGGGTATGGCATCATACCAGGAGCTTCTGACAACAACTCTGATGTAGTTGTTTTTCCATTTCCTGGTAAACCTCTCATTAATATAAGTGCTTTTTTCATTTTTATTTTTTTGAATAATTTAATTTCTGTAATTCACCTATGACGTTTTCAATTTTAATTTTATAATCAGGTACAAGTATAGTATTAACTAAGAATGTCTTTACAGTTGGTATATCAGTGAAACCAGTTAAATCTTTTAATTCGTTTTTAAGTTTAGTGACTTCTAGTTCACGTAAATGTGCTGCTAATTTCTTAGCTTGCTTATCTTCATTTTCCCTTCTAATCATTTCAGGACCACTGACTGAACTTTCAATAGTCAAGCCGCATGTTACTAATTCATATCTGCCAAAAAATGATTTTTCTCGCAATTTATTCATTGCATCACCTAGACGTGTCCAAAAGAAACCGCCTGTATAACGAGGTACAAGTTCCTTTGTATCTGAGTTCATTACTGCGTAAAGTTTTGTGTCTATTGATACTTTCATATTGTAATTGTTTAGATAAAAGTAATTAATAAAAGTGATAGCCCAAAGTTAATTTAGGGCTTCTCTTATTTGGGTATGTTGCTGTACACCTATAAGAAGTACTTTCTTTAGCGCAATTTCTAGAGCTTCATGGTTTGGATAACCTTCCTCTTTTGCAAAGATGGTTATTGTTCTAGACATTCTTGAAATTAAAGCATGCATATAGTCTGCAACATCTAATAAATCTAGACCATCATATATTGCAGTTTTATTTGCGGCTATTTTTAATTGGATTAAATTCTCAATTGCATCATCTTCTAAACCATATTTCTTTTTTAAGAAATCTCGGAAATCAAAACAAGGTGTAACTAAGATAATTAAATCTTTTTTAGATTGTTCATCGATTACAAGTGCATCGACGTATTTTGTAAATTGATCAAAATTTATCATGCTACTAAAAGTAAAAGTGGATTGAATTTCGTTTTAGGTATAACAGTCTTTTTAAGAGTTGCTTCTTTTTTAGGCTCAACAATGTCTTTATAGATTTTATAATAGTCTACGATATCTATGTTATCATAGTCGCCATATTGGCAATTCATTTGCCATCCGTATTTCTCTTTCATAATTAAAGTATTAAAAGTAAATTTTCATTCGTGGTTGTTTTTGAATTTACACTTTCGTGATTCCATTTTCTAATAACATAGAGGCTGCCATCTAAATAATTTTCTAATATTTCACTTAATGTTTTACCTACAAATTCATTTTCTGATAAAGGCACAGTATATAAAATATGTGGCTTATTACCATTACGTGTTGCCACTGAAACTTCAATAATATAATCCCAATCTGGACGTGTGACTCTAATGTCCTTGATATAATACATTGTATTCTTTTTTACAAGAATAAAATGATCGCTATCATCCTTAATTCGGTATTTTGAAATATCGCTCATAATGAAAGGAGAGACCTAAATCTCTCCTTTGATTAAATTAAGATTAAAACAATTCTTTTAACATTCTTTGTGCTTGCTCTAATTTACGACCAATTAA
>Ga0307378_10013212_pt1 | contig 10462 bp, 8 predicted proteins | sample UN1MG_FD_202238 | JGI IMG/M metagenome (GOLD analysis project Ga0307378, IMG submission 202238) | Soil microbial communities from Risofladan, Vaasa, Finland - UN-1 | ecosystem: Environmental > Terrestrial > Soil > Coastal area > Acid sulfate soil | place: Finland: Risofladan, Vaasa | collected...
CCAACATTCCTCCTCCGAGATCAAGCTCCTTTGTTCTCATCATAACTCATAGTAATTCTGCGTCAAGTAACGCTTTGCCATCGAGAGCGAGGCCACTGTAAGGGTAAGGCTGGTCAATCAACCATCACGTTCTTCATCCCCTTCATTCTCACGCCGCCTGGCTCCTCGAATCGCGTCTCTGCCCAAACCCCCTTGACAGTCTCACCCATCAGCGCTATGTTAAGCGGGTCATTCCCCAAGTGAGGTGTTGTAGTTGAGGCATAGTAGATGGTTGGCGGCTCTATTCTTTGTTGTCCTCGTCGGTGGAGCGTGCGCGGGAAACCCGCTTTCGCCGTGCGATTACGCGCCTGCGGAAAGCTCGTTTGTTCGCCTGAGCACGGAAGGGTCGCTTCAGTGGTACGACGATGCCTACGCGGACGACAGGGGCTCCTCCCTTTCCGGTAGCGCGCTGGCGGACTTCCAGCAGATCTACGCGTCGGGGTCATTTGGGTACCGCTTGGAGGCAAATGCGGAACTCTTGCTGCGGCTGGAGGATCTGCAGATCGAGGCAAGCGTTGCAGGAGACTACAAGCGCTACCTCCGTGACGACATCTTCACCGTCGGCGCGGTCGAGCTCACCGGGGATAGCACCGACGGATTCGAGGCGAACGCCACGGGAGGATTTGGGGCCGGCCGATTTCGCGACGTGACCCCCTTGGCCAAGGCGATCAAGATCCAGAACGCGTTTCTCGATACGGGAATCCTGCTGGCTCCACTTGAGGAGACGATCCTCCTGGAAGCGGCGCAGACCCTGGGAGAGGTCGGACCGACCCAGGATGAAAAGATCGCTCAGATTGAGCAATTGCTGTTGAAGACAGGGCTTATCAAGGACGATGACATCGGAGCACGTGGACTGCTGCAGTTGGAGGGGATCGTGACGTCGTTGGAGGAGGCCCGGCTGTGCGGGTGGGACGTGCAGGCGCGGGTCGGTGTGAGCGCCTCGGCGTGGCCGTTTGAGGGCCTTGTCGATACGCTGGTGCTGGATTGGAATTGGGCGGTGGTCCCCGTCCCGGTGTTGCAGTGGGCGGCGAATGCGACGCTGAAACTTCGACCGACGCAGTGGGAGAGCTACGTGGCCGATCTTGAGCTCGCCACATCGCAGCGACTCAGGGAGAGCTGGCGCCTGCGGGCGGACTACCGGCTGAGCTATGATCATCTGTGGAGCGGCGCGAATCCGACGGTCGATCACCGGCTTCACGCCAGCCTGCTGGCCGAGATCGCGGCGAACTTGAGCGTCAGCCTGACCGGCGAAATCGGCTACGAGACCGGGGACGAGGAACCGACCGCGATGCTCACGGTCCACCTGGCCTACGACATCCTGTAGGGGATCATGGAAGAGGTCATTCGCGCCAGCGGATTGGTGAAGCGGTTCAAGCAACGAACGGCGCTCGACGGGTTGAGCCTGTCGGTCAAACAGGGAGAACTCTTCGGTCTGGTCGGGCCGAACGGATCGGGCAAGACCACGCTGATCCGCACGCTGTGCGGCCTGCTTCGACCCGATGAGGGCAAAGCACACCTTCTGGGCTGGCGGGTGCCGAGCTTTCGCATTCAGTCTCAGCTCGGCTACATGCCGCAGGATTTTGCCGTCTACGATGACCTTACTGTGATGCAGACCCTCGTTTTCTTCGGCGCGTTGTACGACCTATCGCGCCAGAACACAAAGGCGCGCGCTGACGAGCTGCTGGAGCTTGTACAGCTGACCGATCGCCGCGATCAGCGTGTGGGGACGCTTTCCGGCGGGATGCGTCGCCGTGTGTCGCTTGCGGTGAGCCTGATTCACAAGCCGCGCCTCTTATTCCTCGACGAACCGACCGCGGGGGTCGATCCGAAGCTACGGCGCAGCTTCTGGGACTATTTCAACCAGCTGGCAGGCCAGGACGTGACGCTAGTGGTGAGCACGCATCTGATCGAAGAGGCAGCCCGCTGTGGCGTGATCGGCTTTCTGATGCGGGGCCGCCTGCTCGTCCAGGCGTCTCCGCAGGAGATCCTGAGCCGGACAGGGACAGGCAGCCTCGATGACGCGTTTCTGATCTTGCAGGAGCAACAGGAGGCCTGATGTGAAGAGCTTCGTGATCGCGGCCAACATCCTGCGGCGGATCGGTCAGGATCGCCGCACGCTCGTCCTCATTGCGGTCCTTCCGCTGTTGTTTGTGCTGTTGTACGGCTACTCCTTCTCCGGTGAGCCGCAGAACCTCAAGCTTACGATCGTCAATCAGGACAACGGTCTTGCCTCGGTGAAGACCGCGGAATTGGGACGGGTGACGCTGTCGCTGTTCCTGGCCGAGGCGTTCATCGAGCAACTCAATCCGGTCACCTTCGAGATTACCTTCGGCGACGATGCGGATGCGGCCATCGCCGGTGTGGGCCGTGGCGGGGTGGTGGCGGCGCTTGTGTTTCCCCAGTACTTCTCCCAGCAGGTGACAAACGAAGTTCTGCGCAGAGTGGGGGAACGAACGGTCACCTACGAAGGCCGAAGCGTGCGCCTCCTGCCCGGTGAGGAGAGCCAGATGCCGGTGGCCACGCTCCGGCTCGACGACAGCAATCCGCTGCTCGCCCCGGCAATTCTCCAAGCGCTGAATGCGGCCCTGTCGGAGATGCTCTCGCAGCAGCAGGCCGCGCTGGAACCTGAGAATCTCCTCGACGTCCAGCTGCTGTACGAAGGCAAGATCCGCACGCTCGACTACACGGCGCCGGGGGTCATCGGGTTTGCGATCACGTTGATCACGGTGATGCTCACCGCCATCTCCATCGTGCGGGAGCGCACCGGAGGGACGCTGACACGGCTTCTCATCGCGCCGGTGCACGCGTGGGAAGTGTCGTTCGGATACACGCTCGCCTTTACGTCCGTCGGCCTGCTTCAGGTGGCGGAGCTGTTTCTGTTGTCGGTGCTGTTGTTCGGCATCCGCTTCGTGGGGAGTCCGGCTGCAGTCGCCCTGGTGATTATCCTGTTTACGATTGCCCTTCAGGGTATCGCGACGCTTCTTTCCACCATTGCCAAAAACGAGTTTCAAGCGATGCAATTCGTCCTTTTCATCCTCATCCCCTCAATCATGGTAAGCGGTGTGTTCTGGCCGCTCGAGATGATGCCGCCGACGATCCGCCCCCTGGCGTATCTGAGCCCCCTCACCTACGCCAACAGTGCACTGCGCAAGCTGATGCTCGCCGCAAAGGGTCTCTCGGGCGTCGCATTCGAGGTCGGTGTGCTTGCCGGATTCGCCGTCGTGATGCTGGTACTGGGGATCGTCTCCATGCGCCGCCAGGCCCACTCTGCCTGATACGCCGGACAAAAAAAGAGAACGGGCGGCCGCTCGGACCGCCCGCAACAGTCTTTCAAAATGGTTTTTCTATCTTGGGACGCTGAGATCCCCGCAGACTGTGGTCTTCACTCTTTTTCCGCCGATGTAGCCGCTGGCGATTCCGCTCAGTGCGGGTACACCCGTCGCATAGGTGGGATACAGTCGGTAGGAAAAGGCCCACGTCCATCCTTCCAGTATCTGATCGGCCCAGAGGACCCCCAGGGTACGATTCTCCATATGGGGTTCGAGGGATCCTGCTGTGTCGAGTATCTCCAGTTGCCATCCTGTGGGAACGGTCTCCTCCAGGCCGGGCGCAGTCATGGCCCAGTTGGCGGAAAACGTGATGACAACAAGCGTGGCCCCGTCTTCGTTCACCACATCGCGCACCGCAATGAGGGGAGATTCTCCCACGAGAATCCCTTTCCTGCGGACGGTGGTTCGCCCGCTTTCATCGGCCACCTGCAATCCAACATCGACGAAGCCGGGCTCAGTAAAGGCATGAGTCACCATCGGATCTTCGCTTGAGATCTCGTAAACACCGTCTCCATTAAAATCCCAGGCGTAGACGAACGTTCCGTCTCCCAAACAGGGCTCACACACCTCGAATGTTACGGCCTCCTCGAGGGCGGGATTGTAGGTCGAAGGACTAAAGCTAATCTCCGCTCCCAGTGTGAGAAGACCGACCACTGTCACAAGGACAGCCACACAACCGAAAACCTGTGTTGCTCTTTTCATTCCCCCCTCCTCACCCGGCACACAATCCGCCCCTAGGGGAGCGGATTGTGCACGGAGGTATCAGTCAGCCAATAGGCAATCAGATCCTGGATCATGCCCCGGTCGATCATCTGGCCGCCTGTGAGCGGTACGGAATCCCCGGACAGCCACAGAGCAACGGCGTATTGGATCTGATCAAAGGCGATCTCATCTGGCAAACAAAGATCGATCGCACCCTGTTCAGTGCCCCAGCGCGAAATCACGACGGGTACCGAAAGCGTTGCCACGCGTGTGATCTTGTCCTCGCCGAGGACCATCTGAGACAGCCGTGGCGATGAGCTACCTACGGTGCCGTTGATCGTCGCCCGGGCACGCCCTACTTCTACTTCTTGATTGGAAATCGGGTCCATATCGGTGGACAGTGGAGTACACTGGGCGGTCAGGGTATAGCTGATGACGTGTACGTCCCCTTCGACGAGCGTTTCGAGGAACAGCCAGTCTGTCGTTTCCTCACGGAAGGTGGCTCGACCGTTGTCAATCGGGGTGAACACCCAGCCAACCGGAGTCGTCTCGTGGAGCGTTAGGCCGTGGACCACTGTATTGGCGGTGATCGTCACCGTTACCGTGATGATCCCGTTTGCGATCGTCTCATCGTCGGGTAGACACGTTTCGATGACACGGGTGGCGATTACGCTGGCAAGCACAATTAGAGGCTTCTCGATTACGGTGCTCTCTCCTTCATCGTCGGTCACCTTGAGAGAAACGTTGATCTTACCTGCTCTATTGAACGTATGCGTTGTCTGCGGTGAGGTGCTCTCTGTCTCAAAGAGACCGTCTTCATCGAGGTCCCACGCGTAGGAAGCGATTTGTCCATCTGAGTCGGCAGATCCACCCGCGTCAAGCAGGGTCTCTGCCCCGACACGGGGCTCCTTCGGCTCGCATGTGAACAGGGCCATCGGCTCACTGTTCACGACGACCAGATCCGTCGTGATCGGCTCGGATTCCGCACCGAGTTCATCTACGACGACCAGCGTGACGGTGTAGGTTCCGCTGCTGGAGAATCGATGCTCGGGGTTTTGCTCCCGGCTTTGCTCACCGTCTCCGAAGATCCACAACCACTCAGCGATTTGACCGTCCGCGTCCGTGGACTGATTGGTGAAGGTCACGACATCGATGGTCCTCGGCGTAGTTGGGTTATAGGAAAAAACGGCTTCTGGCGGCGAGTTTGGCTCAACCGCAGCCAACTGAAGTGCCGTGATCGGGATCTGTGCTTCCACACCGCGAAAATCGTTGTACTGCACCGAGGAGCCCTCATCAGTTGGCCAGACTCCTTTCTCTCCCGCCTTGAGCGAGATCTGAGCCAGCCACTGTCCGCCAAGAGACACTCGACCGATGTTCCAAACAAGAGACGTCGATCCGTCGGCGTTTGCCTCTACCTGACGTGGAGACGGGCTCGCCCCGAGGTACAGGATCTCAGGAGGCACGACCTTCTCCACTCTGATGTTTTGCGCGGCCGTCTCAATGAAGAGCAGCGCCTCGATCTTCTCGTTGGTGGAGGTTGTCGGTCTGGCAAAGAAAAGGCCCTGCGTTTCCGAAGCCAGCGTTTCAAGCAGGCTACGGTTGATCAGGGTCCCAATTCCGACAGAGATTATCTTTATTCCCGTCGCACCGGCGGCCTCTCCTTCTGCATACGGGTCACGTCCTACGTTGCTCTGACCGTCGGTGAGCAGCACTTCCGCCACGATGGCGTCACCGCGCCCGTGGGTCATCAATTCCTGTCTGGTCAACTGCAGAGCATCACCAAACGCGGACTTCCCACCCAATGTCAGATCGGCAATCGCTGTCTTTAATCGAATGCGGTCGCTGGTCAGGGGAACCTCGAGCCAGGTGGTTGTGCCAAAGGCCACCAATCCAATCCGATCCTCGGAGGAGAATCGTTCGATCAGATCTAGTGCGAACCGCTTGGCTTCCGAAAGTTCGGAGGTTGCGGACACGTCGATCACCAGAATACAGTCGATCGGAACGCGATCCATCGGTCCTAACCCTTCGAGGACAAGCGTAAGAGTGGCAACGTCGGGTTCTCCTTTCGTGCCTGCTACGTAGATCTCTGCTGGGTCAAGAAACTGTTGCACGAACAGCGACGGCGTCTCCGCCGCGATGGCGGGAATCGTCGCTATTGCGAGTGCAAGAAAAAGAACGGCGAGGGGGATTCCCCTCGCCGAGGTTTTGTTCGTTTTCATCTGTACCATCTCCCAAAACTCTTCTCTCTTGTTCAGTGCGATTGTCAGTCGCTACATGCCGCCGGTGGGGGTACGCAGGGAACAGCGTCGGGATCACAAGGATCCTGTACCGAGCCCGGGAGAGGTTCGCAGATGTTCGTATTGGTGAGCCAATAAGCGATAATCGTCTTCAACAGCTCATAGCTGACGATGTTCCTGCAAGTCCAAGGGACCATTTCGTCCTCCAGCCAGAAGGCGATCGCACGCTGCACCTGTTGGAACGAAATCTTGTCCGACAGGGTGATATCGATCGTATCGTCCTCCACATTCCATCTGGAGATGGCAGCAATGACAGAGAGACAATCGCTGACATCCACTGCACTGTCTCCAGTGACTGGGACTTCCTGGCACGGCAGAGCCGAGTCCACCATGCCGAACAGGTCGTTTGTGCTGACATAGCAGGGGTCGCTTGAAGGCATCTCGATCGCTTGAGTCTGTGGAACCTCCACTTGATAGATGATGACCTTGCACGTGCCCGCCGGCAGCTTGTCCGGCAGTACCCACTGGATGCGCGACGGCTTGTACGTGAAGCCAGGGTGTTCAATGGGTGTCACCAGCCAACCAGTGGGAAGATCCTCATCGAGGCCCACACCGTACAGGTCTTCGTCGGCCCAGATCTCCACTTTCACCGTGAACTTATTCCCTGCGGGGCTGCCGTCCCTACCGTAGTAGTTCAGGAGAACATTCCTGCACGGAACCGGCGTAGCGATGGTGCGTACCGCATTGATATTCGCTGCCGGGGCAAGCGGGAGCGGCAGATCTACGGGCGTGCAAGTATACGCGTAGGCCGCAAGCTCCTTCATCATCGGTAGGTCAATCGTGGCACCTTGAGTCCACGGGACCGGCTCGTCGTACCGCCACATTTCCAGAGCCCGCGCGAGCTGGACGGGATCGATCCTTTGCGATAGCCGTAGGTCGACCGTGTCCTCCATGTCCTCACCAATGCGTGGGACGAGGTGAGCGATGGCCGTTTTGATACGCAACGCATCAGTGACCTCGATCTCTCCGTCTCCCTCGACAGGGAGCTGGAACTCCGGGGTGATGGCCTGGAAGACACCAGTGATGCCAAAGCACACTGGCAGGGTCGTGGCAATGAGCTGCTGGCTATCAGGCACCGTCACTTCGTAGGCGATGACTTTGCTCGTGCCGGCCTTTACCTTGTCGATGAATACCCACTGCACCGCTGCGCGCTTGAAGGCTGCGCCAGCGTTTTCTAGGGGCTTGATCTTCCACCCAACCGGCAGATTCTCCTGCAGCCCTGCGCCGGCCAGGTCCATCTCGGTCTCAATCCGCACGACCACCTTGAACGTGGTCCCTGGTAGCGCCTGAATCGTGGAGATCGTGCGTCTGACCTTGACCGACAGTTCGGAAACCGGGAGGCCACCCGGGACCTCGTACGTGTACCTCGCGGCGGCCCCTTCATCGTCCGTCGCTTGCAGTGTTACGAACATCACACCGCTCGTAGGATAGCTGTAGGTCACTACGGGCTCGGCCGTGGATACCTCGAAAATCCCATCTCCATTGAAGTCCCACTCGTAGGTGATGATCCTCCCATCTGGGTCCACGGATCCGCTGGCGTCAAAAGTAACCGGCTCATTGATGTGCGGCTCGGTGGGCAACGCGGAGAACGTGACAATCGGCGGCAAGTTCTGTGTTCCCTTGACAATCATCGGATCAACCAGGTTGAGGTCGATCGCCTGCGGTCCGAGAATGCTTCCGGAAAGGAACTTCACTGACGTAATCCCTGAAGTGAACTGGGGATACAGCGTTACCTCAAACTCAGGTCCAAGTGGAGCAAGTACCGCCCCGTCCGAGTTCCCCTCATCCCATGTCCAAGCCACAGCTCCTGTCGGTGGGGTTGCCTGGAATGAGTCGCGGAAGTCTACCTCATCATCCTTTACTATGAAATCGGCGCCAACAGGGATTCCGGAAAGGGTAATCGCCGTTGTACCAGCGGTTCCACCGGCTCCGCCGAGTAGAAGGAACAGCGAAACCGTTCCCGTCGTGGTATCCTCGTAAAGGAAGAAGGTTGCAGTGTTTACCCCTTCTAACCCTGTGTTCGATCGATTCATCTCGAGGCTGTAGAAATCGACAGCGCTGGCAGAATTTTCCAACGAGCTAATCTCCACCCGTGTCTCCCCTTGGCTGAGTGAGTAGTATCCTCCACCTTGAGCATACCCTATCATCGGCAGGAGGAAGGCTACCAAGAGAAGGGAAAGGCCACAGAGACTGACCTTACAAACCTTCATTGTTACCTCCTTTGTCCATATCGCATATTGTATTCTTCAAAGCACCAAACCATCTCAACTCTATCAGAAAGCCGGCTTGAAAGTCTGTAACACCGATTACGCTTTTGCTTCCTCCTTTCGGCATGTGAACCTCATAAGACCACCGCAGCCGGGTTGATCCAATGCTGCAGCAACCGCTCGGATTACCGCTTCCAACGGGTTTGCTGTGAGCAAGGTGAAGAGCGGCTGTTTCGCATCGGTATCCGCGATGGTAGATTTAGCATTCGTCAAGGGACTAAGTGTGCTAGCAGAATTGTCGAGCAAGCGCTTCGAGTTGGTGGAGATGCTTCTTATCCAATGAACGAAAGGAAAAATAGCAACATGATGCATCCCGAAATGTCGCGAATGCTTGGTGATCTGCCCAATGCGGTGAGCTGTCCCGGACAGTACGACGCCAAAACGTCGACTTACACGTTCTTTCGGTTGCGCCATCGGAAATACTGGCCGAACGAAGACTGCATGGCTTAGCTTCTGACGAAGCGCAGACGCGGTCTTTATCAGGACTGCCAGTACTGCAGCAATACTGCGCTGCACACTATGGGTGTTGCTTGTCATTCTCGCCCACCACCCGTATTGGAAGCGTCTTTGTGTGCAAGCAGCCTAATTGCGGGGCCGGGGAATAGAAAGGAAGGGTGTCAAAAGTCTCCCCCGACTTTGTCTAAAGAGGCGTGGACACGTGTCCACGCAGTACGCAGTCTGAACTTCGCTAGAAGGTGATCTCTTCGGGCTGTTGTGCAGTGTGGGGATGCACTGGGCCAGCGTAGAGCTTGAGCTTGCGAAGCATGCGCCGCCCGAGGGTGGATTTCGGGAGCATACGCCGCACCGCCTCGTGAACGGGAAGAGTCGGGCGCTTCTCAATCAGCTTGCGGTATGGGGTTTCTTTCAGGCCCCCAATATAGCCACTGTGGCGCTGATAGAGCTTCTGGTCCCATTTCTTCCCTGTCAGCTCCACCTTGCCGGCGTTTATAACCACAACGTAGTCTCCTGTGTCCACGTGTGGGGTATAGATCGGCTTGTGCTTGCCTTGAAGCAGAATTGCGACCTCAGAGGCCAGGCGGCCGAGGCGCATTCCCTCGGCGTTGATCAGGTACCAGTTGCGGTCCCAGCACTTGCCTATCTCTTCATTCTTCGCTACAAAAGTTCGTTGCATGGATATGCCTCGCAAGCAAGCGATATGTTCTTGGCAATCGAGAGGATGATTATAACGGGCACTCTAGGGCCTGTCAAAACCAATTGCGATCGTTTCCTCCGGAGCGGGCCCGACGGAAACCAGCGTAAGCGGAGCCTCAAGGACTTGTGAAATGCGATTCACGTAGTTGCGAGCAACTGCAGGAAGGGCGGCGAGCGTACGCGCTGTTTGAATCTCTTCTTCCCAGCCGGCAAGTGTTTCGTAGACTGGCTCGCAGTGAGCCAATTCCTCTTCTCCAAGCGGAAAACGCATAATCTCCCTTTTCCCTACGCGATACGCGCGACAGACCTTAATCTCCTCCATCCCCGATAACACATCGAGCTTTGTTATCGCCAAGCCTGTGAGCCTGTTCAACGCGGCCGCGTGCTTAAGTGCAACGAGGTCCAGCCAACCACAGCGGCGTGGCCGACCGGTAGTCACACCAAATTCGCCACCCCGTTCGCGGAGTCGATTCTCAATCTTCCCGCTAAGCTCGGTAGGAAAGTGGCCCTCGCCCACCCGCGTGGTGTACGCCTTCACCACCCCAATGCTGTCGATTCTCTCGGTAGTTGTGACCCCAGTGGCGTTGCTCAGCCCAGCAAACGTAGTAGACGAGGAAGTCACATAAGGATAGGTTCCAAAATCAAGATCCAACAGCGCTCCCTGAGCACCCTCAAA
>Ga0307378_10013213_pt1 | contig 10462 bp, 12 predicted proteins | sample UN1MG_FD_202238 | JGI IMG/M metagenome (GOLD analysis project Ga0307378, IMG submission 202238) | Soil microbial communities from Risofladan, Vaasa, Finland - UN-1 | ecosystem: Environmental > Terrestrial > Soil > Coastal area > Acid sulfate soil | place: Finland: Risofladan, Vaasa | collected...
TGCAGAGAGACCCCTCGGGTAACAAGAGGCAGAAATCTTGAACGTGGAGAGCTTAAAGGCGTGCCTTGTATGGATAAGAGGATAACAAGACTTCCTTGTGATGTTCAGATTGGAATACTTAGACAAATAATGCATCCGAAGAGCAATGAAGTCTATTCCCCATTTTGGTTGAGTTGATAAGAACTTGGTTTTTCGAACTCTGACTATATGGGATTCGCCATTGTGTGTCAAACACAAAACGACCTCATGATGTTGTGGAGGTAACTATGTGGCTGAAAAGGTGGGATGAGTGCAGGAAGGGCGAGGATGATATGACAGTGAATCAGGAGCTTGATCTTGACGGGAGAGCGGAAAATCGGGGAAATCTGGTTAGAGCTATCCCTTGGACCCATCTCCCATTCAAAAAATCAGCCGGTGTAGGCCATGCCAAATGCAGGTAAATCTCTGGCCTCCTGCTCCGCTTCCAGCCCGTAGGGCTTACAGGCCGGAGGGTAGAACTTACGGCTCGGAGAGATGCTCCGGGTCGACATATAACCACTCGTTCGACCTTGAGGCTCTCGACAGGTTATCGGACACAGGGAGCTGGGAATCCGTGTAGTCGATATAGTATTCTGGAGCCTTTGGCAGTGCATTGGCCCTGGGCGGAGGTCTGGCCTTTAATTCCCATAACCCAAGGTGTTTGAGTATTTTTTTTATAACATCCTCCTCCTATATCACACTGATTACTTTCATTTTTCCGGAACATTTCGGGCATGTTAGGGGATCAACCTCATAGATTTTTTGTATCAATCGTGCCCAGTTCTTTCAATATTCCTTTGAAGATTCATTTGCTTCAAGGATACAGGGCATCCATTCATCTTGGTTTTTGTTTTTCCTTCTGCCCCGCTTGACATTGCTGTAATATCCGTAATAGCGCACCATTTGCTCTCCTTTGTTGGGAACGTGTGAGCACATGGCCGCCAGCCACTCTAAGGCATCGAAAAAATCTGTTGACACTTTCACGCCAATGATTTGCTTCAGATACCCATCACAGATCACAGGCTGACCTATTTGTTGGATCGTGGCAAGAGAACAAAGGTTTTGACAAGTCCGATTTTCATGAGGTATTCTCAATATATCCCAAACGCAAGATCGTCCTCCCTGATGACGGTATCACAACAATCAGGGAGTCCCATGTTAATAGCAGTGATCCCAGGTTTACAGGTTGTCAAGGTAAGTTGGAATAATCCAAAAATTTGTTGCCCCAGGGCATCGCCGATAGCGAGTCCAAATATGACGCCTTTTGCCCTATCTGCAGTTTTATTGCTGATCATCAATGATACCCTTCAATTTTCTCTTTAAGCCTTTTTGATAAATATTGATCACCCTCTTTAAGAGCCTCGTAAATTTCACAAGCCTCTTCTCGGTATCTATTTATTTTATCCTGGGTCCAATGGGGAGGTGGTGGCTGCAGGTTAGTTATCCTGTCAGCCATCTTCACCACCCAGATCTCTTTAGGTTGTTTTTTGATCATCTCAAGGCTTTCAACCATTTGAAGCCTTTTTTTCTGACCTTTAGAAAGATTTTCACCAATAGATTCACCTTTGGTAAGAGCAGCGACACCATCTGCCACCTCAGCACCGAATAGCTCAAAAAGCTGGTCATAGGTTGTACCGGTGTCCTCCAATGTGTCATGGAGCAAGGCGCATTGAACCGCGAGGTTGCCGTCCAAGCCGGCATCTTTTTCCAAGGCAGCAATCACCTCCATTGCAACAAAACTAAAATGCATAAGATATGGGATATTGGTGCCAGGGACAAGCTGCTTCATTTTTTGGTTCCAGTGTGCCCGGGCAGCGAATTTGTAAGCTTTTATGTAAGTATCCTGTGACCAAGAGTCTGCCATTTTCAAATCCTTTACAATTTTATAATCCTTACCGATTTTCTCGTTGTTTGACTAACATAATTTATCAATATATAAAACAAATGAGGGGCAAGCAATGACCAAAAACAAAAAATACAGCCCCTATATGCGAATATGCTTTTGGGCTTCCTGTATCACGACCTTTTCCAGGGGTATTAATATACACCTATATATGTCTCCTTCTGCACCCACTGAAAAAGTTCTTATATTGGTTGGCTGATGAGGCACCCAATGGTTCTAAGGTTGTATATGGCAAGATTATTAAACCAAGGCAAATCACAGCACCCTTTCCTTATCCCGACATGCCTGAATCTATTAAATATAACTATGAAAAAGCAAGGGAAATATGCTCTTCGTTTACAAGGGAAGCGGCAAACCTTTTTAGATTAGCGTTTTAGAAACTGTGCAAAGAACCTGGTGAGCCAGGAAAAAACGTTATCGATGATATTGCCACCTTGGTTAAAAAAAGGCTACCAGTAGAAATCCAACAGGCATTAAATATAATTAGAAGCTATCTCAAAAAAAATCTAGACATAAGGTGTTGAATATCCGATATAATGGGGATGGAACTTACAAACTCTCAATGGAACCGGATAGAGCCTTTAGTTACCTCCCCATCAATCAAAAAAGACGGTCGCGGCCGTCCAGCACGACATCCTCGTGAGGTGCTTGACGGCATCTTGTGGATACTGCGCACCGGAGCACCATGGAAAGATATGCCCCAGAGGTATCCACCTTACCAGACTTGCCATAGGCGATTCCAGCAATGGGTCCGGCAAGGCGTTTTTAAACGCATTGCCCATGAGCTGGCCGAAGACCTCTACTATCGCGGTGGAATTGACATCCGCGAAGTCTTTATAGACGGAACCTTCGCACCGGCAAAAAAAGGGGTCTTGCTGTTGGCAAGACAAAGCGCGGCAAAGGCACCAAGATCATGGCAGTTGCAGACGCTTCTAGTCTTCCTGTCGCCGCTCACGTGGAAAGTGCTTCGCCCCACGAAGTAAAACTGGTTGAAGCGACAATTGAAACCAGCTTTATCATTCATGCCCCGGAACGGCTGATTGGCGATAAAGCTTACGACAGCGATGGCCTTGATCGGCAGCTTAAAGAAGACCGAGGCATCGAAATGATCGCACCTCATAGAGGAAAACGTAAAAAGCCTCGGACCCATGATGGTCGCAAACTCAGACGCTACAAACGCGGCTGGAAAATTGAACACCTATTTGCGTGGCTACTAAACTTCAGGCGAATAGTCGTTCGATACGAATATCATGCCGAGAACTTTCTCGGTATGGTACAACTCGGATGTTCCGTTATCCTATTACGTTATTTTTGAGATGAGTTGTAGAGTTGTTGAAAATAATGCGGTACACCCAGAGGAGCTTAGTTCTCATGAAGATTCCAGAAGTTGCGTCTTCTTTATTTGAGCTCATAAATGCAATTGTATAAGACGCATTTCTAAATTCAAAAAGTTAAAAAACTCTTTGATCGACTACCAGAAGGTGCCCGTAAAGGCATTGAAAATAGGGATAAAAAGTACAACACACAACAAGGCGCTTCAGCCGACGCCAAGGGACGCGCGGATAAAGTGCAACGTTAGAAATCACACATGAGATAGTATGTTGCTATTTTCAGCAAAAATCGAAAATAGATGCTTTATCATCGCCGCTGTGATTACGGTTATCATTCTTTTGATAGTATTGTTTCAAGGTGGAGATGGGGAAAAGAAAAAAATGACCAATTTAGAAAACCTGATTAATGAAGTTAGCGTTATCAATAAACATGCCTGGGAAATGGCGCTTTCGGTACATAAAGACCCTTCAATGCGCACTATCATTAAGAACAAAGCGAAGGGTTTGTCTGATAGGTTGCTCATTCTTGCATCTGAGCTCGAGCAATTAGGCCAAGGCCATTACCCCACTATAGATAACATGATCTCAGAATCAATTCTGGACCTCCTTTATGCCAGAGAGGATTCGCCTATTGTCAGTCTGAGGCTGGGTCAGGAAATTGAAAGAGATAAACTAATAGAGCAGTATGCTGCCATAGATGCTATCGCCGAGATAGGGAAATCAGCGGTACAACAACTTATTCAGGCTATAAAGGAAAAAAACTCTGATTCTGAATGGAAGAAAGCGGCCGAAGCTCTTGATGAGATAGCTGAATCTGAAGCAGCACGCCCCCTTATCCAAGGTTTGGAAGAGAAAAACGATGCCGCTCGCAAGTGGGCTGCCCAAGCTCTGGGCAAGATAGGCGATTCCAGGGCAGTAGAGCCACTCATTCAAGCTTTGAAGGATAAGAATAGGGATGTTGGGTGGGGAGCTTCAGATGCTCTTGGCAAATTGGGAGAATCAGCAGTAGAACCTTTGATTCAGGCTCTGAAAGATCGTGACGATTTTGTTCGATCAGCGGCAGCAGCATCATTGAGACGGATAAAAGATGCTAGGTCAGTTGAGCCGCTAATTCAAACCCTGAAGGACAGATACGAGGAAGTACGGATAACTTCAGCCTATGCTTTAGGGGAGACGGGTGATGCCAGAGTGGTGGTGCCTTTGATTCAGGCTTTGAAAGACGAAAATCATTTTGTTCGATCTGCCGCAGCGTCGTCATTAGGCGATATAGGAGACGCGAAGGCAGTAGCGTCGTTGATTCAAGCTCTTAAGGACACAGACTGGGGTGTTCGCATGTGGGCAGCAGCGGCGTTAGGCCAAATAGCGGATGCCAGGGCAACAGAGCCGCTTGTTCAGGCTTTGAAAGATGAAAATCACAATGTTCGTGGGCGGGCAGTGAAAGCTCTTGTCAAAATAGGAGAACCTGCCATAGAGTCACTGACAAAGGCCTTGAAAGATGAAAATGAGCTTTTTAGGCAATTGGTGAAAGAGACTCTGGAAGACATAAGACTGCGATAGATTGTTTTATTTCTAACCAAATGAACTCTCTATTTATTTATGTTTACTCGGCTGTCGCGGCTGTAAAAATTCTGGGCCAACCCATGCGTATGATCGCTCTTTCTCTCGAACTGAATTGTGCTGCCGAGCATATCTCAAGCTTTCGAAAAAAGCATTTCGTTAATAATATTGATTATTATTGCCCTTAATGTTGTTTTAAATTCGTAACAATTTCTTTTTTTGTATTTTGAAGTCTGATTAATAATTGACCAAACACAACGTCTTTTTTCTGAGCGGAAGCTATTTTTTTAAGCTCTTTAATTTGTTTTATTTGCTTATCAAGATATTCTAATGCTTTGTTATGTTCAACATACCGATAATCTCGTTTCATAATTTTAGAAACCGGATATATTTTTTTTACTTTTACTAGATCAATATCTTTATAAACGACAACCTGTATATTATATTCTTTTCTCGGATCCGGGTTGCCATCATTGTTCCATTGATACCTTTGGTATCCAATTAAATCATAACACATCGCTTGAGTGCCAAAATCAGAATAATCTTTTATAAGAATTTGGTTGTGCAAACACATTTCTTTGACGAAATCCACAGGGCTTTTAACAAGGCCGATCAAGGGTAATTCTTTATGTTCTATTAGGGCTAAATTTCCATCAAATCGTTCATGATACTTCCAGAAATTTTTATCGAAAATATACCACTGAATGGGATATTGCTCATATGGGAGCATGTCATCATCTGAAATATTACTTTGATAGAGCAGTGGCGTACATTTAAATACTTCCTTTATAATACCGATATCTCTTAATCCATCATGGTTTATATCCGATATCAAGAACTTTGAATTTGAAGAAGAAAAAATCCCCATCGACCGATAACGCTCTTTTGTAATACCAAGATCGATTATACCCGGATGTATTTGATTGTTTTTCATATCATAAACAAGAAACACATCTCGACCTGCAGAGGCTTGGGCCGAACCTTGTTTTTGAATTTCATAGGATGATATGTGAATCCCAATTTTGCTTTTACCAATTTGAAAAGACGTGACATTTTTATCATAATTCAAGGAAGATACATATGAATTTTCATCATCTCTTAAAGGGATCAGCCAAATATTCGGAATGGCTATTAGTTTGTGATCATTATTTGATATAATTTGTAGAATGAAATTTGTATCATTAGACTGAAGCTTGAACTGAATTTTATCAGCAGTGGCAGGCAAACCCTGAAACATGGTCGCAAGAGCGGACATTGGAGAACACTGTATTAATAAAAACAGTATTACAGATTGTATCATGCATCTCATGATTTTTTTCCAGATCAGGTCCTTTAAGGGTTAGTTTTTTGTAATCCATTACCGGAAGAGTTGAGTCTTTTCATATTTTTCAAGACCTCCATAGCATCGGGGTGATCTAGGCCTAACGTAACTTTATATATTTCGAGTGATTTTTTAAACAACGACAAGGCCTCAGTATATTTTCCTTCATCAATGTAAAGGTCTCCTAAATAATTTAATGATTTTGCGACATAAAGATTTCTTTCCCCAAATACTTCCTCAAATATCATAAGTGCTTGTTTGAATTTGGATTCGGCTTCGGAAAAATTTCCTTGGGCTTTGTATAATTTTGCCAGATTGCTGAGTGATGCAGCCAAGACAGGGTGGTTTTTACCAAGAGTATTTTCCTCTATAAGTATTGCTCGTCTTAACACGGGTTCTGCCTTAGGATATTTTTTCTGTGATATGTATAGGAACGCCAAATCGTTTAAAGATCTCGCGACGTATGCATGATTTGACCCATAAACTTCTTCCTGTATCGTCAGCGCCTGTTTTAAAAGAGATTCGGCCTCTGCATATCTGCCTTGAGATATATATACCCGAGCTAAATTGTTAAAAGATAACGCTACATCGGGATGGTTTGGCCCCAGCGCTTTTATTTTTATTTCCAGTGATCTTTTATAAAGGGATTCAGCTTCTGTGTATTTACCTTTGGACTCATGCAGTCCTCCTAAATTGTTCAGACACTCTGCTACCTTGGAATGATCAGGGCCATACGCTTTCGAAAAGATTCCCAGAGCCTGTTTAAAAAGAGGCTCGGCTTCTTCGTATTTGCCCTGGACCTTAAAAAGCTCACCCGAGTTGTTCAGGCAAATACCCACCTTGGAATGATCCGGGCCATACGCTTTCGAAAAGATTCCCAGCGCCTGTTTTAAAAGAGATTCGGCCTCTGCATATCTGCCTTGAGATATATATACCCGAGCTAAATTGTTAAAAGATAACGCTACATCGGGATGGTTTGGCCCCAGCGCTTTTATTTTTATTTCCAGTGATCTTTTGTGAAGAGATTCGGCCTCTGCATATCTGCCTTGGGCCATATATACTTGAGCTAAATTATTCAAAGATACGGCTATATAGGGATGATTTAGCCCCAGCGCTTTTATTTTTATTTCCAGTGATCTTTTATAAAGGGATTCAGCTTCTGTGTATTTACCTTTGGACTGATGCAGTCCTCCTAAATTGTTCAGACACTCTGCTACCTTGGAATGATCCGGGCCATACGCTTTCGAAAAGATTCCCAGAGCCTGTTTAAAAAGAGGCTCGGCTTCTTCGTATTTGCCCTGCGAGGAATAAAGCTCGGCAAGGTTGTTGATTGATGTTGCAATATCAGGATGATCTTTCTCTAAAGCCTTTCTCTTTATTCCCAATGCTCTTTTGAGCAAAAGTTCAGCTTCTTCATATTTGCCTTGATAAAAATATAGTAGCCCGAGGTTATTGAGAATTCTTGCTATTTCCGGATGATCTGGCTTGAAAGATTTATTGGATATTGCAAGAGATCTCTTGTAAAGCAGCTCTGCCTGGGAATACTCACCCCGAGTGGTCTGGATAGAGGCCAAATTGTTCAAAGAGGTTGCCACATTGGGATGATTATTACCGAATGTTTTTTCTGCAATTTTTAAAGCTTCTTCAGCAACCTTAGCCGCTTCTGAATACATTCCTTTTTGACTGAGCATTATTACTTTACTGTTAAGCTCCTCCCATGAGGTCTGCTGGGAGTAAGCGCTTATGGATAGTGCCAATATAAGTACACACACAAAAAAAAGTTTTAACAATTTTCCCATTCTTACACCTGTATTTTACTTGAAACATCTTCGAGATTCTAACAAAGAAGGACAGGTATTCCAATAATCATAAAGGGATTTATTATCCTGCGCACATGATTAGTCTTCAGGACCGGCGATATAAATTTCTGATAATCGCACACTTTACACCGGCAGCTTTATCCATACGTGGCCTTACCTAAGCAATCAGCTGCAACCGTCTATTTTACTGAAACATTAATCGTTTTTTCGGAACGCACCTCTCCTCTGAACACTTTATGCAATATGAGATAGGTTTTACCTGCCCTTTGTGCCTGGAAAATGAACATTCCTTTAGCTTCATCACTTCCAGGCATACCTGAAATCACTTTTAAGGGATGAACGTAATTGATCTTTTTTTCCACCGCTTGGATGATCGTTTCATCTCCTATTGTGTATTCTGCTTTAAATCCAACGGAACTCCATTTTTCGAATGTGAAGTAGCATTTTTCACCCACTTTCAGGCTAACCGAGGGCTCGCTCGTGTTGAGATTTATCATATTTTTACTGTTCCCTTCACACATCCAAGCGCCCAATAGTAAAACAATCAAAACCGCACTTTTAGGCATGATGCCTATTTTATAATTCTGATCCATGTGTAAATTTATTATTGAACCGACATTTGAGAAAGTATCAACACAAATTTATTCACCTTTCGGCCCATGAGCTTTTCGGGTTGCTTTGATATCGGACAATTTGCTCAGTGCCACTTTATACTACTCTTTGTTGACGAGCCATCGTGATAATCACTATCTATTTGGTGTCCATCCATAAATGAACTTTTTGCCCAATCTCTGCGATCGCCCCATGAAATGACTGCTCAATGAAATGTTTACCTCGTTAAATGTATTACCTATTTAACCGGGGCAACGCATATTTCATCGGGGAAGAGCCTATTTCAATGGAGTTCTATTCAAAAATTAAATCCGCCAAAGTTCGGTGCAGAATAGATGGTTGCTGAAATCGACGAGGGTTTATATTTGGTTCCGCTCCCAAATGCAAACGACGCTCGAACAAAGATGTTCCGTTCTTTTTGGACTTTTATCATTTTATCCATAGCAGGGTTTGTCAGGCTGTCCTGACACCCGGCGAACAACACCGGCATCCTCACGAAAACTTGATCTGTTTAATAAGAACCTTAAATTTGGCCGACCCTCTGTCTTTAAGATATGTTGAGCTTCTTCTTTAGTCACGCGAGAATACCAGACTGTATTGTCATCTGACATAAAAATTTCCAAAAACCGATGAAACCAGTAGACGCCACATGTTTTGCACCGATGAAGTGATTCATCCTCATGGTTGGTGTCCAGAATTGTCTTTACTCTCTCCAGATCGGGACCAGAACAACAATCCAGGTAACTCACCTTCATGACATCCATTCTCCCATTGATACGTATTTTTCTATGAGTTCCGCGTTTCTAACAATCAGAACAAAATGACGATGCTGACGATCTTTTCTCTTCATTACAACCCAAAATGGCTTATCCAGGATGAATCTCTTGATTTTAGGTTGTCGCATTTCAGGCATAGCATACACAGTTATTATGGCGGCTTCCATTTCCGCTCTTGCTCCTTATACTTAAATTTAATATATTATCAAGAATGATAAATCAAAAAGGCGCTTCAATTTGGGTGATATTTTCACATTTTTCTTTTCAAAAATGACATCAAACTGAGACTAATTTTACACTTTAAAATATAAGCTTCAAAAATTTCATCAAGCCATGAATGCGGAATGATAGCCGTTAAGTGCACTTTTTTATCATTGTTTAATATTCTATATTTTACATTTGGCATCACTTAAAATAAACATAATATAAAATTGACATTTTTCAATCATCATTAGCTGACCATTGAAAAAAATCACCTATGATGTATATTGGTAAAAAGGTTCCAGGAGTATTCGGATCTTGAAAAAGAATACTCGGCCCTTCACTAACTGCAATATCTGATAATCCGTCTCCGTTGAGGTCGTTGGCAGCGATGAAGAGTGGTTGAAAACCTGCAAAATAACTTCCTGCAGAAAAGAAAGTTCCTGGTGAAGAGGAGTCTTGAAGTAAAACTGAAACGACACCTGATGGGAGGATCCAATTGGTAAGATCTAAATCCAGATAAGTATCTCCATTTAGGTCTTCGATAATAACCTTATGCGGCCTACTTGCTGTTGAGTTGAGTTGTTGAGTTGATAAGAACTTGGTTTTTCGAACTCTGACTATATGGGATTCGCCATTGTGTGTCAAACACAAAACGACCTCATGATGTTGTGGAGGTAACTATGTGGCTGAAAAGGTGGGATGAGTGCAGGAAGGGCGAGGATGATATGACAGTGAATCAGGAGCTTGATCTTGACGGGAGAGCGGAAAATCGGGGAAATCTGGTTAGAGCTATCCCTTGGACCCATCTCCCATTCAAAAAATCAGCCGGTGTAGGCCATGCCAAATGCAGGTAAATCTCTGGCCTCCTGCTCGTAGAACTTACGGCTCGGAGAGATGCTCCGGGTCGACATATAACCACT
>Ga0307378_10013217_pt1 | contig 10460 bp, 12 predicted proteins | sample UN1MG_FD_202238 | JGI IMG/M metagenome (GOLD analysis project Ga0307378, IMG submission 202238) | Soil microbial communities from Risofladan, Vaasa, Finland - UN-1 | ecosystem: Environmental > Terrestrial > Soil > Coastal area > Acid sulfate soil | place: Finland: Risofladan, Vaasa | collected...
AATTTTTATTGAAAGGAAACTTCCCATATGTGAAGTTAGAAAGACAAGAAAAGATATAGTAAGGCAAGTAGATGAGCTGACAGAAAATTATATTCCATCTGAGATTGCAGCTATATTAAATAAAAAAGGCTACCGCGCATGGAATGGCAATATGTTTAACTTAAGAACTATAAATCGTATAATCAGAACATATGGCATAAAGAGGCGCCACAAGCGTCTTAGAGATAAAGGGTGCCTTAATTTAAGGGAAAAAATGCTTGAGACAAATTTTTCTCAAGCACAAATTATGCAGATGAGAAATGAAGGGAAAATTGTTTTTTATAGGGTTACAGATAGAGATGAATATCTATATGGGCCGCAGAACACAAACAAATATTTAGCAAAAATTTAACCGTAAGGGAGAAGTGCAGTATGAAGCATAGTCTTTATCTTTGGCTTTTCCCTTTCGTGCAGGAACTATTGCCGTACCGTAATGGTTTGCCATATCATTGTAGCTTCTATTTAGGACAGGATCGGTAACATCCGGAGTAATTACCGCTGTCTTTGTATTATCAGGAATAGTTACTGCCGGTACACCTCCAAAATATTCATATGCTCTTATGTGGGCATCTATCCAGTTTGAAAGTTTTCTATGGCTATATGCATAGATAAAGGGATATGCGCTTGCAGGAAGGACTGCAACAAATATGTATGCGGCTCTTACTTCTCCTGTAATTGTATCTATATACGGTACAGTACTACCTGCCCAGTCTACCTGTACTTCCTCGCCTGCTTTATACTCTATATGAATAGTGAGCCTGTTTTGTTTTTTAAATTCTCTGTAACGCTGGCAGAACTGAGTATACATTATCCCATTGGAGTGGGCCTCTTTGTATCCTTCCCACAGAAGCATAAGGGTTAAGTGTTTTTTCTTCATTTCATAGAATATATGCTCTATATCTGGTTCAGGAATTTTACTTTTCTTTTCAATGGGAGGATATAGTAGCGACATAAGCTCTTTATCATTTAAATCCAGTGGCCAATCTATTTTTACTTTCCTGGCCCTTTCAAGTACTTCTGATACGGTTGTCTTTCCACAGTTGCATGATTTTGCTATGTCTCTAAGTGATAGCCCTGTCTGGTGTTTTAGTCTTAGAATCTCTCTTGCCTTTAGCATATCGGTCCTCCTCATCGGTTCTTCCTCCCCTAAGTTTCAATTATTTGAAGCTTAAGGGTAGCAGATTTTAAATTAGTCCGACAAGGTGTCCGAATGTTTCCGTTATGCTGTCCGGATGTTCCCGGAATCAGTGTCTGGATGTGGCCGAAATACGCACTTTAAAATGAAATTAAATAGTGTTACAATTAATTAACGTGATGTCATTACAATTAATAAAGTTTATTTTAGTTTATAAATAATTTATGCTTTCGAATATTTAATATTTAAAGTATCAAGGTATGATTGTAGAAGAAAGATTATTAGATTTCTCTAGGAGCTTGACCGAGAATGCGAATCTAAATTTTTTAGATACCACATACAGTATAGAAGTCTGCTGTTAGATACGGTATATTGTGGTTCTAATTTAAAAATATTTGTCCTCGGACAAGCTCCTAGAGATAAAAGTACTCACATTCCGTTATATCACCAAATTTACAACTACTTAAGTAAAAAAATAGATGATAATGAGATTACTGAAGATACCCAGCTTCCCAATGAGTTTATATTATGTAAAATATTCAATGTGAGTAGAACTACTATAAGAGAGGCTTCGAGAGAATTAGAACTAAATGAGTATATAACGAAGACACAGGGTGTTGGTACTTTTGTTTCAAAGAAATTAACTGAAGCAAAGATAGTATTGGAGAAACCATTTAGTTTATTTGACTGGTTAAAGGAAAAAGGATTTGATCTGAAAATAAAGATATTAAGTAACAAAATAATTTCTCCCCCGGAAGAGTGTTTACATCATTTAGATTCATATACTAAGAAGGTACTATATATAGAAAGATTTATGTTAATTGGTAGTGAACCATTATATTTAGCTAAGGCTTATTTCCCAAATGATATATTTAAGAAAATAGGTAAGGAAACTTTAATTAATAATTCTTTTACAAAAGTTGTTGAAGAAAAATTCAAAATTAAAATATTACATAAAAAGTTAATTATAGAAGCAGATATCCCAGATAAAGGAGTAGCTAGGTTGCTAAGAATTAAAGAAAAAGATAAAAAAGTTATCGAATATATGAATACTTATTGGACTATTGAATATAAATCTAAAAAAAGAATTATTTATCATCAAGGATATTTTCACTGGTCTAAAGGAAAATTTGTATTTGAGCTAGATTTAGATGGAAAGACTTAAATAAAATTTATTTAATTTGCTTATTAACTTAGCTCACTATACTACAATATGTAGGGGGACCTGAGAGAATTGGGGTGAACCCCAAAATTTGGACACATTGTATACTAATATAGCATAGGTTAGAATAGCTGATGAGACTCAGAAGATAAGAGATAGGAGGTCTCATCAAATGAGAGTAAGAAGAAGCTTTAGTGATGATTTTAAGAAGCAGGTAGTAGAGTCAATTGTATCGGGTTCAGCAACCCAGGCAGAGATAGCCAGAGAGTACAAGATATCACCGGTAATAATAACCAGATGGAAAAAAGACTACAGAGCCGGAAAGTTCTTTGAAAATGTAAGTTCGCACGATATGGCAAAACTTGAGCTAAGGATAAGGGAGCTTGAAAGGTTACTTGGTAAACTAACCCTGGAAAATGAGATGCTAAAAAGAGTCCGTGATCTAAATACCAGGGAAAAAAAAGAAGATTTATCGATTGTAACCTCAAGAGACTGGAAGCAGTCACAAGGGGGTGCAAAATAGTGGGTATTTGCCGGTCAACCTATTATTACAAGCCCAAAGGCAGTAGACCTCCGGATGCAGATCTTGCCGACAGGGTAGAGAGAATTGCTCTGGAGTATCCCTCTTACGGCTATAGGAGAATAACTGCGGAGCTTAAAAGACAGGGTATCAAGGTAAACCACAAGAGGGTCCTGCGATTAATGAGGCAGGAAAACCTACTCTGTAGGGCCAGAAAGGCATTTAAGGTAACCACAAACTCGGCTCACAGCCTAAAAAAGTATCCTAACCTGACTGAAGACCTTGTGCCATATAGGACAGATCAGGTATGGCATGCAGATATTACCTATATAAGGATTGCCACATCCTTTGTGTATCTTTCTGCTCTAATTGACGGATTTAGCCGTAAAGTGGTTGGATACGGCCTGGGAAGGACTCTTTCAGCAGATCTTGTCATGGCAGCTCTACTTGATGCCATATCCAAGAGAAATACGGGTGACCTTATCCACCATTCCGACCAGGGCATCCAGTACTGCTCAGCAGATTATGTAGAGGTCCTAAAAGAGCATGGCATATCCATATCAATGTCTGGCAAGGCCAATCCATATGACAATGCAAAGATTGAGTCATTTTTTAGGACACTGAAAGTTGAAGAAGTCTATATGTTTGAATATGAGACATATCGTGAGGTACTAAGTAGAATCCCGTACTTTATCGGCCAAGTCTACAACAGGAAAAGATTGCATTCTTCTCTGGGGTATATGCCTCCGGAAGAATTTGAAAATATAAATAATGAAAAAGAGAAGGAAAATGAGTCCCATCAGCTGGTTCTGACTAGTTAATTGTGTGTCCAAATTTTGGGGTTCATATCACATACTACACAAGATATCAAAATTTGTTGAGTTAAGTATACAAGCAATTATTTAATTTCAAATTGAGCATGGAAATTAAGCAATCATTAATAATTAGCATTGATTAAGTTGGTGAAAGACTATTAATAGCAGAGAAAGAATTTTAGCAGTTTTGGAAAGAAAAATACCGGATAGGGTCCCGACCTTTGAGCTAGCTATTGATAGTCAAGTTATAGATTCTATTATTGCTGGGGCAGATATATACGATTTTGTGGAAAAATTTGGGTTAGATGCAATAGTTACAAAGCCAGACAATAAAAAAGTGGAAATAGAAAAAAATACTTTTAAAGATGAAAGAGGTTCTATATTAAAGAAAGGAAAGGAAGATTATTTAATACCGACAAATATTGTAATAAAAGATGAGAAAGATTTAAAAAGGTTTGAATTCCCAGATATAAAAGCTCCTCATAGATTTAGTAGCATGAAAAGAGTGATAGAAAGATTTAAAAGCAGAATTGCTATTGTTGTTAATCTTAGAGACGGCTTTTCTGAAGCTAGAATTTTGCATGGTTTTGAGCAGACGTTGATTGATTTGGTTGACAGGCCCTCTTTAATTAGGGGTATAGTTGAAAAAGCAGTGGATTATTATTCAGAACTTGGTAAAATTGCTGCCAAAATGGGGGTGGAAATAGCAGTTACTGGAGATGATTATGCTGGTACAGGTGGAATGTTAATGTCTAGAGAGCATTTTAAGGAAGTGGTGTATCCAGCTATGAAGCGATTATTTAAAAACCTTCATAACTCTGGTTTATATGTAATAAAGCATTCTGATGGAAATTTATATCCCATAATTGATTTACTTGTTGATGCTGGGATAGATTGTTTAAACCCAATTGATCCAATTGCTGGGATGAGTTTAGAAAAAGTGAAACGAGAATATGGGGATAAAATTTGCTTAATGGGTAATGTAAATTGTGCTGGAAATTTAGTTTTTGGTAACAAAAATGAAGTTATAGAAGAAGTAAAAAAATGTTTAGAAATCGGTGCTCCTGGAGGAGGTTATATAATTTCTTCCAGTAATTCAATACATAGAAGTGTAAACCCTGAAAATTATGAAGCTATGTTGGAAGCCATTAAGAAGTATGGAAAATATCTAAATGACAAGATTTTTATAAAAGATTATTAATAATAGTATTAAAATTTAATTTAATAATATTCTTTAGGAGATTGGTTTTTTATGAAGCCAAGAGAACGCTTTATAACTGCGTTAAATTGTGGAATACCAGATAAGGTTCCTTTATTTGAATTTCTATTTAGTCCTAGACTGCAAGAGGAAATTATTGGTTATCGCACTAAACTATATGATGGTAAAGCTATTGTGAAACTTGCGAGTAAATTAGGTATAGATGGAGTTCCTATACCAGTTGATGGTTATTGTGGCTTTGAAGATTTTCCTACAGAGGGAGAAACATTTACAGATGAATGGGAAGTGACTTACATAAAGAAGGGTTGGCCAGTTATGATTCAAACCAGTACTCCTATTAAATGTAGAAAAGATTGGGAAAGGTATTCTATGCCTGACCCTAAGTCAGCTAACAGAACTAATAAAATTAAAGATGCAGTTTCTGCAAATGAAAATGATCTTGCTATTATAGCTGGTTTTTTGGGCCCAGTTACTATGATGTATTGGTATTTTATGGATATTCAAACATTATCCTACACGTTTATAGAGGATCCTGATTTGATTGTAGAGATTTGTGAGGTTTTTGTAGCTTGGGTAATTGAAGCAGCTAAAGAAGTAGCAAAAATTAATGGCGTAGATGCATTTTTTATTGCCGATGATTGGGGAGCATCAAATAGTTTGCTTATATCTCCTGAATATTTAAGGAAATATTTTATCAAACCATTTGGAGATATAGTAAGTGGGATAAAGGAGTTAGGGTACCCAGTTATTATGCATAATGATGGTAATCTATGGGAAGTTCTAGATGATCTTGTTGCTACTGGGATAAACGGTTATCACCCAGTAGAAAAAGCAGCTACAATGGATCTTGGGATAATAAAAGAAAGATATAAAGGAAAGCTTTGCCCTATTGGAAATGTTAATAATAAAACGGTTATGATTTCGGGAACTGAAAAAGAAATTATAGCAGAAACAATAGAATGTCTTAAAATAGGTGCTCCTGGAGGTGGATATATAATAGCTACTGATCATAGTTTACATGATGATATACCAGAAAAAAATGTATGGGCATATTTAAATACTGCTAAAAAATATGGTAAGTATCCATTAAAGTTTGATTGATTGCAAAAAGCAAAAAGTTTAAGAAAATAAAAGTCATGATGTTTAACTGATATTCTAATTAGTTCTTGGTGAATAATTTACTTTTTACTGTATTTTCAAGAATTTATAGTGCTGTTTTAACGGTGTAAGTCTATTTTTTATCAATTATTCACCAAGAACTAATTAGATAAAACCCAGACAACATTTATCATGAGTACAAAATTTTGCTCAGTTCATGTATTAAAAGCAGGTAGAATGAGATGGCTTTCAAGAAAGATTAACAGTGTGCGAATAGAATATCTTAATGCCTTGGGTCTGGATGAGGAAATATTTTATAAAGTTTTAAGATGAATTGATTTAACAAAAAAATATTAGATTATACAATTTATGTGATTTAAAGCTATTAAAACAGGGTAGTTCAATACTGGTGAGACAAAACACCTTTAAATGGTTCATAACTAGTGAAACATTATGTTTTAAAACTGGTAAAAATTTATTAATAAATGAAAAATTATTAATTTAGCTGATTATTACTGTATTATTTGTTAAAATTAATAATTAGAGAATTTTTAGTCGAAAAGGTGTGGAAAGTGGGGATACTCGTATCATATAGAATACAAAACAGCGTTAGCTGAGCCATTGACTTGTGCAGTTCATAGCATAGAAGAATCTGATGTAGAAGCTGGAGATATGGTTGTGGTAACCGGTGCAGGTCCAATAGGGTTACTATTTATAACTCTAGCCAAGCTAAAAGGGATGGTAGTAATATCTACTGATCTATCTGATGAAAAGCTTGGATGTGCTAAGAATTCTGGAGCTGACTATATTATTAATGGGATAAAGGTATCTGATCAGGTAGAAGCAGTAAGAAAGTTAACTAAAGATGGTAAGGGAGGGAGTAGATGTAGTAATAGAGGTGACAGGTTCTCCTAAAGTATGGGGAGTTGCAATACTGATGGGCAGAAAAGGAGCTACTATTAACTTATTTGGAGGATGCTATTTAGGTGCTTCAATAGGTATAGATACAAAGTTACTTCATTGCTCAGAGTTTACTATAAAAGGGGTGTATTAGCACAGCCCTTATTATGTAAAAAAGGCATTTAAACTAATAACCTTAGGTCAGATAGATGCTTCTAAATTTGTAACTGTGGGTACGCCTTTGGAGGATCTGGTAGAAGCACTGGAACTTATGGGAGAACAGAAAGGAATAAAGTTTAATATATATCAACTTGGAGGATAAGACTTATGTATAGGTAAAGTAGAAAGGAAATAATAAAAATGAAAATAAAAAATGATAGGCCAAAAATAGCAATTGTAACTTTTACAGATGATAGAGATGTCGGAATATCTTCTAAAAAAGTTGAAAACCATCTACGCAGAAAGCAAGACGAGATAAAGAAATTTCTAATCAGTAACAATATTAATGTATTTAATCCCTTAGATGAATTAAGGGGAAAAGATTCTATCTGGTATGGTATCAGAACTCTAAAAGATGTTAGTGATGTAATTTCAATTTTATCAAAATATGAAATTGAAGCTGCTATCATAGGAGCATGGACCTGGTCCCCTCCAATGCTAATAATAGAATTTGTAAGAAAGTTTTCTAGGCCAATTATGTATTATACTGAAAATGATCCAATGTCAGGAAATCTTTCTCAATTTAGTGCAACTTGTTCAAGTCTGATGGAGTGGGGTGTAAATAAATATGCCTTAAAGCATGAAAGGAATTTTGGCAATAAAAACGAGATGTTAAAGTGGGTAAAGGCAGTTTCAGCTGTTTCAAAAATGCGTGAAAGTGCTTTGCTTCTCTGGGGAGGTTCATATGCTGTAAAAATGGAGCAACTTCAGGACGATATACCTCGATTAAAAAGTTTTTTAATTAGGGAAGTATTAAATGAGGATCAATATATACTTATAAATAGGGCTGAAAAAATTATAAAAAAACAACCTGATAGAATAGATTTATTTATAAATTGGCTTAAAGATAATGGTATGCAGATTATATATGATAATAAAATGCTTACAAAAGAATCATTTAAAAAACAAGTTGCACTGCTTATTGCTGCAAGAGATAGACTTAAAGAGCTAAAATATGAAAATATTAGAGGAGTTTCTATAAAATGCCAGCCTGAAATATATTCTGAATATGGAGTAAATGCATGTACCCTTCCCGCCTTTCTACCTTTTGCTGAAAATGAGGAAGGAAGTCAGCAAATATACCCAACTGTTTGTGAGGGGGATATAAAAGGTTTATTAACTTCTATGCTACTTCATGCAATTAGTCCTTATGTGCCTCCAGCATTTGGTGATTTAATATCTGTTGGAGATGATCATATAGAATTTGCAAATTGTGGTGCAGGGTCAATCTTTTGGGCGAAGAATTCTTTAAAGGCTATAGATGTATTAAAAAATATTGAAGCTGTTGGAAATATACATGGCGTCTCTGGCGCAGCTTTTAGTTATTTTGGAATTGAAGCTGCTGATATTACTGTTGCCAGACTTACTCGAATAAGGGGTAGGTATTATATGCAGCTTGGTAAGGGCAGGGCACTGGATTCTAAAAAATTTTTAACTTCAAAGTTAGGTGATAAAGTAAAATGTCATCTGGGACAAACATGGGGAAAAGTTGTAGTTGATCTTGGAGTAAAAGCTGAAAATTTTGTAAAAGTTATTGGTGCAAATCATTTAAGTGCAACTTTGGGTGATATTACAAATGAAGTTGAAATAGCATGTAGAGAATTTGATATTCCTATTGTGAGAATTGATTCTGATAATGAAATGAAAAAATTTTATAATGAAATTCGCTACTTAGACTACTAATTATTTATTAGGACTATGCACCCTATAGCTATGTATATTTTTAATTCAATTAAATATTTATTGGGTAAATACCATATTTTTTAACTGTTCCCACCATAGTAAGATAATTTTCAGGGTTAACCTTGGGATATATAGTGTTGCTTGAACCTAATATATGCCCCCCTTAGAAGAAACATTTTTTAATACTTTTTTAGTTTCAGCTATAACATCTTCAGGATTTTCATTAGTAAGTAGCTCACAAGATTTTAATATAATTCTTTTAAATAATTTTATTAGCTATTTATAGGCCAAAAAGTTAATATTTATAAAGGTTTAAATATGTGCAATAAACTAAACAAAGAAAAAAAATATCAAAAAACTCTTATACTATTTGATATGGGAGGAGTCCTTCTTAAACTAGACTATAATACGTTTTACAGAAAGGTTGCTTCCATTTCCAAAACAATGTCAGAATCAAATTTTAAGGAGAAATATATTAAAAGTGGTATCGAATTATTAGCACTCAAAGGTAAAATTCCAACAAGTATTTTTATCAACAAACTGAAAATAATAATTCGACCTACCAAGCAACTCTCATATAAAGACGTAAAAAATATTTTTCAACACTGTTGGGGGAAACCAATAAATGAAATGATAAAACTTAAACAACAATTGTATGAAGCTGGATATGTGGTTGGGGTTTTTTCGAATATCACCAAACTCGCCCACGAACTTATCAATAAGGAATACCCTGAAATATTTGAAACATATAATAGGAGAGCACCAAGAATATATTCCTATAAAATAGGTTCAATTAAACCAGAACCACAAATATATCAGACAATAAAAGGATACAAAAATATTATTTTTATTGATGATAATAAAAATTATCTCCAGGTTGCAATTACCCAATTTGGGTGGAAAGGTATTTTATTTACACCTTTTACCGATAAAGCTGAGGCTATCCGTTCAGTTCATAACAACAAAATAAGCTCAAAAGCCAGCTTTAGAATAGCTAATTCATTAACTTCTCTAAAAAATCACTTACAAGAATTTGGTATTAATTTTAGCAGGTAGGTAAAGCAGATCAAGCTTTGTCAAACTTTAATTTGTAATTCAGACACTAGCAGCCCAAAAATATCATTTAAGGTCAGGAAATTTAGAAATATTAAGAAAAAAATTCATAAAAAGTAATCGGTGTAAAAAATATTGTATAAAGACAATAAATAATGTAAAAAATGAAGAAAAAAGAGGTAGACTGGCTATAGCTAATCTAAATTATTGTAAAAATTTTTGTAGTTTAATTATAATATTTTATAAATTTAGTGGCTATGGAGGATCCTTGTTCCAGTTTCTAATCTTTTTTTTAAGCCTTTTTTTAGAAGCAATATCTAAATCCATAAGTATAAAACTGTACTCATCTATATTGAACACTCCATAGTGAGACCCACTATAGAGTATTACCACACACTTTCCCATTTTTTCCCTTTTGGTAATGGTGGATATGGTCTTTTTAGCTAAGGCCTGCATATCTGAACGAACTAGATATAATTGCATAGGGGAGTAACCCAACTTTCCCTATTTTAGCTATCTGGACCCTTCTGAAGTGGAGTTTTATACTTTTTATCGTCACTACAATCTAAAAGTTGCACTTCCTCTAGAAATAGGAACAGGATCCAGTCCTAGATTAC
>Ga0307378_10013219_pt1 | contig 10459 bp, 13 predicted proteins | sample UN1MG_FD_202238 | JGI IMG/M metagenome (GOLD analysis project Ga0307378, IMG submission 202238) | Soil microbial communities from Risofladan, Vaasa, Finland - UN-1 | ecosystem: Environmental > Terrestrial > Soil > Coastal area > Acid sulfate soil | place: Finland: Risofladan, Vaasa | collected...
AAAATGAAATTTGATGATGGAGGTATTCTAAGTGGGGTAAATAAATTTATAGATGATAGCTTTAGAACTGGAGCTAATAAAAAAGTTAGTGCAGCTAATACAGCAGTACAAAAGAAACTTGATCCTATTAGAAATGCTGTGTATGGTACTGGTAAAAGTAGTACTGGTAAAAGTAGTACTGGTTCATGGTTTGAAGGTATTGATGCTGTTTCTAAAGCTGCTGCAGCATCTAAAGCTAAAGCTGCTGCTTCTTCTAAAGCAACAATTCAGGCAAATCAACCATATTTATTGAAGCCGCAACAGAAATTCACTGATGGTACTACTAAACCTGCTGGTTCTGCTGCTACTGCTAAATCTGCTAGTGCTGCTGCTGTTAAAGCTAAAGCTGCTGCTACTAAGGCTCCTTTTAATTTGGATGCTGAAGTTAAGAAAACAATGAGCGGTGCATATGGTAATGGAGCTGCCAGAAAATCAGCATTAGGTGATAATTATTCTAAAGTACAAGCTGAGATAAATAAAAGAGCTGCTGCAAAAAAATCTACAACTGCACCTAAAGCTGAGACTAAGAGAGAGACTCCATCAATGTCTAGAAAATCAACACAAGAAGCAATGAAATCAGCTTCAACTCCACAATCTAAAACTAAATCAGCTTCAACTCCACAATCTAAAGCTAAATCAGCAAAAGTTGATTCATCAGAAGATGATAATATGTTAGTTAATAAACCTGGTTATGGTGCAAAAAAGAAACTAGGTGGTGCAGTTAAAAAAATGTTTAAGAAAAAGAAAAGGTAATGGCAATTAGAAAAACAACAACTAGAAAAACAACACCAGCTAAGAAGAGTTCTTCTTCAGTTGGTATTTCTTTATTCGGTGGTACTAAAGCTGACATGAGAAAGTATGAAATTGAATCTGCTATGTCTACATTACAAAGAGCATCTGAGATACAAAAGAATGCTAAGTTAATGACAGATGTAAAAAAGATGGCTGCTGAAAAAGCAAAAGAATTTAACAGCATTGCTGTTGGTAAAAAGATTTAATCATGGACAGAATAGAAAGATTAAAAAAAAGAGAAACAAGACTTGTAAACAAAGGTAACAAGGCTGTTGATGAAGGTAGAGATAAAAAAGCAGATAGAATATTAGGTAGAGCAGCTAAAACTGAAAACCTTATTATTAAACTAGAAGAAAAGAAAAAAAAATATCTACCCGAAGGTAGAAGAGGTGGTGCTGTACCTAAAGGATATCATAAGATGCCAAATGGTAAGATTATGAAAGATAGTGCACATAAAAAGACTAAAAAGAAAAAGTAATGGCAAAGACTGCTGCTTGGACTAGAAAAGAAGGTAAGAATTCTTCAGGTGGGCTCAATGCTAAAGGTGTTGCTTCCTACAGAAGAGAAAATCCTGGAAGCAAACTTAAGATGGCTGTAACAACTAAACCATCAAAATTAAAAGCAGGTAGTAAAGATGCTAAGAGAAGAAAAAGTTTTTGTGCTAGAATGTCTGGTATGCCCGGACCTATGAAAGATGAAAAGGGAAGACCTACTAGAAAAGCATTGGCTTTAAGAAAATGGAATTGTTAACTTTTAAAAATAAAATATCATGGGTAAATGTATGAGTTGCGGTGGAGCTGCAAAAAAAATAATGAAAAAAGGTGGTTCAATAGCTGCTGGAATTCCTTATGCTGCTGGTGCTGGTCAAACAGATGGTAAAAATGGAATGATGAAAAAAGGTGGTACTGTTTCAAAACGTGCTAAGTTAGCTGCATTAGCTGCTCCAAAAAATAAAATTACAAGAGCAGATATTATTACTGGTGCAAAAAGAAATGCAAAGAAAAAGTAATCATGGCTACTGCAAAGAAAAAAACTGATAAGAAGTGGATTCAAAAAGCAGTAAATCCTAAACATAAAGGTTATTGTACTCCTATGTCAAAACCTACATGTACTCCAAAGAGAAAAGCTTTGGCAAGAACTTTTAAAGCAATGGCAAAAAACAAATAAAATGAAAAAGACTAATAAAGAAAACCCATTAACTTTTTTTAGAAAAGCAAATGAGGCTAGACAAAAGGTTGTAAAAAACTCTTTAACTAAAGCTAGAAATGGTGTTGTTGTACCTGCTGTAGTAAATTCTATTCGTAATGGATACTGGTCTTTTAATGAAGATGGTACATTAAATACAAATCCACAACCACCAAGACCTTCATTTTTAGATCCTACTGATCCACTTAAAAAAGTAAACTATGATCAAAAAAAAATAGATGACTTTAATAAAAAATATCCTAATGGGGTACCGGGTCCTTCATCACTAAAAAGGAATAAAAAAGGTGGGTCTGTAAATTCTAAAAATAAATAAATAAAAATAAATAAAATGAAAAAGACAAATAAAGTTAAGATGGGTCCTTTAGGGATTCCACTTGGAAATCCATTAGGATACTTTAATTCTTTAAAATCAAAAAGAACTGCTGAACCTAAACAAACTTTAAAAAAAGCTAGAAATGGTATTGTTGCTGGTCCTCAAACTGAAATGCAAAGTATTTTAAGTAATGCTATGAGCTCACAACCTGCAATTCCCCGTCCAAACAGATCATCAAGAGATGCAATGATGCAAGAGATGGAAGCAAGCTCTAGATATAATGTAGATAATGCAAATGCTATGAGATCAATTTTATATGATAAAGCAGCAAACATGAATTCTAATAAAGCTTTAATAGAAAAAGCATATAGTGATGCTTTGATTAATGGATCAAAGTATAATAAATCTATGTTAGATAGAGTGGATCCAAAACAAAAAACTACTAAAGGTATAGTAGCTGGACAAGAAATGGAATTTACACCAGAACAAATGAAATCAATTTTTGGTATTCAAAGAAAAGGTGGTTCTGTAAAGTCCAAAAAGAAATAAGAGATGTTAAATAGTACCATAACAATAAAGATGAAGCAAAGGCTTAACAAGCTGGACAGTCAGGATTATGACAACATAACCTGCTGGCAAGTAGTTGAGTCTTTTAATAAAGCTCAGGTAGACTGGGTAAGAAGACAGCTTCATGGTATTAATGTGGTTAAGGAAGGTGATGAACAATCCAATAGAAGAAAGGATGATTTACAAAAACTTTTGATTAAACAACCTATTGTTACTACAAAAAAGACAGACTATTATTTTGCAGATCTTCCTGATAACTATTTACAATGGAAAAGAGTAGATGCTTTTGCTAAAAAAGATTGTTGTGATAGTAGAAGAATGACTGTGTATCTAGGAGAAGAAGGAAACTTAAGTCAACTATTAAGAGATAAATCTAAACAACCAAACTTTGAGTGGGGTGAAACATTTGCTACATTGATAAACAATGATCTAAATATTTACACTAACAATGAGTTTGATGTTGAAGATGCATATCTTACATACTATAGACAACCAAGAAAAATTCAAATTAAAGATTGTTCTGATCCCTACACCGGACTTATCTCTACAGTAGACGTACAATCTGAATTTAAAGATGATATCATAGAAGTAATAATAGATGAAGCAGTGAGTATAATTGCTGGAGACATTGAATCAGGAAATCAATTCTCAAGAAGTAAAGAATCTGCAGAACGAAATAACTAGATAAATAATGGAAGCAAAACCTAGACTGTTAAAAAGAACTGCTGAACCTACAAAAACTGTAAGTAGACCACAAGTTACAGTAACACAACCTAAGAGTGAACCATCTAAACCACAACCTACTCCAGATACAGGAGTTGGTGGTAGTTCATTAGATACTATGACAGCAGCTTGTGCAACAGAGCTAATGAATGCAGCAATAAGTTTTCATAGACTTCACTTAAAAGTTAAGGGAGATGGATCTTTTGCAGCACATACAGCACTTAACCCATTCTATCAAGGACTTCATGATCATGCAGATACTTTAGTAGAAGGATACCAAGGTGTTTCAGAAAAGATTTTAAGTTATACTGATATGCCTATTAGAACTCTAGATACTGTAGCAGATGGTGTTGCATATCTTAGAGATATGTATAACATAATTAACAAGCTACAAGGTATGTTACCATACTCTGAGATTGTAAATAACTTAGATTTAGTTAAAGATGCAATTAATTCAACAAAATACAAATTGCTTTTCTTAAAATAATTTTGTTATTTAAAAAACTTTTTGTATATTATAGTATATATTTATAAATTAAAACTTAGAAAAAATGGCTTATTTTAATCATGCTTTTCAAAAAGCATTCCTAGCAACCGGGGAGACACAAACATCTTATGATGTTACTTTCCCTGATGGGAGCACTATTGCTACAACTACTAATGGTGGTTATGTAATAACAACGGGTGTTCCAACTTATGGGTTGAATCAGTTAAAAGCTAATGCAGCTTTAACTCAACCTGCTTCACAGACAGGATACATTGGTATCTTTGATCCAAAAACTAACTTAACAATCTACCCAACAGAATGTTGTAATGTATATCTTGCTGGTTCAGCAATTTTTGCAAATGACAAAATTGGTCCTTTAGCAGGTGGTTACATTGAGACTAACAAGTCTAAAATGATTAACCCTAAGTATGTATCTAAATACTATTCAGTTGCTCCATGTGCTCCACAAAACAATGTAATTCACGTAGGTTCTACTTATTGGACTGCAGGTGGTGGTGTTTTGACAACAGATACTTTAGTAGCTGGAACAGGTTATACAACAGGAGTTACTACTGTAACAGGTGGTTCTGGTGAAGGAATGGTAGTTTCTTTTGTAGCGGCTGCTGGTTTAGTTACTTCTGTTACTGTACTTAATCCTGGAAAAGGATACATAGTAGGTGAAACATTAACTTTAGTTGGTGGTGGTGCTGATGCTACAGTAGATGTACTTACAATTACTGCAGCTAATACAACTCCTGCTTGTGGAACCACTTGCACAAATGTTAAAGAATTTTTGTGTGGTGAAACATATAGTTTACGTTTAGATATCAAAGGTTCTCCAGCAATGAGATTCTTAAATCACAATGCATATGCTACTGTTGATGCTTATACAGGATGTTGCCCAGATGGTGCAATTGCACCAGTTGCAGTTGATTCTACTGAAGTAATGATCAAATGGGCAGATGCTATTACTAATAATCCAATTGTATCTCCATTTGTACAAATAGTTGTACAAGCTGAAGATGGTACATTATGGTATGCACCAGGAACATCTGCTACATTCTTAACTGCTAATGGAGCTGATACATGGAATAACTATGTATCTGCAGGACATGTAACTGGAGCTTGTGCAGGTTTGATCTTGAATGGAGCTTATGTTGATACTAAATTTGGTGATTGTACATTCCAAGTATCTGATTTCTATGAAAAAGAGCCAGTTAGATTGTATGCATCTGAAGTTGATTTAACAGGTGACCCATGTGTATTTGATGGTTTGTGTGTTGTTACTGAATGTCAAGGTTTACAAGTTCAAGGTTTAGGAGAAACAATTTTAAGAGATTTAGAATTATCTGAGTCTTACAGACAAAACTTTATGGCTACTGATCTACGTATTCGTGAGATTACTCAAGGAAATCAAATCATCAGTGCTGTAGATAGAAATGCTTTGTACAACAGATATGCTATCTTACATAGTGTTCCTCGTTTCAATAACCCATCAGGGACTTTTGATAATGATCAATACTTATTAGAAGTTTTCTCAATTGATCCTTTAATACAATTTAATACTGATGTTACTACTTGGTTAGATTTATGTGGTGTATGTGAAATTGAAGCAATTACATGTGAAACTGTATGTGACGTTCCAGTTAACTTCCCAGATATTCCGGTATACAATCCGTACAATGTAGTTTCTTGTAACTAATCAAGTAACTCAAATTTAAAAACATAAAGGGGAGAAGAGTTCTAAACTCCTTTCCCCTTTTTTTATTATACACTATGGCAAATCACGTCTTAAGTTTAGAAATACCTACAGTTTTAAATACATGTATATTAACTGTTATGGATACTAGTGTTTACACAGATCTAATTCCAGTTGTATGTGAAACATTGGCTATTACAGTGCCAGGTTTCAATTACTCTGTTGAATTACCTGTTAATTCAGGTTTTATTCAAAACTTGACTGCTTGTGACTTAGGCTTACAAACAGCAGACTGTGGTACAAGTTATGTAGATATTCCAGATGGAATTTACATAATTAAATATAGTGTATCTCCAAATGATCAAGTGTACGTAGAGTACAATCATTTAAGAATATCAAAAGCATTAAACCTATACAACAAAGTTTTATGTCAAGTAGATGTAAATGCATGTGATCCTCCTTTTGTAATCAAAGAAAAGTTAGAAGCATTGAGATTAATTTTCATGTATCTTCAAGCTGCAATATCAAAAGTAGAAACATGTCACGAGCCTCAGAAAGGAATGAGCTTGTACAACTATGCAATGAAACTCTTGAAAAAAATGAGTTGTGTAAATTGTTAAATAATTTAAAAACCAACAAAAATGAGTGCATGTCCAAATTGCAAAGCAACGTTGTCTTGTGGCTGCCAAAAGAAAAAAGCTACTAACGGAGTATTTGTATGTAAGAATTGTATACAAAGTTATGAGAATTCTATTAAGGTATTAACAGATACAATTAAAAGTGCAGAACCAAAAACATCGGGTATAAATAGATATAATAAAAAGTAATTATGAGTGTAACAACATTACATCCTTATCTTAAATTTACAAAATGTTGTGATGACTCTGTAATTTATTTTAGAGGTAGTCTTTCTATTACATCTGGTGAGATTTATGCTTATTCAGGTATTACTCCTTTTGTAGGGAGTGGTGGTCAATTGGAACCGGGCTTCTGTTATATTATAGAATTACTTGTAAGTCAAACACCTACTTCGTCATATCCTGGTCCACCACCAAGTGTTCAATTACAATATGTAACTACCTGTAATGATCCAAAATGTGAACCCTGTGAAAGAATAACTTGTGAGTGTCCAGAAGGATATGTAGAAATAGATGGAGAGTGTGTTGAAACAGTTATTATAGAGGCAACTTATACAGGTACTACAGTACAACTTAATGCTGCAGTTAATGAGACATCATATAATAAATATGGTTTAAGACTTTATCCAGATATTACATCTAATGTTAAACCACTTCTTGGTACTGGAAATCCATATGTAGTAAGAGATAATAATGGTGCCGGAGTTACTATTACTCCTCTTATATCAGGAGTACAGTCAACATTGTGGGGATGTGAAACACCTTTAGCTTGTAGCACATTTATTGCTCCCTCAAGTACTTATGGAGGAAGATTGAATATTGCAGGTTTATGGAATAATGCTTATAGTGTACCTTCAGGAGATGGTCCTGAATTAGCTTTTGAGTATTGTATAGACATTGCAGAAACAAAACAATATCTTGTTGGAATAGCTGGAGATAATAAAGTTAAACTTTATGTTGATGGTATATTAAATGTATTTTTAAATGCAGGAGGAGTTAGTAATACGGCACCTTTTAATTGGTGGCATGTATTCCCTATTACATTAACTGCAGGTACACATATTATAAGACTTGGAGGTATAAATACAGGTACGGCTGGTGGTATTACTCCTGGTGCTTTTGCAGGTGAAATATATGATATTGATCTTGCAACTTTTCAATCTACTCTTACATTCCCTGCATTAGGTGTAGGAAACTGTGGTAATACAATTGCAAATTTAGAACCATATATTATATTTTCAACTGAAGATATGATTGGACAAAATGTTCCTGATCCAAATGATCCTGGTGAATGGGAATGCCCTGATGGCTATACTTTAAATGAATGTTTAGGTGTTCCTGTATGTACAATTGAAACTAGATTTCTTTTAGAGTGTCCATGTTATTTATTGATTCCATGTGATGGTATAACTCCTCCATTTATAAGCAATACAAGTGGTTTAGATATTTATATTAATGAATTTGTATCTGTTAGTTATAGTGAATTTACTGGTTGTGTATATGTAATTGAACAAGATGATGCAAACTGTGAAAATGGTGTTGAGGTAATTATTGACGGTGATATTACATGTGATTGTGATACAATCTGTTATTATATTGAAGGAGCTCAAGGAATTACTTATGTTCAATATATTGATAATCAAGATCAGTTATTACAGATTACACCAGCTGCTACGCAACCATGGTTAACATTATGTTCTAAAATATATCCTATTGTAGGAAATACATCAACTGATTACACAATAATTCCACAAGGAGATTGTATTGACAATGATTGTCCTCCAAAATGTTATAAGCTTATAGATTGTGAGGACCCATTAAATATTCTTTATAGCACTTCATTTGTTTTACTACCACATGCTATAAATCAAGATGTAATTAAAATTGCTGGTTATACTGAATGTTGGATAGTAAAAACTACTGAAGAAGATTGTGATTGTGCAATTGATGTAAGTGTAGTATTTAATACTAGTACTTGTGAAGAATGTAAGGAAATAATTGCTTATAAACTAACAAGTTGTAGTGAAACATTTAATACTCAATATACTTATGATGATTTATCACAGTATGTAGATCAAACTTTGTTAACAGATTGTGGTTGTTTCATAGTAGAACTAATTAACTATGCACCACCATCTATACAAACAATAGTTATTATTACATCTTTTATTGATTGTGTTTCATGTGAAAGACCTTACTATAGATTAACTGAATGTAATACAGATGAAACAATAGATACTTTTACTGACATAAGTCAATATATAGGTCAGGTTGTAAATCTTGCTAACTGTGATGGTTGTTATGAAGTTGAGTTAGTTATAATTCCTATTAATCCGAGTATTGTTACTGTAACTAATTCTTATAAAAATTGTATTACTTGTGCTACAACAGCACCATGTATTTGTTCTAATGTAAGAAATGATAATACAATTGCTTATACATATGATTACATTGATTGTTATGGTGAAACTCAATCAGTTACTGTGCAGCCAGGAGAGACAAGTCCTAAGATTTGTTTGATCAAATGGTTGGAACCAGAAGGATGTGATTGTTTAATAAGAACAGTAATTATTGGATCTAGTGTAACTAGTACTGTATTAAATGCATCAGGTACTTTAATTAATTTTAAAAATTCTTGGGATGCTACTCCAGGTGGATCATTATATATTTATTATAATGGTACTCAGTGGATTATGAATAATTCTTCGGAAAAACCCCAGTATTATTTACCTCCATCAAAATCTGATTGTCCTTCAGGAACTTGGAAACCTTTTTCAAGTATTCCACAGGATAATCCTACCACAATATCAACAGTCTCTTGTCAAAGTTTTTACCAATACTTTGGAGACTGTAATAATGGAGCATGTCCTGCACCAATATATCCTAAAAGAGGAATCAAACCTGGTTATAATACACCAGCTTGTAGTGCCGAAAAATATGAAGAAATTTCATGTAAATCATCACAAATCTTATATAGACAAGTTCTTACTTTAAGATATGGTATCAGTAACTGTTGTCCTGAAAAAGATGAGTATTGGTTGGTTAAAAAGGAATTAATAGATTTAGCAGCATTGTATAATCCAGATTACATATGTGCCCCTGCAAATAGTTGTGGTTGTGGTCAACCTAATGATTGTGGATGCAATACTTGCAATTCTTAATAATTATTTGTATATTATATTAATAGAAAAAAGTATGAAGCCGTTAAATTTAGATAACTCACCATGTAGTCCAACGTCAAGTAATTGTGTTATTTGGCAAGGACCCGACTTGGCTTGTATTAAATTATGTAAGGGAGATACAGTATCTGATGTTGTTGCTAAATTGGCTGCAGAATTATGTACTATCTTAGATCAACTTAATGTAAATAATTATGATCTAACATGTTTTAATTCAAGTGCATGTCCTCCAGTAGATTTTCAAGCATTGATTCAATTTTTGATTGATCACATTTGTGCATTAGAAGGGGTTAGTCCTAATACAAATCCAAGTACATCAACATGTCCTGATTGTGTAGTATCTATAGCACCATGTTTTATTATTGGTACACAAACTACTATGCAATTAACTGACTATGTTCAAATGATTGGAGAAAGAGTTTGTGATTTAATTACAACTATAGATGGTTTACAGACTCAGATTAATAATATAGATGCTAGGGTTACTGTATTAGAGGCTACTCCAAAAGCAACATTTACATTACCAAGTATTACTGTAGCCTGTACATTGTCTCCAACTGTTCTTGGAGGATCAGCATATCCAATTGATACAGTATTGAATGCATTGGTAAATGATCCTACAAATGGATATTGTTCATTAATTGATGCAACAGGATTAGGTGCCGATTTATTTTCTGCAGTATCCTCTCAATGTATAACTTCTACAACACCTACTTTAAGTAATCCTCCAGTGCCTTTTGGAACTGAATATCTAGGTACTTGGGTAGCTACTCCTACAACAGTAGCAGATGCTATAACTAATCTTTGGATAGTAGT
>Ga0307378_10013223_pt1 | contig 10457 bp, 6 predicted proteins | sample UN1MG_FD_202238 | JGI IMG/M metagenome (GOLD analysis project Ga0307378, IMG submission 202238) | Soil microbial communities from Risofladan, Vaasa, Finland - UN-1 | ecosystem: Environmental > Terrestrial > Soil > Coastal area > Acid sulfate soil | place: Finland: Risofladan, Vaasa | collected...
TTCCATGACTACAGCCCTGTCATCCAGCGAGCCAACCGACTCTTCGCGTCTGGACCGTTTGACAACCTCCATTGCCTTTCGTACAGTGACGCGGTACAGATATGCACCCCACTTGGTTTCCCCGTTGAATTTATCCCAACGCCGCAATATTGCCAGGAATACTTCCTGATGGACATCGTGGGCTATTTGAGGATGACTGACAATTCGAAGAGACGCATTCAAAACGGGTGTACTGTAGTGGTCGACCAGTTCCTTGAATGATATCTTTTTCACGGCTTCACGTTTCCTTGAGTCTTTCATAACTTTCGTTTAGGACTAATGCCCTTATCCAGCACTATAGAGTGCCCAGAATCAATATTGCTTACAACAAAAACAAAAAAAATGCAAAAATTTTCAGATTCGCTTGGCTGAACCCGGGGCACAAAAACTTAACCTTGCGGCTAAATTACCCATTTTAACATTTTAATCCTCCTCATTTTGAGACCGGAATTTTCCCACGCAAAATCTTACCTATTTTAACATTGAAGGAGGTACTTGTATCGGGTGTGAAATTTTGTACGTTTTTTTACACAAAAACGAGTCATTTTTTCGCACTTTTTAACTTTTTTCCGCTTTTCTTTTCAAAACCTGCTTTTTCTTTCCGTTTTTTTCCCGTTTTTTCCCCCATTTTTTTCCAAGATTGAGCGCGGATTTTCGTTCAACTGCAAGGCTTGCAGTCGCGGCCGAGCGGAGTCGTACTATTGTACTTCGAGCATGGCTCCGGCTGTGTAACGCAGCAGTTGGGCGAAAGGACCGCTCAATCAATCAATTGCGCAAGTATGCACAACAATAATCGGGAAAAAATAAAAATTTTCTTACTGCTTTAATCACAAGCTGTTAAGCAAACATCAACACATCGGATTGTGGGTATTTTCGTATCAAACGCGCAAGTTCATCTAACTATAGGGAGGCCTCTTTTCCTCCCCCCTGAAAAAAATTTATGCCATAGGTATGCAGGAGGCTCTTTTAATGACTACCGAACTACGAACAACGAACTACCAACTACGAACTCTTTTTTGAAAAAACAAACCCAATTTCCTAAATAACCAAATGAACATAAACTTTTGTTTTACAAAAAATTATGAACAAAAACCGCCTCTCCTTGCGCCCGCAAAACAAAGCCAAAACAAACCCAATTCAAACCCAATCAAAGCCAATCTCCGAAAAGCCAAAATGAACGTAAATTCTGTTAAAACAAAGGATTATAGAAATGGACCACGCCTCCGCCCGCTTGCAAAACAAACCCAATTAAAACCCAATTCAAACCCAATTTCTACCCCAGCCGAGGCCCCAACCACCTATGAATTTTAACCTTTTACAACTCAAATCCCGCTATTTTCACCCCGCAGTCCGGACAGCAGCAATCTGCTATGTTATTTTCTCCAATCCTATACCCAACGCGCTCGATCAGCAGCTTACCACAATTATAGCAAAATGTGCTCTCCGCTTTCGACCCCGGCACATTTCCCAGATAGACATAATGCAGACCTGCCTCTTTCCCGATGTCGTATGCCCGTTCGAGACTCCCGACCGGCGTGGGGCGCGAATCCAGATATTTATACTGTGGAATAAATCTGCTGATATGCCACGGAACATCGGCGCCGGCCTTGGAAACAATAAAATCAGCCAGTTCTTTCAGCTCATCCTCAGAATCATTTTCCTCCGGAATCAGCAGCGTCGTAATCTCAAGCCAGATATTCGTCTCATTAGCAATATAGCTAATCGTATCAAGTACCGGCTGCAGTCTTGCCTTGCACAGCCTCTTGTAGTAATCATCACTAAAAGATTTCAAATCAACGTTGATGCCGTCCAGCCACACCTTCGCAAAATCTATCGCCTCACGGGTCTCATAGCCGTTACTGACAAAAACATTCGCAAGTCCCCGTTCTTTACCCAGCCGCCCGCAGTCATTACACAACTCCATAAATACCGTCGGCTCCGTATAAGTATAAGCGATGCTCTCACACCCGCCGCGGACCGCCGCCGAAACTATCTGCTCGGGACTTATCGCCTGTCCCTCGATTTGACCGTCCTCGATGATCGCCTGGCTTATCTGCCAGTTCTGGCAGAACTCACAACGAAAGTTACAACCCATCGTTGCAATGGAAAAACTGCGTGTTCCCGGCTGAAAGTGATACAACGGCTTCTTCTCTATCGGGTCCGGATTGGCCGAGCAAACCTTGTCATAAGTCAAAGAATAAAGAACTCCGCCTATGTTTTTGCGAACAAAGCAAAAGCCGGCTTTGCCATCGTCAATCCGGCATCGATGGTTACAAAGTTTACAACTTACCTTATTATCCTCCGCCGCATCCCACAAAACCGCCTTTTTGAGATTTTCTTTCGCCATATCGAAAACCAGCTTTGTTTATTCTACCCGTGCAATCCGCTTTCTGTTATAAATTATGCTCTTATAACTCTAATGCAAAAAACCCTACTACGGCTTAAAATCCTCGGGCAGAAATTGTGGTTGTGGAATAGTCCCGCTCATACGAAGAGCCGCAAGGTCGTCTTCTCCGACCTGCCCCTTGATGAACTGTTGAACAACCGGATGCGGATTGCTGTGAATATGCTCGCCGTCGCCGTCGGCAATAATTTTGCCGTTATCAAGCATTATTATCCGGTCGCCTATCTTATACGCGCTCGTCATATCATGAGTAACAACCACGCTTGTAATCCCAAGTTCTCTTTGAAGTTTCAGGATAAGCTCGTTAATTATATCGGCGCGAATAGGGTCAAGACCCGTCGTCGGCTCATCGTACAATACTACTTCCGGATTCAGGGCGATGGCCCTCGCAAGCGCAACTCTTTTTTTCTGACCGCCGGAAAGTTTCGCCGGATAATAGTGTTGAAATCCGTCAAGACCGACCAGCGCCAGCTTCATTTTGACAAGTCCGTCAATTTCATCCCAGTTCGTTACACTGCGGTGCTGTGTAATAGGAAACATTATATTCCCGGCAACATTAAGACTGTCAAACAACGCTCCTCCCTGGAAAAGAAAACCGTAATGGGTCCGTATCTTGTCCAGTTCGTGTTCAGGCAGATTGTCGATGCGCTGCTTGCCGAAATAAACCTCACCTGCGCTCGGCCGAAGCAATACTATAAGGTGCTTTATCAAAACTGTCTTCCCGCATCCGCTCGGCCCTATCACCACCGTCGTCTTGCCCTTCTCTATCGTCAGGGAAATATTGTCCAGAACAACGTTATTACCGAATTTCTTGGTAAGGTTTTTAAGGGTGATTAAGCCGTTAGATGTCTTCTCCGACATCGAATTATTTACTTTATTTTCTACCACTTTTAACTCGTTTCTAAAAACAATCAGAGCATTACTGACACCGGCCAGAAACTATAGTAAATACCTTTGAAAATCAAAGCCAGTGCAAGGTCCAGTGCCAATATGGAAATAAAACTCGCCACGAAAGCCTCTGTGCACGCCTGTCCAACTCCTTGAGCACCTTCTCTGCAGTGAAAGCCCTTATAACAGCTGATGGATGCTATGGCCCCGCCGAAGAAAAAGCCCTTCACAATACCAACCATTACATCCCAAAGCTCAACGCCATTCGCGCTGAAACTCCAATAGGCCCTGCTGTTAATCCCAAGATGAATAACGCTCACGAAATACCCTCCCAAAACTCCGAGCAAATCCGCATAGATAATCAAAAAAGGCATAAGCAGCAAACATGCCATAACCCGCGGAACGACCAGGTATTCTATCGGGTCGGTGCCCATGCTCTTAACTGCGTCTATCTGCTCGGTAACCTTCATCGTCCCTAATTCTGCCGTCAATGCGCCTCCCACTCTGCCCGCCAGCATAACTGCCGCAAGTACCGGTCCGAATTCACTAACCACCGAGACGTTTATCAAAACACCTAAATGCTCTTCAAGCCCCATAGCTTCAAGCTGGTTAAAAGCCTGAATAGCCAATATCATTCCCACGAACGCACCTGTTATCATTACAATAGGTGCGCTTTGAACACCGATGGAATTCATTTGAACCCATATTAACGGGTATGTTCTGCTTCTGATACAACTCCAAAAAGATGTGACAGCTGTATCCCCAACAAACCTGGAGAAACGTCCGAGATTACTTACTCCTTTTATAGTCTTGCTGCCGAGAGCCTCTATCATGATTTCGCTCCAAAACGCTTAACTTCATATTTCATTTCTTCAACATAATACGCTATACGTTATATTATTAATTGTCAATAGCTATTTCCACTCCTCATTTTGCCTGGCGCAAAAACCAGCTCAGCACAAAACAATTACAATCCACCCTTAAACCTCAAAAATACTAATAAGGCGTTTTCATATCTGCGCCTAAGTATGCTTTATTTGTATCTTCGGCAGTGACAAATGCTTTCTAAATCTGCTCGCCAATATAGTACGGCTTACGATACGTCGGCTTCAGTAGCTTATTGGCTTCGTCATTGTTGATAAAGCTCTCGCTTTCGGCGTCAAAGATTAATTGTTTGTTACCAACTCGATAACACAGGTCGGCTAAGTGCAGCAGGCATGCGCTATAGTGACCCTGCTCAATGTCGCCGTTGGGAAGCTGACGCGAACGAATACAATCGACAAAGTTTTGATTGTGTCGTTCATCAGGCAGGTAGCCGTATTCATAATCGACGACTTTACCATCACCTTCGAACGCCTGCCAGCCTCCCCCCATCCGGCCGACATACATCATTCGCTTCGTGCCGTACATTTCGATTCGGGTGCTGTTTTGAGGCCAGTAAGGGAACTTATCACCGAACCGCACGTCCCCCTGCGATTTCTTCATATATGGTGTAAACTCCATATTCTCACAGGTCATAGTCATATCTCCATAGTCATAAGTTATCGCCTGCGTATCAGGTGTGGGACGCTGGTCTTTGTAAGCAAGTCGCCCGCCGGCACAGTAGGCCGCTTTGGGGTGTGGCGGATTACCGAGTATCAAACGTGCAAGGTCAAGCTGATGGATGGCGTCGGCCATTGCTCCCGAGCCATACTCCCAGTAGTCGTTCCAGCCGCGATGTCGGCTCAGGTTGTATGGAACCTTCTCTGCCGGGCCAAGCCACCGGTCCCAGTCCAGACCCGCTGGTACCTCGCTGTCCGGCCGCTGATTCCACGCACCTCCGGGAAGCATATTATAAACCTTCACATGTAACACCTTACCTAATTTACCGCTCTTGATATACTCAAGAGCAGAAAAGCCGTAAGGTGCGCTTCGGTTTTGTGTACCACACTGAACAACGCGCTTGTACTTCCGCGCAGCCTCGAGCATCTTGCGACCCTCCCATATACTCAAGGAGATGTTCTTTTCGACAAAAACCTCTCGCATATCTATTACTCGCTTAGGCGCATAGCCTTGAATCTCATCCACCATCTTGACGGCCGCGCCGCCCCGGCTGTCATCCACCTCACAGATGTATTTCGTCTCCACATTCTTAAGTTTCGCCATACCCTGTATCAATACTGTCCCGCGCCCGCCGGCGCCTATCAGCGCAAGCACTACTTTGTCGTTGGCCCCAAAGGCCTTGTCCGGTGAAAGGGATATCACTGCTGCCCCAAGCGAAATCCCCGCCGCTCCGCGAACCGAACCGTTTAGAAACTGTCGCCTGTTTATTTCTTTCATTGTTTCATTTCCTCCTTTTTGAAATATGTTTTTTTGCCGAATACATAACTATCTCTAAATTCCACTTTATGCCGTCATGCTGTATATTTTATTGAACCGTAATTTCCTATTTTTATCGCATAACATCACCGCTGTGCCTTTAAAAAGTGTACTCATTCTGCTTGAAAGCACAAGTTCCATTTTGAAAACAATCGCCGGAATCCTTGCATTTTTAATATGGCTCTGGTAATCTAATATTCTCTGAAGGCTTGGCGTTCCAGCCGGCCCTTTAATATGCTAAATGCAGGATTAAAATTTGAAAGGGCTTAAAAATGAGCAAAAACCTCGACCGCCGAAATTTCCTGAAAAAATCTATCGCCGCAAATCTCTCGAAGCAGCGTGATTTCATTCCATATTGAGCCTCACTTCGCAGGCCCGTAGCAAAGCACACGACCATCCTGCAGCCCAACTAAAAGCCGTCCCTCCCGGTCTATCGCCAGACCCCAGCGAACCGCACCTGCAGGAAGACGATGCCGCCACAGTACTTTACCGCTGTCAATATCCAAAGCTGCAATTCCGTGGCTTTCCTCATAGGCTGCTTCGCCCTTCGCAAATGAACGGTCTACACCGGCCACTACAACGGCGTTTTGAGCAACCGCCACCGCTACGTTTTCCTGAAACGGTTCGCTTGTCCACAGCGCAGACGCCTCTGCCGAATCACCCAAACCAGGCCCCAGCAATCCCAGCCCGGCCGTGGCAATACTGATAGTACCAGCCGAACTCTCCAACTCGGCGTTCTCGACATAGTGAATGTCTTCAACACGAGTGTACCAGGGCAGCCGGCCGGAGACGGCAATTGACCCATCCTTGCGGACAAATAACTCATGCCCTCGAATACCTCCGCGGTCGATACCGAATTTAGTTGCCTCCGCCTGCTCGAACCTCCCATCCGCCAGTTCGTAAGAAGCAAGCGTTATCCGATTACCGCCGGCCAGATATAACTTCTTATCAGAAATCAGCATGTCCCCCTGAACGCTGACCCCTGCCCCCTGTCCTCCCGTAGTAATACCTGATGTATTATTTTGCCAGAGAATCTTCCCGCTGACCGCATCCAGTGCATAAACATGAGTCCCGTCATAATTTGCAATCCCGGCCGCCGCATAAGCAACCCCATCCTCAACCAGAACACCGCTGGCAACCGGCCAGTTGGAACTGATTGCGCCATAGACTGGAATTTTTCTCTCAACAGGCGCCGCGCGAAATCGCCACAAAATTCGGCCGCTGCTTGCCTCGAATACATACATCCACCCATCCGCAGAGCCGACAAATGCCCTGCCGCCCCAAATCGCCGGCGAAACACGAATCTCCCCTCCGGTAAACGCCTTCCACTTCAGCTTCCCGTCAGCCGCATCCAATGCCCGCACCACGCCGTCAGAACCTCCGACAAAAACAAGACCACCGACCGAAACAGGCGCAGTGCTCATATTCGGAGCCCCGGGCACATACTCCCATTGAAGTTCCGCTTTCGTTGCTACTTTCTGGTTGCTGCGAGCACTTAGTCTGTTGTCTCTGCGATAGGCAGGCCAATCGTCCTCCGTCTGTGATAGCGCCGCCGCTTCCATCAGGTCTTCACCGGCTGCCTCCAGCCGTTCGGACTCCTCAGCCTTCGCGGAAAAGTCAAATTCTCCCGCAGGTCCCAGGCAAATCACACCTATCAACGAAAGATTACATCCGCACATCCAAGGCCCCCAGTAAAGATGTCCCTCGGCCACAATAACTCCGTCGTGGCAGTCGGGCCGCATCGGGGATATATGAAGCCACTTCTCCTCCGCAACATTCCAGCTTCGCGTCCCGAACCCCCGCACAAATATCCTGTCCAGGCTTCCCGTGGCCCGTGTACACGCCGCACGCTTTGGAATTTCAAGAAGTTGTTTCCCGCTAAGCGGCTCGAACTTATAGCTTGTATGGTTCGACCCCATCGCATACAGCCCCTCTTCGCGCAGCACTAACTGAAAGTTCCCCTCCTCCGCATACTCCCAGAGAAGACTTCCATCCCTCGCAGAAACCGCTATCAGCTTCGTCTGTTGCGGGCCCGCAAAATATACCGCATCATCACTGCATTTGGCGTAAGCCGTCGAGGCAAATCCCCAGACTGCCCGCTGTGCCGGCCTCTGAACAGCAATCGCCTCCACTATCTTCGCATCTTCACTCTTCCACATCACCTTGCCCGTCTTCGCATCCAGGCACCCAAGCATCTTCCCAAGACTGTAAAAGAATATCTGCTTATCGTTCATACACATCGCACGCGTATCAACCGGCTCAGTCTCCCGATGCTGCCACAGAATTTCCCTGCTCGATAAATCCATCGCCAATATCGTCCGCCCAAAACCCCACTCATACTTGGGTATCTCCCACCACGGCCAGCCCGCCCCCCTGAAATCCTCACCTCGAAGGGCATCGCCGGGCGGCTCCTTCTCACCAACCATCGCATACAGAATCCCGTCCTTCAGTGCCATCCATTTCCATACCGGACCGTCCCCAACTTCCGCCGGCACCTTTATCTCGTCTTTCAACTCACCGGTCGCCGCATCGAAGAGCTTGCACGACACCGCATCGGCAAGGTACAGCGTCTCCGGCGTCGCTATCATCGTATTGCGGTGAATCATAAAGTCCTGGTCCAGTTTCCGCTTCCAAAGTATCGTCCCGTTATAAGCGTTCATTGCTATCAGCGTATTCAGCATCGGCCATTGCGGCCGCTTGAAAGCCCGGTTGCCGAATGCCTTGAAGACCCGCCCATTCGAAGTTACCGTAAGCTGCGGCATAGGGCAGTACCACGGCTCGGCAAAAAACTGTGTCAGGTAAGGCGCAAGCGCAATCTCATCCCTTGATTGAGGATTATTGTCCGGGCCGTGATGTGGATGGCTCCACTCGTCAACCCCTTTCGCAAAAGGCTTGGTCAATACCTTACCTCCCAAAACCGCTTTCCCTCCCGGCCGAAGGACTCGCAATGCCTCCTCTTCCGAAACCTCAACTCCCTTCACCGCCACAACTGCGTCGGCCACGTTGTCCGCAAGATGCAAGCTTTTCAGTTCTCCCTTTTCTACAAAGATGCGCTTGCCATAGAATCCCGCATCGGCCGCCGCCTCACGTGCCTTTTCAACTTCTTTTTCCCCTGCCAACTGCACATATATCAGCAGTTCGCTTCTACTCGCCAGTTTGACCGCATTTTCACAGCCTCTATCACCGGCCAATACGCAGATTCCGCGCTTAACGCCGATTTGTTCTAAGATTGACTTGTCCTCTCCAGCCGAAAAAACAACCGCCTCGCTAACCAGAACACTGATAATTGCTGTCAAAAGAATTCGTTTCATTTCTTTTCCTCAAGAAAAATTCTAAGTGTGATTTCTGAATATGCCGTCAACATCGGTTCTTTCCTCCATATCAAACCGCTCTATAATAACTGCCCTCTGCCGAAAATACAAGCTTTTTATCTGTTGTCACATAACTGCGATTCGAACTTTATCTTTTATCTTTTACTCCTAAATTTATTTCTGACTCAGTTCTTATGTTAAATTATGCTTCTCTACGTAAGCTATCCTTGCACAAAGGGATTTCTCATTGAAGCAATACCGCTTATCATAACCTCTCGTCCAAACTTTCCCTTCGAAACCCCCTGCCTTCAGCGCCACACGCGCTGCATTCTTGTAGTAACCTGCCAACACACCTATCGGCACATCCACATACTCACACACAATGTGCACATGATTTGAACACACTGCAATCGCATGTATTGTCTGTTTGAATCGTCTTGCTGCCGCCACAATCGCATCCCGAACAAGCTCCTTCTGTTTCCTTCTCAAACGCACCGCTGAGTACTTGAGTTTCTCTTCGCAATCTCTTTTAAGTGCAACATTCCCTCCCCGCACTCGGCCATCTTTGACAAACCCCTTTACCTCCCCTTGTACCCACGTCCCGTACGTTGTCCACGTCAACATATAACCAATTGTTTTCGCCATCCTCTGTTTTTACACCATAACCACTGGCCCCGTCAGTGGTCGTATTTAGCCCGGCCCTCAGGGCCGGGGTGCAGACGTAAGGAACGCTTTTCCCCTACCGCAGGGCATTTTCTTCAAGTGAGTTTACGCTGAGCAAAGTCGAAGTGAGTCCTGCGGGAAAACTTCTTATGTCTAACTGTCCGCAGGACTCGAACCGTACAAAATCGTTGACATTTTATCCCCGCTAAACTAAATTGCTGGGTAAATCGTGTTGTATAGATCTGCAATAGGTACCCGCGCCTTAGGTACTTGCGCCTCTGGTATAATCGATAATTACTTCAAAACCTCTTTGTCAGCACGTTTCTTTTCTTCTGTTAGTTCTTTATTCATTAATTCACTTTTATAATAACTCATTGAAGATTTTATCCATTCAATATGCCTGTAATGAGACTCGTCGTTTTTCCATGGATATAGTTTGACAAGACAGTTTCTCTTGTGATATTTCTGGTTCTTATCAGGGTATCCAAATGACCTGCCTACCGCCGGTTTTTTATATTCTCTATACAACGTATAAACTGCACAGTTGTTTTTGTAGATAAAAACTGATTCTGGCAACAAACTCCCTTGTACCAAATTTTTTCTTTTGCACCGCTGGCTGGGTATAAAATAGTGACCATCCTTGTCAGTAGTTGTTTCATAACGAGCAGCCAAACTTTCACCAACGACAGCCATAAATCCACTAAACTTCCAGATACAATAAACTACAACCCCTTCTATCGGTTTTCCAGTAATGGCGTCAATTACTCTGCCGTTGCGAGAACCGGTGTAAGTTT
>Ga0307378_10013225_pt1 | contig 10456 bp, 15 predicted proteins | sample UN1MG_FD_202238 | JGI IMG/M metagenome (GOLD analysis project Ga0307378, IMG submission 202238) | Soil microbial communities from Risofladan, Vaasa, Finland - UN-1 | ecosystem: Environmental > Terrestrial > Soil > Coastal area > Acid sulfate soil | place: Finland: Risofladan, Vaasa | collected...
ACGACAAGGGCGATTCAGACGACGAAGACCGACCGATTGTTTACTTGGAGCAGCACGGCTGGCAAGACCTTGACGACGACGGCTACAAAGAGCCGTATGTGATAACGATTCGCAAAGATACTAAAAAAGTCGTCAGAATTGTCGCAAGATTCGACGTTGAGGGCATTAAATACGACGACAAGGGTAATATAACCCGCATAATCCCGGTGCATTATTTCACCCAGTTCACGTTTTTACCCGCGTTTGACGGCGGTTTTTACAAAATGGGTTTTGGTGCTCTCTTAGCCCCATTGACAGATACGGTCAATACCACAATCAACCAGCTATTAGACGCCGGTACGATGTCAAATCGGCAGGGCGGGTTCATTGGAAGGGGGATTAAAATAAAAAGGGGGGGCGCGTCTGGGAGCGTGTTCTTCAAGCAGGGAGAATGGAAGCAGGTACAGAGCCAGGGTGACGATTTACGCAAGGGTATTGTACCGTTACCCGCGAGAGAGCCGTCCGGGGTACTGTTTCAGTTGCTTGGGTTGATGTTAGAGGCGTCAAAAGAGCTTGCAAGCCAAGCCGACGTACTTACCGGAGAGCACCCAAAGGGCAACGTGCCTGCCACAACGACTCTTGCGTTGATTGAGCAGGGGTTGAAGGTGTTTTCGGCTATCTATAAGAGAATTTACCGGGCGTTGAAGTCGGAATTTAAGAAGATTCGGCGCTTGAACATGATGTATTTAAGCGACGAAGAGTACAATTCAATTATCGACTTCACTCAAATGGTGCCACAGCAAAACCCCCAAACCGGAGAAGTGTTTGAGGTTCGCCAACAGGTGATGGTGAAAGCAAAAGAAGAGTACTCAGACCGATTCATGGACATAATCCCGGTATCCGGTGCGGCTGACGTGTCCGATACGCAACGAATTATGAAAGCGCAGGGGCTTTTGGAGATGCGCGGTCAGGGTCTAAACGATGACGCTATCAACCGAAGGTATTTGGAAGCTATGGAAGTGCCTGACGTTGAGGAACTCTTACAGGGGGAGCCACCGCCAACTGACCCGAAATACATAATTGAAGAAGAAAAATTGCGCCTTAAAAACTTGGAGCTTCAGTTAAAGGAGTTTGAATTGGGCTTTAAAGAGCGCGAGTCCGACGGCAAGGTTACGAAAATGTGGGCAGAGGCCATAAACGCATTGGCGAAAGCCGAAGCTGCCGAAGCCGGTCCGCAGTTGGAGATGTATAAAAATCAGGTTGGTATGTTCCAATCGAGAATGAAGTATTTAGGTGACATTCAAAAGGAATTAGTAAAGCCGAGGGGGGCAGAAGGTGGAGATACCAAAAGCACAGCTTGAGAATCTTGAAGTCTGGCAGTCGCACCCTATGACGCAGTGGTTTTTTGAACAAATTGACAGGGAGCGCCGGGAAGCACAAGAATATCTTGGAAAGGGGGGGACGGTGGATATCGAGTCGGCTGACACAACTGCGATGCAAACCGCAAAGCATTACGGGTACGTGAGCGGGTTAGATTTTTGCACCGAATTTGAAATCATAGGAGGGGAAGAGGATGAATCTTAGACCAGAAGGGGAAAAAGTAATCGTAATGCCCGACACGGAGGGTAAAGTCACAAAGGGGGGTCTGGTCATACCCGATAGTGTGCATGAGAGCCGCCAGATAGCCGCTACACGGGGAGTAATTGTGGCGATTGGACCCACGGCAAGCCTGAGATTTTCAGACGACGACGATGGCGTTACAGCGCGTGAGGGCAAGGCGGGGGACAGGTGTATTTTCGCCAAATACGGTGGTTCAAGTATTAGGGTTGACCGCCAGGAGTACCGAATTTTGTTTGACAAAGACGTTGTTTGCCTGATTGAGGGAGACGAGTTGGAAGAAGACATACAGCCACGGAAAAGTATGGTGGCGTAAGGAGATAAAAATGGATAGACGAAAATTTTTAGCGGCTGCTGGTAGCGCTGGCTTACTTGCGGCGTGCGGGGGAAAAATAAATATCAAAGACTTGGGTGAGGGTGATGCCAATGTTTTAGGGACATTCGCCGTTGAATCCGCCGCTGTTCTTATCGGATATTACGCCGCGCAATCTCCTTCGGCTGACCAAGCTCTAAGGGGACTTTATGACTTGGCGGTTGAGGGAAAGCTCACACCGGCGACGGTCAACACAATTTTAACCACACTGGGAGCCTCTGACCCGATTGCGGTAATCATGGTCGGACGGGCAATCAGGATGGCTGAATTGTTGGGAGCTTCTATCGAAGGCGGTTCGATTGTCAGTTTGGCAGGTCTTGACCCCAAATTGGTTGAAGCCTGTAAGGTCGGCTATAACGACGGGTACAACACCTATAAGGCAACCACCGCGTAGGAGCAAACATGGAAACATTACAAAGCCTATGGGATTGGTTTTGGGCGATTAGAACCAATGACCCCTTGACGCAATTCGTGGCAGGCAACGCCATTCTCTTAGCCTTGATATGGAAGGTCTTTGTGGAAATCAAAAAGTACAAGGCAAGACTGACGCCGGGAACGGACGACGACGCGGCTGTTGCGAAGTTGGAGCAGATCGGCAACGATATATTCAGAATTGTTATGCCTAAAGCCCAAGAAAAACCTGAATAAATGAAAGTTTACAAATGCAAGCATTGCGGCAATACGGTTGAGTCACCACTCACCCTTGGCGCAATTCAGCGCATTTGCAAAAAAATACTCAAGAACGGCAAAATATGCGGTCGCGCAATGACAAGAAGCTATGGCAAGAAATAAAATACGTGATCCTGATTGGATTTATTTACGCAATTGGCTTTATGATTCGGCTGGTGAGGAAGAGTATGCGCTTGTGGAGGACGGTGAAAGCAAAGAGGGGTTCGATTTCTTAAAAGAGATTCATTTAAAAAAGTGCGATATTGGCACAACGCGTGTCGATTGCTCTGTTTGCCTTTATTCTATTTCAGTAAGAGAAGGTGCTGTCTCAGCGTTTTGCCCAATGTGCCGCAGCGTGCTGTTGTTTCTTGACGTAACACCGGAGATGTTCATTGATGACGAAACCTAACGCCCTGTTACTGAGGGACAAAATATTGAGGCTGTGCGACGCTGAAAAGCAGTGGGTTGTTGTCTCCGAATCGCGTCAACCGAATCTCAAGATTATAAAACTGGAAGTCTCAATTAAAATAGACACACAGGCGAAGGTATGAAATACGACATAATATCAGCCGAAGACAAAGACCTATTGACGGAGCTAACCAACAAGAACTTAATGCTTGGCTGGATTCTAAAGGGCGGCGTAACGGTAGATAACGGTAACTTCTTTCAGGCCATTTCGCACCCAAGCGACGGCGACCACAAGCCTTATACCGGAGATAAAGAGGAAGAAATCGAGGGGTACGACGGCTGTGTGGTGTGCGGGGATATGGAGTGCCAAAAGCCCATGCACGCCGAGATAAGCGCAATGTCTAAAATCATAACGGAGTTAAAAAAGGAAAAATAGGAGGGGTTATGAAAAGGTGGGGGGTAATTTTAATTATCTTATGGGCGTCTGTCGCGTGGGCAGACCCGTTTTGTGATGGGTTTCTACTCCCCATACATGGCGCTACAAAGCCGGGATATGTGCTTACCGAAACCCAATGTGGCTATAAATGGGTGTTGCCGCACATAACCGAGATTGAGTTTAGTGCTCACGATGGGGATTTGCTTGAGATAACGCACGATGAAGAAGGTTTTATTCTTCCTGTCGGTTCCGGGGACTTAACAGCAGACCTTGCAACCGAGATTGAGTGGGGTACTAGAGTAGGTTGGGCTGAAGATTATTACAACATGCAGATTGAGTTCATCGACTCCGGTGTCAAGTTTTCAATAGCGCAGATTGTGGAATACCTTGAAACGGCTGTCGAATTAATCGGACCTATAAACGAAGTTCCAAGTCCTACTTTTTATGTGACAGATAGCGTTTATAGAGTACCACCCAAGCCATCCGACGCATTAAAAAACAAATCAAAATCAATTTTAGAGAAAGCGGAAGAATTGGAATTAAGGGAAGGAAGGCTAAAAAAAATAAAGGACTTTATAAAACAACTAAGGAGGATTGAGGAATGAAAAAAGTTTTCACAGTTCTGTTAGTAATATTTATGTTAATTGGTTTCGCATACGCATCAGACGATCTTGCCAAGCTAAAGACCGATTTACAGTCGCTTGTCAATTCGTATAACGACAACGCTAATTCTCAGCAGTTATTGGTTGAGGGTTTTAAAGCCACCAACTCAACTTACCGGGCGCTCGTAGACGCGCAGATGGAACTGCAAAAACAGGCGCGGGCGATTTCTGGCAAAATTCAGAAACTCGAAACGCCACCTGTTAAAGAAGAACCCGATAAAGAGTTCAAACCTATGGGGCTTGGACCTGTTGGGCCAGCACCGAAGGTAGAGCCGGAGAACACGGAATAAATGAAACAGATAAATCTTTCAGACAGCAAGATTGTCGGCGCTCACATCAACGTCAAAAACGGTACTATCAAGAATGTAATTGTTGAGGGCAAGGTGTATGACGATGTTGGAAATGTCGTGTCAACCGAAAACGACACGTTGCCGTGGGGTAGTATGTCAGTTCAGGCAAAGCAAACCGTGAACAAGCTGATGAAAGTTTTATCCAACGAATACAGCAAGCACAAAGTGAACGAAGACATAGAGACTTGGGAAGACAGTCAATAACAACAGTTTCTAAATAGAAACAATAGTTTGGCGCGGGTTAGAGTAGCGGTCACTCGATAGTCTCATAAGCTATATAGGCGTGTTCGATTCACGCACCCGCAACCACAAAGCAATTAGGCGGATCACTTAGACCCCAATTGAACTCAAACGAGTTTGATTGGGGTTATTTATTAGGAACAACAGGAGGATAAGGCATGGCTGATGAAGAAGTCGTAGAAGAAGAAAAAGAAGAGGTCGCAGAAGAGCCGAATGAAGAGCAAACCGCATCAGAAGTTGAGGCGCTTGCCGTAAAGCTCGGCTGGAACCCGAACCATGATGGTGAGGACAGGGCGTTTGTAAGTGCCGAGGATTTCATACTCAGGAGCAAGGAAATCCAAAACACGATGTCCAAGCAACTCAAGACAAACAAGCGTGAGGTTGAGGAATTAAAGCGCGGGATTGGGATGCTGAAAACCCACAATGAAACGGTTTACAAGGTTCAGGTCAAGGCGCTCAAGAGCAAGATACATGAACTTCAAGCGCAGAGAAAAGAAGCGGTTGAGGACGGTGATTCAAGCGCTGTCGCAATAATTGACAGTCAGATTAAGGACATACACGAAATCCCTGAGTCACTTCCCGCCGACGATATGCAAGTCACCCCGCCTGAGATGGTGGCGTGGCAGGAAAAAAACGAGTGGTACGCCGACAACGAAGAGATGAAGGGATACGCCGACTACCAGGGAAAGTTCAACCCGGAGCTACAGGGGTTGCCATTCCCGAAGCTGTTAAAGGAGGTGTCCAAACTGGTGAAAAAGAAATTCCCCGAAGAATTTCCAGAAGAAGCGCCTAAAAAAGTACAGCAAGTTTCGGCTGTAGAAGGCGCAACCGGCAGACGACCAAGCAGGTCGGCAACTAAAAACAAATTCAGTGATCTGAGTCGAGAGCAACAGGACATAGCAAAACATCTTGAGAGAACGAACATTATGACTGTTGACGAGTACATTAAAGACTTGGAGAAAATTGCAGAGGCAAGACAATAAGGAGATAAAAATGAGCGAGATCATTACGAAGGACGATGGGAGTCCATTTGCTACCATAGAATCGGCAAAAGCCAAAAGAACCCGCATGGGTGCAGAAGGGTTGGACACGAACATAACAGGAGTAGACGGCGGGTACGTGCTTGAGAAAAAGCCTTACGAAAAACCCAAGAAGAGAATCCCGTTAGGCACGCGCAATGTTTTAGCAATTGACGCGACGGAAAAAGACCCTGCGTACAGTTACAGAATTGTAAATGACAAGGGCGATAGAATCAGAAGGTTTCGGGATGCCGGTTGGGAAGTTGTTCAAAGGCATGAAGGAATGAAGGTCGGTGACGACCAAGTAGGCATAGGCGATAGCGTAGGTTCGTTGGTAACGAAGTCTGTCGGAGGCAACACAACGGCGTATTTGATGAGGATTAAAAGGGAATTTTATCAGGAAGACCAGCAGGCGAAGGCCGACAAAATCCGGCAGGGCGAGTCAGATTTGAAATTGGAAAAAGAAAAAAAAGGTCGGTACGGGGACATCAAGATTAACGATAAGCCCACGCACTGACGTAAAATAATTTGGAGGTTTAAAACATGGCTAATACAAGTAGACCAAGCGGTTTGCGACCCGTTCGTTCTTTGACCGGGGGTCCGTGGAATGGTGCTATGAACATCTATTATCATTCTACCGCCAACGCTTCCGCAATTTATAAGGGCGCATTGGTAACGTCCGATTCCGCGCTTGCATCGCCGACTTGCGGCCCCGATCCGTTGGGTATCTGTCAGTCGATTATGATTTGCGCCGATGACGAGCCGAGTGCAATTGGAGTTGCCTGGACTTTTGGCAACACGATAGCTCTTGCCGCTGACGTTACCAACCTGGAACGCAAATATTGTGCCGCTTCAACTGGTATGTATATTGGCGTTATTGACGATCCCAATGTGATTTACGAGATCGAAGGTAACAGCGGAACATGGGTTTCGTCTAACATTGGCGACTTCTGCGACACTTCTAACAACGCTGCCGGTTCGACCACTTCGGGTAGAAGTACCTGTGTGGCTGACCACGCTTCTGTGACTGCCGCTACTGCGCAACTGCGAGTTTTGAGGGTTGTCAACAGGCCGGACAACGCTATTGGAGCTTACAACAAACTAGAAGTTATGATTGCCGAGAGATTGATGGCTGGTAATCTGACTGCTTATCAAACTACTTAACACCTGGGAGAATAACTAATGCCAATAAATACTGGTAGTTTTGCAAAAGATTTATGGCCCGGTGTTAATAAGTGGTACGGGGAGAAGTATGATGAATACCCCGTAGAACACCTGGACATTTTTGAAAAGAACATGTCAAGCAAGGCGTTTGAGGAAGATGTCGGAGCCGCAATGTTTGGGCTGGCACCCGTAAAGACTGAGGGTGGAAGTATCAGCTACGACGCAGCGGAGCAGGCTTTCATCGACCGCTACACGCATATCACCTATGCGCTTGGCTTTATAATCACCAGAGAGATGCACGATGATGGTATCAGCATGACGACTGCTTTGCGGCGTGCTACCGCGTTGGCTTTTAGCCTGCGCCAGACCGCAGAAACCGTTGCTGCCAATATCTTGAATCGCGCTTTCAACTCTTCTTACACTTACGGTGACGGCGTAGAGCTTTGTTCCACCGCCCATGTGAATCAGTCGGGTGGTACTTGGATGAACGAGCTTGCCACCGCCGCTGATTTAAGTGAGGCGAGTTTGGAGCAGGCGTGTATCGACATCGCTGGGCTGACCAATGACCGTGGCTTAAAAATCGCGGTTCGCCCGACGAAACTCATTATCCCGAAAGAATTGGTGTTTGAGGCTCAGAGAATTTTAGAGTCTACCCTGCGACCGGGAGTAATGGACAATGACTTAAACGCGTTGAAATCCTTGGGCATGATTCCCGGTATTGTGGTGAATCATTATCTGAGTGACACCGATGCGTTTTTCATTAAAACCGATGTCCCAGACGGGATGAAGTATTTCGAAAGACGTGGGGCCGCATTTGCGACCGAGAACGACTTCGATACTGAGAACGCCCGTTTCAAGGCCACATTCCGTGGCTCATGGGGCTGTACGGACAAGCGCGGGATTTTCGGTAGTCCTGGCGTGTAATTTAAACGGTGGGGGGAGAGTTTGATAGGAACAACAATCCCCCCATCTACAGTTGCCCCCGTGTCCTTCCTATCGTGGATATTCGAAAGATCGGGGCAGGAGAAATATAATGAGTGTAACTAACGATGTTTTATACCACATGGGCGGAGTTCCCGTTCATGGTGAGTTTACGACCGGCAACGTGTGGTTTGTAGACTCAAATAGAGGAAACAAGAAGAGCAACAACGGTAAGAAACCCTCAACAGCCTTTGCCACACTGGACGAGGCGACCAACGCTTGTACCGCCAATAATCACGACATTGTTTATATCATGCCGAATCACGCTGAGACAATCGCGTCTGCGACTACGTGGGCACCCGACAAGGCCGGGATTCAGTATATCGGAATTGGCCTTGGATCTGATGCGCCGGAGCTTTCTTTTAGCGCGACTTCCAGTGCGATTACTGTTTCGGGTGCTAACAACCTGCTTAGAAATATCAGGTTTGTGACTTCCGTTACCGCCTGTGTGGTTGGCGTGGTTGTTGGCGCGGATCATGTAACCTTCGACGGATGCACCTGGGATTGGGATGAAACTGGTGACGATTTTATTACCATGCTGAACCCAACCGCTTGTGATTATACTACTGTTCAGAACTGTCGGTTTATCGCACAAACTGTCGTGGCTGGAAATATCACCGCGATTCAGTTTAAAGACTCCCTGAATTTAGTAATTAAAAATAATCATTTTCAGGGTGACATGGGTACTGCTGCGATACTCAGCACGGATGCGGCTGTGAGCACTTCAATTCTTATTTCCGGCAATCAAATCTACAATGATGACACAGGTTCTACGTGTGGCGGGATTAAGATTACGACTGCCTGTACTGGTATGATTTGTGACAACAGGATTGCACATACCTCTGCCGTTGGTGCCGACGACAACCCGGTAATTGACCCTGGTAGCTGTATACTGTTTGAAAACTATATAGCTAAACTTGTGGATACAACGGGCATTGTAACAATGGCTAATGCTCTTGCAACTAGCGCATAAATTAACCGTGGGGTTGTTTTACAGCAACCCCACTATTTATATGACCAAGAAAAGAATCAACATAATGGGTTCGGCAAGGGGGTGGGAAGAGACACCCTTTGATGACGGAGAGGTTTGGGCGGTGAATAACGTCCATATTTATCGTGAAGTGGATCTTGTAATTGATATACACCACCATTGTTTATACCCTATTGTTGAAAAGGATAAACAAAGTATTGAGGATATTAAGAAAAAGGGTATCCCGTTTATGTCGAGGGAAGCTATTCCCGGCATACCAAATTCCATTAAGTACCCGCTGGAAGAAATAAGTGAAGAGTTTGACACTGATTATTTCGGTAGCGGGATTGATTACATTATAGCACTCGCTATTTATAGGGGGGCGACAGAAATTCACGTTTACGGCGTTATGATGGCAAAGGGAAGTGAATATTTCCATCAGAAGCCGAGCGTTGAGTTCTGGTTAGGAGTTGCAAAGGGTCGAAGGATTGAGGTTGTTGTTCATGGCGAGTCGTCAATACTGAAGACAAAAAATTGTCTTTTGTATGGTTACGGTTTAGTACAGGATATTGGTAAAAAACAACACCCAGAGCAAGAAGAATTAATGGAGATGCTAAGAAGTTACGAAAAGGAGGATTTCATTAATGAAAATAGGAAAGGCGAAGAGGACAATAGTTTATTTCACAGACAGTCGATTAGAGGAAGAGTTATACCTATCGGTAAGGAAGCAGCTTTTAAAGGCAGCAAACGGCATCCCAATTATCAGCGTATCCCAGAAACCAATTGATTTTGGGAAAAACATTTGTGTCGGTATTAAACCGAGAAGTTATCTTAGTCTTTATCAACAGTTATTAACAGGTATCAAGGCGGCTCAACGGGACTCTATTATTTTTTCATGTGAGCATGATGTGTTTTACAACCCAGAGTATTTTGAGTTCACGCCACCGAGTACAGACAAGATTTACTTTAATAGAAACCGATACTACTGGAAAAGAAACAGTGACGTATTTTATCACGCTCACGGGAACAGGGCTTTAAGTCAGGGTGCTGGATATGGGGGGGCGTTTCTATCTTACGCAAGGGAGCAGGTAAACAAACGAAATGACAATGTTCCATGTTTAAATAAGGGACCGTTTGATAATTTCGAATCTAAATATCCGAATGTTGACATACGGCACGGGGGGAACTTTTCACAGTCATGGGTTTTTGTCGATGAAGAACTGAGCAAGCACAAACCTCTCAAGATAACACACCTTGATTATTGGGGTGACGCTAGGGGTTTTCAAAATGCTGTGGGGTATAAAAACATTGACGTAAGCACCCTTGATGTATTGCACGAAAGATTCAACCCGAACGGAGATGAAAATCCGGTACAGACAGATATAAAAAGAAGTGGTTTTCCAGAGTTATTTAATTCATTTAAGTTTAAGAAGGGCGCTGAAGTCGGAGTTAAGAGGGGGGTGTTTTCTCGTCATCTCTGCAAGGGTATGCCGGGGCTTAAATTAGCGTGCGTAGACCCGTACATTCCAACCCAACAAGTACATTGGGATACAGCCGAGGGTTTTTTTGATTCTGCACAACGAGCCTT
>Ga0307378_10013226_pt1 | contig 10456 bp, 12 predicted proteins | sample UN1MG_FD_202238 | JGI IMG/M metagenome (GOLD analysis project Ga0307378, IMG submission 202238) | Soil microbial communities from Risofladan, Vaasa, Finland - UN-1 | ecosystem: Environmental > Terrestrial > Soil > Coastal area > Acid sulfate soil | place: Finland: Risofladan, Vaasa | collected...
TACTGGACGTAGCCATCGTTGGGGCCCCCCTCGAGACTCGGCGTGGAGACATCGGACATGTCCGGCAGGGACCATCCCACGTCGATGACGCGGTACGGGTTGCCTCCGATGTTGACGGTTTCTCCGACGAGCGGAACCTGCCACAGGTTCTGGCGGCGCAGCATGACGCCGGCCATGTCGGAGAGGTTCCAGACGAGGTCGAACCGGGTGTGGATCGGGGGGTTCATCAGAGCACCTCCGTCTTGCGCACGACGAGCATTTCGGGGTCGTCGGCGTACTGCTGGATCTCGGGGTTGCCTTCCAGCCCGATGAACTGGAGGCTCTTGAACGGTCCCGAGCTCTGCTGAGCCCCGGTGGAAACCACACGTTCCACCTTGACGTTGCGGACACGTTCGGTGCTCTCCGGCGTTTGGAACTCGCACGGGTAGCTGATGAGGTAGTCCCCCGCCTCGACGCGGCTGGCCTGGAGGGTGTGAAGGACGTACCCCTCGTCGCTGAACTGCTTGAGCGCAGCGGCGAAGTTGAGGAGGAATTGCGGAGTGACGGCTGGCTCGTTCATTTCATCTTCATCCCGTAGAGTTTGTTGCCGCGGAAGAACCGGACCTGGCCGTGGTGCTTCAGGAGTTGCATGTCGCCGCCGAGGGTCGGGTCCTCGATCGTCTTGACCGACTTGGAGCCGAGTTTGCTGGAGAACAACTCCAGCTGCTCCTCCTCGTTGAGGCAGACGCAGATGCCCGAGTCGAGGGTCACGAAGTTGAGCCCGGCGGGGGTCACATCCTCGACCTTGCGCAGGTCGTACTTGGCGTAGTCGGTGTCGAACCGGAACACGAACCGGTGGTACGTGCCCCCCTCCGCCGCGAGGACCATGAGGACCCCCGCGTCGAACTTCGCCTCTACGATCTTGTGCCCCTTCAGCTCGGGGAGCATCTTCTGGTAGCAGGCCCCCGGCCGCGGGAACAGGCTGGCGTGGGGCTCGCCCAGGAGGCTCTGGAGCACGACCCCCTCGTAGAGTTTGGACGCGTTCTCCAGCACGTTGGCCGCGAGCCGCGTGCCGGCGACGGTCTTGGTGGAGGCGTCGGTGAAGGTAACCTCCAGGATCTTGTCCCGGCTCTTCACGTAGATAGTCTCGCCGTACACCATCACGTCGTCGGCCCTCAGCGTGATCTCGATCATCTCCTTCTTGATCAGGTCGTAGAGCCCGAGGATCTCGAGTCCCTGCGCCTTGAGGGCCACCACGGGGTGCCCGTGCTTCGGGGTGAACCCAACGGACACGGCCGGCTGCCAGTCCCCCGCCAGGCGGTTGTCCACGAACATCTCGTAGCCGGCGTGGACCACGACGTGGCCGCCGCCGGAGAACACCGCGCGGATGTCCTCGGTGAACTCCGAGATTTCCGTCACGTCGAAGTTGTCGGTGCCGGTGATCTTGCGGACCACGGTGCGGAGGATGATGACGGCTTGGAGGTCGTCGGGCGGGGGCAACCGCTTGCGGCCCACGAACAGGGCCTCGTACCAGTCCTTGTAGACGTCGGGCACCATGTCGAGCCCGTAGGCGACCTTCGGGATTTTCACGGCCTTGTCGAACACCGAGATCCCGGCCTCCATGCGCTTCTCGAGTCCTTTGATGCTCGGGTGCTTGCCCTTGAAGGGGTGGATGCCCGTGAGCATCTGGAAGCTGACGACGGCGAAGCTGAACCAGTCGGAGAGTTCCGTGAAGTCGACGCCCCGGACCAGCGGGTCCCGCACGGACGGCATGATGGCCGTCGCGGGGTACTGCGGCGTCTGGTAGCTGTCCACGTCGATGAAGTACGGCGTGGAGAAGTCCTTGCTCACCAGGAAGTTCATCTCGTTGAGGTCCACGATGAGCACGCGGGCCTTGTGCACGGCCCCGACGCCCTCCTGGATGCGGCGCATGAGTTTGATCGTCGCCTCGTGGGTGAGCCCCTCCCGGTCGCGGAACGCCCGGGGAAACAGCTGGCACAGGGTCCAGGTGTCCCGCACGAAGCGGAACGTGTGGCCCACGTGCTTGGCTTTCGCGCCGCTGTACAGCGCGTCGGTGGGTTTGATGACGATGTGGTCTCTGATGGCGGCGAGCGCCTGGATCTTGCCGAGCGGGATCGCCTTCGCGGGGTCGTGGTAGATCTTGTAGCCGGTATCGCCGCGCGCGAAGACCTTGCCCTCGCCGCCTTCGGCAACGTAGTGGCTTTTGCCGAGGCTGACCTCGGGCTGTCCTTTGACGTAAACCTTCACGATGTGCCTCCCGGGAAAGGCTCCAGTTTCTTGGCGAGCGTTGCGAGGCAACGTCGCATCCCCTCGATCTCTTTGACGGCGGCGCTCTTGAAAGCGGCGTGGTCGACTAGGTCGCGGTCAGACATCGGGCTCGTCCATCCATATCGCCGCGGCCGAGAAGTCGTCGGAGTGCTGCCACTCGTTCTCGGCGCAGAATTTTGTGAGGAACTTGTGGCACCGGCGCTGCAGGAAGCTCCCTTTGGTGCCCTTGATCTCGAGCAGCTGTTCGACTACCTGCTCGACGGGGACGTTCTCCAGCGATTTGCTGGTGCCCGTCCTAGCTACGCGCTGGAACGTCTGCACGCCGTCCGAGAGCACCATCACGAGGTCGAAGTACTCGGCCGGGAAAAATAAATCGGGGGGGTGGCCATCGAACTCGCGGTCCTCGATCCAACCTTTCTTGAGTTCCATGCTGCCCGTCTCGGGGTCGCGGGTGCTCAGGTCGTGCCCGACTTGCACAGCCGTCCCGCAGCAACGGAGGGTGCCCCGTTCCCCGTACCGTTTCAGATAGCCCCTGAGGCGTTCTGGCTCACGGTCGTAGTTCAGGTAGCGGGGGGCGTTGTTGAGGTGATCCACCACGTAGAGCCCGTAGCCGTCTTTCTTCCGAAGGCGACTCACGATGACGCCGTCCCCCCGCATGGAGACGCGAACGCCCGTGTGGCCGAGCTCGCCCACCCCAGGGTAGGCGGCGAGGAGCGTGGCATCCAAGGCGCGGTCGGGAACCCCGGCCGCGAACGCGGCGATGCCCGCGGTGTGGATGATCTTGGACTCCTTGTCCTTGAAAGGGACTTCCCCGCGGCAGATGGGGCCCATCTGGCCCGCGGCCACCGAGGCCAGAAGCCGGGCCCCGAAGTCGGTGTCGGGCGACGACGAGCAGCCGTCGCACACGATCGCGTAGGGGAGCCCGTCGGGGGTCCTCCCCGTGCGGGCGTAGTCCTCGCAGACCATGTGGGTCTTGCCGATGGCGAAGAAAGCGTCTGCGTTCCAGTCCATCAGATCAGCCCCAGTTTCCTGAACCGTTCGCGGTTCTCGTCCCCGAAAGGTCCACCGAACAACTCCTCGATCCGCCCCCACCGCACGGGTGCCTCTCCGTGCACGTACCCGTGGAGCGGTTGCAGAGCGTCCGGGAACGGGTGATTGACGGCCAGCATGTAGAAGGTGGTCAGGTAGCCCCCAGAGTCGAGCACGGTCTCCAACTCGATCAGGGTGTCCATGTTGCAGTCGATCCCCGTCTCCTCCAGGAGTTCGCGCCACGCCGCTCTGCGCGGGCTCTCGGCCCGGTGGAGCGGCGTCGGGATCGCCCGTGTGAGGGGCGCGGGAATCGGGTTCTCCTCTGGAGGGTCGATTTTCCCGCCGGGGAGGCTCCACTGCGTGTGGTCGGTTTTGCGGGCGACCTGTACGCACTCCCATGCCCCGTCGTTCTGACGGAGCACGAGGACTGCGACTGCAAACTTGGCGACTGTTCCCATGGTTCCCCTAGAAAGTCAGCGATTGGCTCGGGCCGCCCGTGCCGAGCGCCTGAGATTGGGCCGAGATAGATCGGGATACGAAATCCGCGAGTTTGGCGAGCGTGTTGGCGTTCGCGTTCCCGAGCTCGACGTACTGGGTGAACCCCGCCTGCGTGGACAGGTCGCTGAGGTAGCTGCTCAGGGTGGGGTTCTGGACGTTGACCCCGATGAGGACGGAGACGATGGACTCCAGGGCCTCGCTCTGCACGGCGGCCTCCAGCTGCTTCTTCAGCTCGGGGACCGTCATCTTCGAGCGGTTGTCGTCACCATCGGTGATGACGAAGACGATGGCGTTCACGTCGAAATCGCTCTCCGTCAGGTTCTTGCCGTAGGCGGTGGCCGAGGCCACCGCGTTGCAGGCCGCGTCGTAGAGCGCGGTCATACCCCCTGGCTTTACGCAGTTGGTGTAGTCGTCCACGTCGCACTCGCTGAACGGCCGGAACCCGTGGATCTCCTCGAGCTGGTCATCGAACATCGTGAGCCGCATCATCAGGTTGTCCGCGCGCGGCGAGTGCCGGCACGATTTCACGATCTCCTTGATGCAGTTCTCGATCTCGCCCCGGAACGCGTCCACGCTCCCTGACTTGTCGCCCGTGATGGCGACGATGGTGTATTCGGTCGCACCGAGGTCTTCGATGCGTTTCGCCGAGAACCCGTAGTGGGAGCCCGCGAGTTGGTGATCGTCCATTCCGTCTAGTCTTGGCATCTGTCTGTCTCCTGTGTTCGTGTGTTCGTTCGGGTGGGCGGCGAGCACCGGCCTACGTGGCCAGGAACTCCTCCGTGGTGCTGACCTTCATGCCCTTGGCCTGCATGGTCTTCATGAACTCAGCGACCTTGTCGCTGAACAGGGTGGTGCCCGGCGGGTCTGGGATCACCGAGCAGGCGTCCTGCAACAGCACGAGTTTGGCGACGTAGGCCGGGTCGGAGAACTCGTTGACGATGTCCTCGACCGTCGAGAGCAGGCAGTGGCTCAGGGCCTCGCCGCTCAGGAGGATGATGTCGGCCTCCTCCAGCGTCTGGATGAAGCCGGTGTTGACCTGCGTGGTCGGGTCCTCGGGGTCGGGCACCTCGGCCTTCACGCCCGAGAAGTGCTCGGTGAAGGGGTTGGAGCCTTTCGTGATGAAATCCGCCGCCGCGAACTGCTCCTCCCACTCGTGGATGGCGGCCGAGAGCACGGGGTGGATGTTGTGGCCCTCGTCCCCGATCAGGCAGTGCTCGGGCCAGATGACGTGGGGGTACCGGCCGCTGGTCTCCAGCTGCTTGAGGTACGCCTTGGTGCGGTCGAAATAGCCCGGGTTCGTGGTGTTCCACTTGCCCTGCTTGAGGTCGTCGGCCGTGATGATGGTGAAGGCGTCGGGGTGCCGCCCCGAGGTGTCCTTCCACCACAGCGGGTGGCTGATGTCGACGCGGCGGTGCGAGTCGAGCGTGACGTGGATGTCGTCCAGCTTGGGGCTCAGGCGCTTGACCATGCCGGCGAGGCGCTTCATGTCGTCCTCCGCGCCGGGCACGTAGAGGCTGCCGTGGGGGTCGCAGAAGTCGTTCTGCGGGTCAATTACCACTAGATGGATTTTTTGCATTTGTCTGTTCCTCTTGGTGTTGGGGTTCAAAGTTTCGGGAGCTCGTCGGTGATGATGCCGGCGTCGAGAAGCTCTTGACGGCTCCCGAGCGACGGGCAGTTGGGATTCATTTTGTGGCGGGTGCTCCGTTCCCATTTGCGCGCGGAATCCAAGTGCTCGATCGTGACGCCGAACTTCTCGAAGAGTTCGATGAGTCGGAGGTTCATGTTCCCGCGGTCCTGGGAGCCGAAGAGCCAGTCCCCGATCGTGGGGTGGTCGCCGATGATGACGTGGGTGGCGATCGGCTCATCGAGAAGCCGGCTGATACGTTCGATGGTGCCGACCCGGACGTACTCGCCCGTTTCCGGGTTCACGCGGCTGTAGGTCCACGGGACGCCCGAGAGCCGCGTGAGTTCCTCTTCATCGTTGTGCTTCTCGCCGACGCCCCATAGGTCCGGGGTCGGCAGAGCCTCGATGATTTCGCGCGGGACGCCGAGTGCCACCGCCAGCTGGTAGACTTCTCCCTTGGAGAGCATGGCCAGCACGTTGCAGTCCACTTCGCCGTCGCCGCCCTTCTGGTAGAATCGAAGCCAGCGGTCCTCATCCTCGTTGCCGGTGCCGTGGCGGATGCCGCCCCCGCTCATGCGGTTCAGGTAGCGGCCGATGGGGGCACGGAGGGTCGAACGCAGGGAGCCGTCCACGGAGGCGTCGCCCTCCATGAAGTTCACGATCAGGTCGGTGTCGAACCCGGCCGCCCCGAACCCGCGCATGGCCTCGAGGCCGATGGCTTCGAAGATTTCACCGAGCTCCAGTTCAATGAGCTTGACGCCGGCCGCCTTCGCGACGAGACGCGCTCGGTCACGGGACTCGGTGCTGCTGTTGATGCTCGAGTACGCCGCGGTGACATTGTCCGGGCCAAGGGCTTTGGCCAGGAGCATGAGCATGACGGCCGAGTCGATGCCGCCAGACACGTCCAGCTCGGCGCGGGCGACTCCCGCGTCCGAGTGGTACTTGCGGATGGCTTCGATGCGGTTGTCGATGAGGGCTTGGGCGTTGAGGACGGGCATCTTCTTGTCTCTCTAGCGGTTGAAGGTGGCCACGAGTCGTTGCGTCTCGGGTGAGAGTGTGTAGGGTTGATCCCCTTCGCATCGGACGTTGCAGATGCGAAGTTGTTGGAGAGCTTCGGGGTTCCCGCTGAGGACGACGTGGTTCTCAGCGACCGGCTCTCCGTCTTGGGCGATGACGGACAGGGGGCCTTCTCCGCGAAGGCGGCGCCACACGACGGGGTGTCCCGGCACGCTCTGCTTGCCGATCCCTTCTTCGTTGCCCCACTTCATGCGGGGCTCTCCGCTCGTCTGGGTCAGCTTGTAGACAGCCGAGACGCGGTCGCGGGTGAGCGGGTTGGTCCAGTGGGCGCTCACCCACAGGCCGCCGGCGCCGTACAGTTGCTTCCCGGGGGCGAGTTCGGTGTGCCGTCGAAGGTTCTCGAACTTGACGATGGTGTCGTAGTTCAGGCCGTCTTCGATGATGTGGGTGGGCTCCAAGCCGTGGCGCTTGAACTCGCCGTGGGCGTAGATGTACTGCCCGAACTTGTCGCCCGAGTCGTAGCGGATGGAGCAGGCGTGGTCCCACTCCTTCATCACCTTGATGGCGTTGGGGATGCCGCTCGTGATCGTGTCGAAAGTGTCGAGCAGGTAGGAAGGCGCCCCGCGCCGCGTGTCCCGCATCGCCCGGTAGGCGTCGAGGTCGTTGCCCCACCGTTGGATGTGTTCGTGACCCATCGTGCCCACGGGCTTCATGTCCAGCTGCCGGGCGAGCGCGACGTTGCTCGTGGCCGTGATGCCGAGTTCACGGAGGGCTTTCAGCACGAGGGCGTGCTGCTCCTCGCAGGTGGCGGCCCGCATCCCGACCTCAAAGAGGCGGGAGGGGTCCTTCACCACGTCCAAGATCTGCTTGGCCTGCGCGGTCACGCTGTCGGAGTAGCGCCGGTCTGCGACGACGATGCGGTCGTGCAGGGCGTTCTCCTTGTCGGGGCACACGGCCTTGATGACGCGCACCATGATGTCCCGCTGTTCGTTGCAGGTGGCGAGCAGCATTTCGTCGGGGATGTCGGTACCGTGCTTTTTGAGTTCGGTGGCGAGTTGGATCGGGAAGAACAGGCGGAGGGCCAGAGGCTCAAGCCACGACACGAGGAAACTGGGGCCGGTGACGGTGAGGATGGGCTCGCGCTGGTAGACCCAGGTGCCGCCGGCCGCGGCCTTGACGGTGACGTCGGCGCTCAGGGCCTCCAACATCGCGCCGGTCGGTCCATAGCCGTGGCCGTTGACGAAGCTGAGGTCCCCATCGAGCACTTGTGGGACCACCGGGAGCAGGGACCGGATTTCGGCCTCCATGTCGAACGGGATGTACTGCCATCCCCCCTTGCGGAACGAGAGGTAGAACGTCTCCTGGCGAAGGGGAAACCCCGCTTGCGCCATCGAGAACTTGTAGCCGTCGGTCTGGAGGATGCTGCTCACGGGTCTTGTCTCCCTCTGGTATCTATACCCTGATTTAGGGTAGACAAGTCCCTATTTATGGTAAGTGTGGCGTGATTTGTCTCACACGTCGTCGGGACGCCAGCGCATCGGGTAGCGGGCGCCCTCGTCCACGACGTCGTTCCGGAAGCCCACCGAGGCGTAGAACGGCCGTCCCAGGTCCGGGCGCACGTCGGTCGGGGCGACGCTCACCTGGAGGGCGTGCCGCTCCCTGAGGCGTTCCTTGAGGCGCTCGATGCAGCTGGCCGCATGATCCCCTTGGCCGATGAGCTCGACCACCCACCAGTGGTCGGCCGCGACGAGGCACCGGGCCGCGCGGGCCCGGTTCCCTTCGTCGTCCGTCACCGTCGTGTGTCTGGCGTCATCGTGGATCTTCACCGGGTGCTACCTCGTGGCGTCGCAGGACCGTGCGGGCCTGCTGGATGGCGGAGACGGCCAAGGGGTCCGTGCTCGCGGGAGTGGCGTCGAGCAGGTCCCGCAGGGCGAGCAGGGCTTGGCGCAGGTCAGAAGAATTGGATTGGGGGGATGTAATCGGCGAGGCCGGATTCTTCGGATTCTTCGGGCTCGACTGGGCTCCCTTTGGCGAGGCGTCGCTTTGCAGGTGGGGGCTTGAGCTCGGGCTCAGGTTGAGCGACCCCTGGGCCGGCATTTCGGAACGCGTCTTCGGGGATGCTGACGGATTCGATGACCTTGGCGACGAAGGCTTCTTCTGGCTTGGTGTTGAGTAAAGGTTCTGGCGGGTGGACTTGTTGTTCATCGGGTTCCTCGATGGTCTTCACGACCTCGGGACCCTTCTCTCGTGCTTCCAGCCACTCTCCAAATTTTCGATGATCTTCGTCGGTCGGCGCTCCGAGCTTTTCTTCGATCAGCTTCTCGATGAATCCGGCAACACTACCGTCGCGCACGTAGTTTTTGATTCGTTGGTGCGTGGTGCCTTTTACGCTGACACTTCGTCTGGTCTGTTTTGATGCCATGCTCAATCCTAATGAGGGGGCGCCCTGGGAAGGACGCCCCCTCGAACCTACTTGTCTCCGTTTCCCCGCTTGGAGGGTTTGTTGCGACGGAAACTGACGCGGGGCGTCAACTCGTTGCGTTCGACCGCATCGAGCAGGACCTTCTGTGTGAGCGCGTCGTCCAGCTGTCCCACGCGGTCCTCGTACTCCTTGTGGGGCTTGTACGTGATCGTCTCCTCGAAGAAGAACGCGAACCGTTGGCCGAGGACGCGCTTGAGGTCCTCGATGTCCTTCCCCTTCGGGATGCGGAGCACCGCGGACGGGATGGTCACGGTGGCCTCCCCGAGGTCGTCACCCTCCAGCGTGGTGTGGCCGACCTTGCCCTCCATGTCCGTGACGGCAGTGGTGCGCACGTCCACTTTGATGGCGTCGAGGACTTCCTTGACGCGGTCTCCGAGCTCCCAGAGCACGCTGCCGATCTCGATCTTGCGCTCCAGACTGGCTGCTTCCAGCGATTCGTTGATGGTGTTGAGCCCGTCCAGGAGGACCTGGTAGGCGATTCGGGTGTCGAACGACTGAGTCTTGTCGCTTGCCTTTGCTTTGGACATTGACTTCATCTCCTTGTTTGGGGGAGCCCTCCCCCGCGGGGAGGGCATCTGGTGGTTATTGGCCTCGTGGCCGTGGTGGAAATTTACGAGTTCTTCGGTTCGATGCAATCGTTGTGGAAAATCCCCTCGTCCTGCACCCAGGTGCAGGGGGCGTCTTTGGCGACGACCTCGTCGCACTGCACGCACACCGTCTCCCGCTGCGCGAACGCGGGGGCGACCTCTTGATCGCCGCGCGGCGTGTATTTCCCTTTCTTGCCCCCGCGCGCGGGGACCTTCGCCTTTGTCTCGTCGGTGCTTGCCTTGGCGATGAGCTCGTCCACCGTGGCGTCCTTCGAAGGGATCTGGACCCCAGCCTGCTCTGCCGCGTCGAACCGCGCGGCGATTTCGGCTTTGCGGGCCGAGATCGCGCTCCCACAGTCCGTCTGGATGGGACATGCCTTGCAGGTGTCGCTGCGAGACGAATAGGCCCCGAAACACGCGACGCGTTCCACTGCGAGCGAGCGGATGTACGCGTCCTCGCTGTAGGGGTGATGACCTCTCGCGACGGGAAGATGCAGGATCTCCGCGCCCTCGTACTCGTACTCGTCCTCGGCCGTCGAGTCGGCGCGGGCAGCCTCGGGGATTTCCTCGGGACCCCCCTGCGGGTCCAGGCCGGCGTCGGCCCGCGCCTGCGCAGCGCCCTTCGCCGTCAGGGCCCAGTGGCCTCGTTTGGCGTACTCCGTCAGGCCGTGGTCCCGCAGCTGGCGCATGGCGAGACCGATCTGGCGGTGCGTCCCTTTCGTGGTGCCGTTGGACGAGACGCCGAGCGCATCCTCATCCACGCCGTACGCCGTGCACACCGGGGCGTACGTGCTCTCGTGATGCACCGATTTGTCGGGGGTGTACTCGGTCAAGCGGCCGAGCACCGCCACGAGATGGGGCGCGAATTCCTTAGGTGTCATCTTCGTGTTCGTCATTTGCGGTCTCCTTGGGTCGCGTCCCGCCGCTCTGCGGGGGAATGGACCTCGGGTT
>Ga0307378_10013227_pt1 | contig 10456 bp, 7 predicted proteins | sample UN1MG_FD_202238 | JGI IMG/M metagenome (GOLD analysis project Ga0307378, IMG submission 202238) | Soil microbial communities from Risofladan, Vaasa, Finland - UN-1 | ecosystem: Environmental > Terrestrial > Soil > Coastal area > Acid sulfate soil | place: Finland: Risofladan, Vaasa | collected...
GGTTATCGTCCGACTTGGCCTTGACCAAAGCGAATTCGGAATAACCGGCGCCATCTACAGTACTTTCCTGGAAAAAGTCGGCAAAGCAATAAAAGAGGAATAACCCGAATATGCACAGGTAAAGGAGGCGTTCGAAATGAACGAAAATATTGAGAAAGCTGAAAGTGCCGGACGAGCCATTATCACCTTCTCTCGCGGCTGGCAGACACTTGTCGCAACTCGCAGCCTGGGGCGGCGCGGTGTGGAAGTAATCACCGGCGACGAATACGCCATGACGGCGGCCTCTTTTTCGAAATACAGCACAGCGGAATTTCGTTATCCAAATCCGACGAAAGAGCCGGAGGCGTTCCTTGATGCTTTAGAGAAAGTGGTGCTTGAACATAAACCAGAAGATCAAACAACACCGTACGTCCTTATGCCGATTCACAAGGAAACCTATCTTATCGCCCGTCACCGAGAACGTTTCGAGCCGCATATTCGCGTTCCTGTGCCCCAGATCGAACATATCCTGCAGGTTCATAACAAGGGAACTCTCGCCGCCTACGCGATGCAGCAAGGTTTGCCGATTCCGATGACGTGGATTCCGGAGAACCTAGCGCACTTTGAGTCGATTGCATCGGAAGTTAAGCTGCCGGCCTTCGTAAAATTACGTGAATCCGCATCCGGTGTCGGCATTCGCAAAGTCAAAACGTTCGACGAACTCGTATCCACTTTTAAAGAGTTCGTGGAATATTTCAAACTCAAAGAAAAAGACTTTCCGATCATTCAACAAGCCGTCCCCGGAGACGATTACTGCGTGACCACACTTTTCGACCATGGAAAGATGGTAGCATCGATGACGTATCGCGGGCTGCGAGCTTTCCCCGCCGAGCGTGGGGCAACCGTTATGCGCGAAACCATTGAGGCCCCGGAAATGGAAAAAGTCGCCGCCGAACTGATGGGTTCAATCGGCTGGCATGGCGTTGCGGAGCTGGACTTCAGGTGGGAAGGCACGACGGAGGCACAGCCGCAACTGATAGAAGTCAATCCCCGCTTCTTTGGCGGCCTGATACAGTCTGTCGAATCCGGATGGGATTACCCCTGGCTGCTTTTCCAGCTCGCAGTCAAAGGTCACATCGATCCAGTGAAAGAAATTCGGACCGATGTCAGAACCGAAACACCCATCCTTGCTTTCCTTGCCACACTACAGGAAATTGCCGAGAACGAACGCGGCATGGCGGCCCTCACCGACTCGTGGGAGCAGGCAAAAGAAGAATTCCGCACAGGCTCGAAGCGACAGGGCATCAGGAAGCTCTTTCAAGGTGTTAGAGATTACTTTGATGTTAAAGTCCGATTCAATAAGGCCAGGCAGCTTCTCGAAGAACATAAAGACAATATTTACGATATCCTTTCGCGCGACGATCCCTTTGCTGCGTTAGGCGTACTTTATCCCCTGGCCGTCTTCCTCCGGCATGGAAAGGTGAATCTTGAACTTATAACAGGGGAAGGCGGCCCGGGCGATGACGAGCAGTGACAAGAAAACCGAGAATTCCTGCAAAGCAACTCCAGTGGCCAAACACCTGCGGCGCTGGTTTGGCCGGATTGCCATAATCCTGGCCGTTCTGATCGGCATCTACGTATCATTCCATCTTCTCTATCCGGTTTGGATAAATACGCGTTTGCCCGCAGAAGCCCCACGCATCGCATTCTCGCTGGACAACTCGCTTTTGGGTCGAATCGGTATAACAGATGCGACCTATCAGCGTGTAATGACGCCTGCCGGCGGACGCCTTATAACGCTGCGACCCGATGCGGCCGGCGTCCCTGTCAGCCCGGAAAAGATAAAAGCCTTGCTGGAAAAAGAAGAGATCGACGGTGTGCTTCTCACCGGCGGGGGTGACGTGGACCCGAACCTTTACGGCGGCGACCCAAACACGACAATGCTGGTCCATCGGCTGCGCGACGACTTTGAAATCGCCCTGATTCGTGAGGCCAGGCAAAGAGGCCTGCCCATTCTCGGCATCTGCCGCGGCTGCCAGATACTTAACGTCGCACTTGGCGGAACGGTCCGAAACCTTCGCAAAGAACAAGAGGCCAAGAGCTTACACCTGGCCTTCAAGAGCCACTCGGTCGATCTGAATCCCGACAGTAAACTTGCCGAGACCCTGGGTGTCACCCACCTGGCGAAAGTTGTCAGCCTGCATGGTAATTCGGTCGGTAAACCCGCCCCGGAAGTAAGAATTGCAGCAACCGGACCCGGCAACGTTGTCGAAGCTATCGAAGCGGACTCCGCCGGCCAAAAAGGCTGGATTGTCGGCATACAATGGCATCCCGAATTGACGCTCGATGAGCAAGTCCAGCAAAAAGTCTTCAAATCACTTGTGGATAGAGCCCGCACAGTACGTGAACGTCGACGTTGATCCTGGTGAATACTTATCGGGAAATAGAATCTCCCCCCGCTATCTTAATATCGTTCAACACTTCATTAGAGAGGGCTTGCCAGTCACAGTAACCTACACGGTTCGTCCATAACGGATTCTTGTATTGGCTAAGCGCCGTTGATGTATACTGTTGCCAGAAATGTGCCGCACTTGTCAATTCCTGTACGGCAGCATTTTGATGCTCTTTTTTCCGGTTTTCACGGAACAGTGCAAGTTCTGTGGCGCCGCGTATTTTATGCGCGTAATATTTGCCAATATAGGCCATGGCACGGATGTCTCCCAGCGTTAATCGCAGCTCTTTATCGCCGCCATGGTTTAAGCCGCCCAGAATTGCCAGCGCCTTGTCGGCATGGCTGTGAATCCGGTCGGATACCTCGACGGGTGTCGTGCCGGAAAGCGGCTTTGCCTCCTTGACAGCGGTAACATAATCGGGAATGGAAATATTGTCGGTTCCTCCATGAGGCGGCAGCGTGATAAACCGGTTGACATCGTGAAATCCGGTCGGCGTTTGTGCCGGCCCGGGACGGCTCTTGCAGGCTTCGATGTACCATTGAAAATCCAGCGAGCCCCAATGAAAACCCGTGGTCATAGGATAGACCATCGAAGCTTGCTGCCAGGCTTCAAATAAATCACGGCCGGAAATATTGGGAAACCGCTGCTGGATGATATCGATGAAACGCTCGTTACCGAGATCCGGGTCATAACCAAGGCGGCCCCATATCATCCAATGATACCAATGCTTGACGATTTCGATTTGTCGCGGCGTTTCAGGCTCGGTGCTCATAAACTCCCGTCCCCAGATATACTGGTCCGAACCCAGGTAGAAACCCCGGGAGACATCATAGGGAATGTTTTTTATGAACTCGCGCACGAAGTCCGGGGCGCCCCAGCGAAAATGATAAATATCGTCGTTGCGCAACGTCCAGATCGTCTTGAGGTTGCCTTCGGACTGGATATCTTTAACAAAGCCGGGATGATATGGCTGCGTTGTAGAACTATACACGTGCGCTTTGGCATATTTGAAGCTGAAAATAAACTCGATATCCTTGTGATCTATCAAAAGCTTGAATTTGCGGGCAATGTCCTTGGCGCCGGTCTGATGCTGGCGATGGATGAAAGTGAATTTCCGCCCCGGCTGCGCTTGGGCGGCATCAAGCACTCCCTGGGCATAGGTCTTAAACGCCCAGTCCTCTTTTTGCTGGAAAGAGGCTTCCGGCATGTTTTCACCCGTCGTCAGGCCGATACCCGCCAGATCAGGATACGTCAGGAACATCTGCCTGACGCTCTTGCGGAAGTAGTCAATCGTAGTCTCGTTATCGATATCGTCTGTAATGCCGTATTTTCCTTCGGTTCCGTAGACAAAGATATTCCAGGTGACAACGTAGAAATCCACATTGCGGTCCTTCGCGTAACGCATGACTTTGCGCCAAAACTCGTTTTTCTCCTCGATGGTAATCTTCTTTAATATCTCAACGTTGTTCACAATCTCAGGACTGTCAAATCCTCTGCCCGAAAGATTATAATTCTCCTGCCATTTAACCTTCGAGCGTTTCACATCATCCAGCGCCACATCCGGATAATCCGGAACCTTAACCAGCGAAGGAAAAGGATGTAGACTCCAAAGAGAAATATAATTGTACCGGTATCGCGCCAGGTTATCGATGTAGTCCTTCCAAAAATCAAAGCTCCACATCTCGGCTATATTGTTTTGCGCGGCATCGCACAAATCCGTATAACTCGGCGTTCGGACGTCCAGCGGGATATTAAACTTTGTGCCGCGTAAGGCCATGTAGGGGTTGTGGTCGACGTCCTTGATGCCATCCATGCCATATATACGGATAACTTCGGCCAGTTCCAGCCCCCCGTACATGACACCCCCGGCGTCCGCGCCGACGACCCAGCAAGCGGTTCGCCCTGCTTTGGAACTTGTGCGGATACTGTAGCCCTCGCTTCTTAATGTCCCGAGAGGCTTTGCTCCTTCCGACTGCATGGCATGGATAATATCCTCGTTCGAACTTATAGAAAGAACAATGCGCTCGCCATCAGCAATCCGGCTTAGTTGTTTCAGACTAAGCTGTCTTACTTTATGCCCCTTTGTCCTTAACGCCGCTCGAATATCTTCAGCGGCAAACACGGCCTGCGGGCTCTTATCATCGACTAAAAGGTTGACCGAGGCCGCTTTAAGATCAGAAACTATTGCAAGACAGCAAAGTATCAGGACAGTAAAGATTCTTCTTCCAATTGCGCCAAAGATGTACCGGTTTTCCCTATTCATGAATTCTCCTGAAATATCACTATTAAACATTGAATCTAACACCCGAAAAGCCCATAACAGACATGCGGCCGGTCAATTTTACGGTATTATTTCCGGTCTTTTCTTCACAAAATACCAAATCTGCACGAAAAGCTCAAGTTCATAAGAGCTACTTAAGGGAAATATTTAAAAACCCGATAGAATTATAAGTGTGAGATAAGATTTCCCTTGACGGTTAGCGTCTTAATGCGGTACAAGTAAGTTCAGGTAAAACTTGTGGTTTTGGATCTAAAATACACATCAACTCTGGTTTTTTCTTAAAGAAGGAGGTCGTACCAATTCGTCTACATATATCAGTTGTATATGCAAATCATGTGCTTTAGAACTAAGGATGCTATCGGGCCTTTTGGTATGTAGCCAAGGCCTATTATTAACCTTATTTTAACGTAAGATTATTATGTACAGAAAATTGAGTACCATGACGGAGTATTGGCGGATTTATCGACGGAAAATGTATCTGTAGGCATTTCGACACAAGAGTTTCGGATTGGCGCCGACGCCCCCGGTCTTGGCCGTTATGTCAATGGTCTGCTCGACGATCTCCGCATCTATGATTATGCGCTGAGCGAGCAAGAACTTCTGGGGGGCTATGGAAGACGGCGGAGTATATCCATTTGCATTACGCCCCAGTCCTGCTGATGATGACCTGCATGCCGAAACATGGGTGAGCCTTAGCTGGTCGCCGGGAGATTCTGCCGTCTCGCACAATGTGTATTTGGGTGACAATTTTGACGATGTGAACGACGGCACAGAAACTTGGTATAGGCTCCTTTTTTGGCCGGATAGAGAAGCCGACCCCCTTTTTTAGAAACACTAATTTCTTGGACAAAGACTCTCACATCTGCTATTATAGCATAGAGCTTTGGCCTGTAGCATAGCTACCAGAGTGGTAAAGTCCGGCAGCATTTGAATTATGAGGACAAATTCATGATAAGCAGGAGAAGTTTCCTTCGTTGCGTTGCAGGTAGTGCTTTTGCGATGGTTTCCCCCCCCACTGTCTTGTCAGAAACAAAAAAAGCTAACAAACCGAATATCATACTTTGCATGGCCGATGACATGGGTTGGGGCGACCCCGGTTTCAATGGCAATTCTATCATTAAGACTCCCAATCTGGATGCGATGGCAAAGGCGGGAATGCGATTCACTCGTTTTTATTCAGGCGCTCCGGTGTGCTCGCCTACTCGCGGAAGCTGCCTGACGGGCCGGCACCCGTACAGATATGGAATCTTCGGCGCAAACGTAGGACACATGCCAAAAGAGGAAATCACCCTGGCGGAAGCCCTGAAGACGCAGGGATATACGACAGGGCATTTCGGCAAATGGCACATGGGAACTCTTACTACCTCTGAAAAAGATTCAAACCGTGGAGGCCCGAGAGGTGCTGAGCATTACTCGCCGCCGTGGAAAAACGGATTCGATGTCTGCTTTTCAACAGAGGCGAAAGTCCCTACATGGAATCCTATGAAATCGCCGGGGTCCGACAAACCTTATGGAACTTATTACTGGAACCAGGACGGCACAAAAGCAACTGAAAACCTTGAGGGTGACGATAGCCGAGTCATCATGGATCGCGCTGTTCCGTTTATCCGAGACGCTGCGGAGAAGCGCAAACCTTTCTTTACAGTCATCTGGTTCCATACACCACACCTTCCGGTTCTGACCGGGCCTAAATACCGGGCGATGTACTCGCAGTACAGCGAGGATGAGCAGCACTATTATGGATGTATTACCGCCCTTGACGAGCAGGTCGGTCGGCTTCGCAGCGAACTTCGCGGTTTGGGTATTGCCGACAACACGATGCTGTGGTTTTGCAGCGACAACGGGCCCGAAGGAAAAGACGGCAAGTCCGACCGGTCTCGCGGCTCAGCAGGGCCGTTTCGCGGCCGTAAGCGAAGCTTGCTCGAAGGCGGCGTTCGCGTGCCGGGCCTGCTCGAATGGCCCGCCCGCATAAAAGCCGGACGCATGACAGACATTCCGTGCTCTACATTGGATTATTTTCCGACCGTTATGGATACACTCGGCTTTAAGATGAAAGGCCGGCCCGAACCTGTCGACGGGGTCAGCCTGCTGCCTTTAATCGAGGGCATAATGACCGAACGCTCCATGCCTATAGGTTTCGAATCCAGAAATCAGGTCTCACTCACCGGCAACCGCTACAAAATTTACAGCAATAATAAGGGCAAAAGCTATATGCTCTTTGACCTGCTTGAGGATCCCGGCGAGAATAAAGATCTGGCGGCAAAAAAACCGCAGGTTCTTCAATCGATGAAGGCTGCGCTTGCCAAGTGGCGCAAATCATGTAAAGATAGTCTCGCCGGAACAGACTACACGTAGAAACCTGATTTTTGTAAAAGAGAATGTGATGGCCAAAAAACAAAGAACGATCATTGGTTCACCTTTAACGCCGACCATGTTGAAGGAACTGGATGCCCTGAACAACCTTCCATTTACGCCCGAGGATTTCAAGCCGGATGGGAACTGGGTAAGCACGTACCGGATTTGGACGTGTCATGGATACCGGGAAAGCGGCAACGAAAACTTCGGATTCTTACGAATCGAGCGCACTGCCGACTCAGAAAAGACATTTATGCTGAACGTCCACCAGGAGGTTGTGCAAACAGATGCGATAACAAATATTATCGACGGCACAATAAAGTGCAGGAATAACCAGTTGGCCTCACCCGTTGAATGGAAACTGCAAAGCCGGTTCACCGGCACGGACGGCAAACATATTCCCGAACTGCTTCGCAGTGACAATGGCAAAGCTGTCAGGGGAGCGGAAAGAACCACAAGCGACTTCTGTCTGCTTGAAGCGGTGCAGCGTCTTGCGTATGACAAGGAAAGTTCGGTGAGCTTCGACTTACTTGAAGGCATGCGCCTGTCGAAGCCGCGCCATCGGCTGTTTTACCGTGGTGTCTCACCGATTAAAATGGACGGCCGTGATATACCGCTGCACTGTTTCGTTCAATTAGGAAGCGGGATACTTCCTTATGAATACTGGCTCGACGACCGCCATCGGTTATTGGCCGTCACTTCGATGAACAAGGCTTATATCTTAGACGACAAAGCTGAGCAAATCATCAAACGAGAGGCCGAAGAATCGCGAAAATCCTTTCAAAGAAAAAGGAAACAGGAGTTATGAATAAGCACGCCGCAGAAAAACAATCTGACTGTCTCGTGAACAGGCGGGATTTTATAAAGTTAAGCAGTGGTGCAGTGGCATTGCTGGCCAATAACACTTTGACGAGAAATGTTCTCGCCGGACGTCAAGGCCGTAAGCCGAAGCCCAGGAACATTCTTTTAATCATTACCGACCAGCAGCACATCGATACGATCGCCGCGGGAGGCTGCCGCCACGTACGAACGCCTTCGCTGGACCGGCTCAAAACAAGCGGTGTAAGTTTCACAGAATCATACTCGGCCAACCCGGTATGCAGTCCGGCGAGAAGCGCCGTTTTCACCGGCCGGACCAGCAGCGAGTGCACGGTTTACGTCAACGGGCGGCCGATACGACCGGATATTCCAAACCTTGGCCAGTGGTTCTCTGAGCACACCGATTACGAAACGTTCTATGCCGGCAAATGGCATCTCCCGAGAACGTACACAAGTAAAATCCCCGGCTTCAAAGTCATCAATACGGGCATTGGCGGTTTTGGCTATCTTTGCGATACGGCCATGTCGCGTGCTTGTGAGGGTTTTTTGCGAAACCGCTCGAAATCGAAACCGTTCCTGTTGGTCACTTCGTTCATGCAGCCTCACGATATCTGCGAATGGCTCCGGCTGAACATGAACAATCCTGAGAAACTTCCGTATCCGGAGCTGGCCGGCGAGCTGCCCGAGCTGCCGGATAATTTCGAGTTCGACAAGAACGAGCCGGAGGCTATAAGGAAAACACGTCTGGGCAATGAGCCGTTTAAAGGCAACTGGGGCAAAGAGCAGTGGCGTTACTACAGGTGGAGCTATTATCGAAACATCGAGCATGTTGACGCCGAGATTGGGCGCGTTCTGTGCGCGTTGGAAGACTTCGGACATGCGAATGATACGCTGATCGTGATGACTTCCGATCACGGCGAGGGAATGGGGCATCACCAGATGGTGCGGAAGAGTACTCTTTACAACGAAGCCGCGAGAGTGCCGCTGCTTTTCTCCTGGCCCGGATACGTTTCCGAAAACAGGACGGATACCACACATCTGGCCTCCGGCATGGATATCATGCCGACACTTTGCGACTTTGCCGGAATCAAACCACCTCAAAATATGCGAGGCAGGAGCTTGCGGCCAATCATCGATGGAACTTCCGCGAGAGGCAGCGAGTTCGTTGTCACCGAGGTAAGCACGAATACCGGCAGGATGGTTCGGACGGAAGGTTACAAGTATATCAAATACAGAAATGACTTGGTTGAGCAGCTTTTCGACATGAAAAATGATCCTGATGAAAAAATAAATCTTGCCGCAAGAGCACGTTATGCATCGACATTGACCGAACACCAAAAACTGCTTAGAGGCTTCGAGAACAAGCTGGACGTACCTCCGAATGTCCCCAACGCCGGGGTTTGGAGAGATAACGGATAATTCTGCCAGGCAAAACGCAATCATCTAAATACGAGAAAGGAGCAAATATGAATAAAAAAACAAGAAGAGAATTTCTGAAACGGCTGGGCTATATGACCGGTTCTGCGGCGGCACTTTCGGTTCTGCCAAGCTGCAACAGCATCGGCCAAACGGCAGGGAAAAAACGACCGAACATTATATTCATAATGACAGACGACCACGCCTCGCACGCGATGAGCTGTTACGGCAGCAGGATCAACAAGACGCCGAACCTCGACCGGATCGCCAGCGAGGGCATGCGCTTCGAAAACAGCTTCTGCACTAATTCCATCTGCGCGCCCTGCCGGGCCGTCATCCTGACCGGCAAATACAGCCACCTCAACGGCGTTATCGACAATCGCAAGACTTTTGACGGCAGTCAGCAGACTTTCCCAAAATTGCTCCAAAAGGTTGGTTATCAAACCGCTATGATCGGAAAATGGCATCTCAAGACCGACCCAACCGGCTTTGACTATTGGAACGTCCTGCCGGGCCAGGGTGCATATTATAACCCGGCGATGAAAGAGATGGGCCAGCAGAAAAAATACACGGGGTATGTAACGGACATTATCACGGACCATGCCCTGAAATGGCTCAAAGAACACGACCAGGACAAGCCGTTCTGCCTGATGTATCAGCATAAGGCCCCCCACCGCCGTTGGGAACCGGGCCCGAAGCACCTGACGATGTATGATGACGTGACAATGCCGGAGCCGGACAATCTGTTTGACGATTACTCCAACCGTGGGCGCGCCGCGAAAGAGCAGGACATGAGCATCGCCAAGACGATGACGGAGAATGACCTGAAACTTACTCCGACCCGTAAGGACCTTACGCCGGAGCAGAAAAGGCTCTGGGATGCAGCGTACGGCCCAAAGAACGAGGCGTTTAAGAAAGCGAACCTACAGGGCAAAGACCTGATTCGCTGGAAATATCAGAGGTATATCAAAGACTACCTGCGATGCATCGCCTCGGTTGACGATAACGTCGGCCGGGTTTTGGATTATCTCGATGAATCGGGTCTTGCTGAAAACACTGTCGTGATTTACACCTCCGACCAGGGCTTCTACCTGGGCGACCACGGCTGGTTCGACAAGCGGTTCATGTATGAGGAGTCGCTGCGCATGCCGCT
>Ga0307378_10013228_pt1 | contig 10456 bp, 9 predicted proteins | sample UN1MG_FD_202238 | JGI IMG/M metagenome (GOLD analysis project Ga0307378, IMG submission 202238) | Soil microbial communities from Risofladan, Vaasa, Finland - UN-1 | ecosystem: Environmental > Terrestrial > Soil > Coastal area > Acid sulfate soil | place: Finland: Risofladan, Vaasa | collected...
AGGGGCTCCATCAGGAATAGGGGGTGCCCAATCTGGATGATATTTTAACATATAACTCCAAATTTGGCCATTTGTAACTCCAGGTTCGATAATAGCATATCTGTTATCTTCGTCAATTTCAATAATTCTATTCATTCTACCTAAATCGAGAAGAACACCACCGGGTTTGATCGTTGGACATGCAAAGCCACCAGATAATCCACCAGATACAGGACTCACAGCAATCTTCTCGGCAGAACAATATATTAAGATTTTTCGAATTTCTTCAACATATTTCGGTCGGGCAACAATATCTGGAATTTGTGATTCTAAACCCATTACCGATTTAGATAGGTACGATGCAGTAATAGCTTTGTTATTTGTAGCATATTCCTTACCAACAATCCCAATCATAGCTTCTAAATCTTTTTCATCCGGTAATTTATAGCTCATAATTTCCAACCTTTTAATTAATCCTTAAATTTTTGATTTTTTATAATTGAATTTATTATTTTGGAAAATTAAGTACTGAATTTTAAATTTTGTTATATCATTTTCATACAAACTACGATTTTTTCTTATAGAAATTATGTTTCATATCAGCGATTAAAATAATATTTTAGAAAAGAAGTGAAAACCAGCAAATTACTGAAAATTCTTATATTAAATTTATTGATTTTGATTTTATATGGTGATACACTCACTTATATTAGGGTTTATTGAAGATTTTTGCCTCCTATTATCCTTGATAATAAATTCAAGAAACTGCTCATTATTTTCATCAATAAATTCCCAGAATTCTTCATAAATTTCTTTTGAAGTCATTTTTTTCTTTTGTTGTATTATTTGTTTTTGTAAATTTCTACTTTTTTTATCATATTTATTATTTAGAGGGATAAACTTCACATTATTATCATCAAGAATCAAATTTTCAAAAGCAGTCTGACTAGTCTTCTCATTTTGATTATAAGCTTTTACACCATTTCTTAAATTTTTAGAATTTTCTTGATTTAATTCCAAATCTACTTTCTGATATCCTCTGACTTGAAAATTATTATCAATAAAAACTTGAAAATGATGGGGACAAATTAATCCCTTATGGATCGAAATTGTATTTAAATTAGAGTTTTTATTTAATCTCGATCTTGGTATGCCAATTAAATCACTTGTTTTACATATCGGGCATATCACTTGAATCTTATTTGTTCGGTTAGGGATTAACATTAGAATTCTCACATTTTTAAATTAAATCCTAATCTTGTAATATTCTCTACAAGATTATATTTAAACTTAGCATTTTTGTTGGCTATGACCGAATCTTTAAGTTCAATAAATAATTTTTCCAATTATTATACTAATCCTAAAACAATTATTATATAAGATAGTATCATGTCAGAAATGGACATTTTTTTTCATCCCAAATCGATTGCAATAATTGGAGCATCTGATAGTTTTAAATTCGGATATGCGACAACAAAATACCTACTAGATTCAAAATTTAAAACTTTTCCCGTTAACATCAAGAAACAAGAAATTCATGGTCATAAGGCTTATAAAAGCATAAAAGATATTCCAGAAGAAATAGATTTAGTAGTAATTCTTGTTGGAAATGAATTTGTGCTTCAAACAGTAAAAGATTGTATAAAAAAGGGTGTAAAAGGGATAATAATAGAATCAGCTGGTTTTGCTGAGACTGGTGTAGAGAAGTATATAAAGATTCAAGAAGAAATTGAAATGATTGCTAAAGAATCAAAAGTCCGAATTATAGGTCCTAATTGTATAGGTGTGACTGATTTTAACAATCAATTCACAACCGCAGACATGAGCTTTGATCAAGCGTCTAGTGGAAAGGTTGCCGTTATTGCACAATCTGGAGTCCTTGGAAATATATTTATAGATTGGGCTACAGATAAAGGGATTGGTTTTTCTAAAACTATTACAATAGGAAACAAAGTGGATGTTGACGAAGTGGATTTACTCAAATATTTAAACAAAGATCCTGAAACAAAAGTCATAACTCTTTATCTAGAAGGTACGAAACGAGGGAAAGAATTATTTGAAACATTTAAAAACATGGAAAAACCCGTTATAATTCTTAAAAACGGAAAAAGTGATATAGGTTCAAAAGCAGTTAATAGTCATACGGGCTCAATAGCGGGGAATAACAAAGTATATGATGCGGTAATTAAACAGAATCCTAGAGTCTTTAGAGTGAATGATTTTTATGAAATGTTTAATGTGGCACATGTTTTTGCTAGTCAACCTTTACCTACAGGGAAGAATATTGCTATTATAACAGGTTCAGGAAGTTTAGGAGCGTTAGCATGTGATGAGATTGAAGAACAAGGGTTAAATCTTGCAAGTTTAACTGAAACTACCATCTCTCTTATTAAATCAGTAATTCCCAACTGGGTTTCAATACGAGGTACTATAGATTTAGGTCCTTCCATCTTTGAGACATTTATTCCAACCATAGAAGCACTTTTTCAAGATGTGAATGTAGATTGTATTTTGTATATTTTTTCAGTTCCTCGATGGCCACTCCAAATGATGGGTTCAATGGCGACAAACTGGGCAAAACAACAATTTGATATCATTAAGGATTTAACGCAAAAATTCAATAAGCCATGCGTATGCGTATGTTTTGGTTCAGGATGGACTTTTGATTTTCTCAGAAAAGCTGAATCTTCATCCAATTTAGAAATTAAAATTCCAATAATGAGCAGAACCAAACATGCTCTTAAAGCGTTTAAGATGATGTATGAGTTTGGAAAAATAAAGAAATTAGATTAGCGTTAATGTAAATTAATGAATAATGTTTGTTAAGAAAGAGAGTAAGGCATAAATTATTTAAATTCAACATTTATCTTGATTATTATGATAGATAATCAAGATTCAAATTCTTAATAATATCCTTACTAATCCTAATTCCTGTAATAAGTTTATTCTTTACGATAGGCGTATCAGAAATAAGGTTGTAAATGAATTTTGAATAATTTCAATACTTTTCAATTTTAAGCAAATTTTAAGATCTTCATATTGTTTTTCATAAGTTTATTTCAAAAATTGGACTCCAAATTTTTTTAATTACATTATGATCTCCTTTTAATTAAGTAAAAATATTAAAATTGGAGTGATAGAAAAATGAGTGAAGTGTATATTTTTAATGTCGCATGGCAAGAAATTGTCAATTGGTTTTTAGGTCAACCTATCTATGCACAAGTTCTTGTCTTGATAGGAGTCTTTGCTGTTTTAACTCTTGCTGTAATTTTAGTCTATTACATTCTAAAAGGTGTTGCTTATTTAGTTTACTATATACTAAAAGGAGTTTATTACCTTCTGAAAGGAATTGGTTTACTCTTTTATAAGATCTTCGAAGGACTATATTATGCGGTTTCAGGAAAAACTAAACCCGTAAAGAATCTAGCACCAGAACAACAAGCACCACTTCAACAACAAATGATACACCAAGTTAAACAGGAAAAAGAATTAATTCATCCTAATCCACAGAGTGTACAAATAGTTCGATCTGAAATTAGTTATTGTAGCGAATGTGGTAGTAAATTTACAGACTCAATGCTTCAAACTCTACAAGAAAGTGGAGTTGCTTACTGTATTCATTGTGGAAATAAAAAAACACAAGAATACGAAATGAGTATTGAAAGTCAATGATTTTTTTTTATCCTTTTTCTTTTTTATATTAAAGATTTTTCAAATAATATGACACCAAATCGTTCGTCTTCATGATAAGTAAATCCGTATTTTTTAAGGAGTTCTACCACATCAGATTTGCAAAAAACCTCAAAAATTATAGATTCTTTGGTTTCTAACTCATTTTGAATTGTATATAGAACCAAATCCCTTGCAGCTTTAGGTTTACCATACACAATCATCCAAATTTCTTGTTCTGAAGGAAGTTCATAATTATGCGATCTTCCAAATTCTACTTTTTGTAAGATAGCATCTTTATTATACAACCATGAGCCATCTTCATCAGTAATATGTTTTAATGGGAGATAAGACCAACCAATACAGATTTCATCTCCAGGACCAATGTTAAATTCCTTATAGAGTTTTCTAGCATCTTTAGCTAAAATTTCTTCAAATTTTGAAGCTATTTTTTTAGTTTTTTTAATAACATCAGAGTTAGCAATAACAAGATCCATACATTTTTTACGTTTAAATCCATAAAACTTAGCAAGTGAAATTGAAGCAAAATTTTTTGAAGATGTGTCATATTGGGCAATTTTCATTCCAATTTTTTTAGCATATTCTATAGCATAATTAAGCTGCATTTTACCAATCCCTTGACCTTGATATGAAACTTTTATTCTCCCTCCTTCTAGCCATGCTATATCCTTATCATACAGCTTTACTCTTCCAAATCCTATTAATTCCGTTTTATTCTCGTCTTTAAAAGTCCCATAATTCATACAATCCTTCTCTTGGAGCCAGTCCTGGATAACATATGGAACATAATCATCCCCCTCCCAAATATCTTTACTAATATCTTTTATAGCTGGAATATCTTCATAGGATAATTCTCGGAAATAAACTTTCAAGCTAATTCTTTCAATACTATAATTAATTTTAAATATAGAACTAACAATACAAATACTATTAAAAGTAGTTAAATTTGCTTAAAAAAATTTTTATAAATGATCGAAAATGACAGAAAAAATGATGAAAAGCAGTCCATATTCGGAAAAAATATGGCTAAAATCCTATGACAAACATGTAAAGCCGGAGATTGATATTGAAATATATTCTTTAGCAGAAATGATGCGAAGAACAGTGAAAAACTATCCAGATAGTTTGTGTTATGATTTTCAAGGTTCTTGCGCAACGTTTCACCAAACCGAGAAATACATCAACAGCTTCGCAAATTTTTTAATTCAAAATGGAGTACAGAAAGGGGATAGAGTTGTCATAAATTTACCAAATCTTCCTCAGTTTATTGTAGCATTATTTGGAACGTTCTTTGCGGGATGCACTGTATCAGGAATGAATTTCCTTTTACAGCCAAATGAAATAATTTATCAATTAAAGGATTGTGGTGCTGTAGCAATTATTACTCTTGATTCATTTTACGAGGAAAAAGTCAGAGAGGCACTTTCATCGGGAAAAACCGATGTAAAAATAGTGATTACTACTAGTGCAGGTGATGTCTTAGATTTAGAGCCCAGTATGAAACAACAATTAATAAAAATAGGTAAAATTCCCTATGGAAAAGTTGAACCAATAGAAGGAATTAAATATTTTAAATATAATGAAATTTTAGAAAATTATTCGGGTGATAAATCCCCCGATGTAATAATTGAACCAGATGACATTTTATTATTGCAATATACGGGGGGTACCACAGGACCTCCAAAAGGAGCTATTTTAACGCATGGCAATTTAATCTCAATTATTCAAATTGTAAATCATTGGTTTGAACCTGCACTTAAACCGGGTGAAGATGTTTATATCTCGGGGTTTCCATTCTTTCATCTAGCCGGGTTACAATTTTGCCTACAGACAATTTCTCAAGGTTGTGCTCAAATTTTAGTACCAAATCCGAGAGACACAAATTATATGGTAAGCAAACTGAAAGAATATGAAGGCAAAGTATCCCTTATGTATAATGTTCCAACTCTCTATCTAATGCTTTTACAGAACCGGCGCTTTAAAAAACTAGATTTAAACTCATTTGAAGGATATATATCAGGAGCAGCTCCATTTCCTACCGAAAGTATAAATGAATTTGAAGGAGTTGTAGGCAAAGGAAAAGTTGTAGAAGCTTATGGAATGACTGAAGCATCTCCAGGCGTCACGATGAATCCATATCTAGGGAAAAAGAAAATCGGAACTGTGGGTGTTCCTTTTCCAAACACAGAAGTAAAGTTAGTGGATGTTACAGACAGAAATCGAGATGTTCCGTTAGGAGAAGCCGGTGAGATTGCTATCAGAGGACCTCAGATATTTAAAGGTTATTGGAATAAACCTGAAGAAACAAAGAGCGCACTTAGTGATGGGTGGTTTTATTCTGGTGATGTAGGTGTTATGGATGAAGATGGATACATAACTATAGTCGATCGCACAAAAGATATGATTATTGTGAGTGGGTATAAAGTTTTTAGTGTAGAAGTAGATGATAAATTGAATAAGCACCCCGCAATTGAACTCTGTTCCTCAGTAGGTATTCCCGATCCAGATCGTCCAGGTTCTGAAATGGTTAAATTATATGTATTGTTAAAAGAGGGATATAAACCCTCCGAAGAAATAAAAGCAGACATATTAAAATTCGCTCAAGAAAATCTAGCTAAATACAAAATACCAAAATTTATCGAAATCCTCAAGGAAATGCCGCTAACTTCGATTGGTAAAGTTGATAAAAAATTTTTAAGAAATAAATAATTTTTTTAATTTTTTTTAAATTTTATTCTTGTTTTTATTCTTATAATATCGTCTATAAAGGTTATAATGCAAAAAAAATGCTATAATAGAATGAGCGATTATACTTGAGAGAAATCCAAAAGAAAAAAAAATATATCCAAGATATAATCCTAATAAAAATGGAAAAATTAGATTGACCAATAGAATTTTTAAATTCTTAAAAGAAAACCAAGTATGGATGTGATAAAGAGAAAAAGCTAAACTTGAGACGAAAACAATTAAGATATATTGTGAATCTAATAATAAATTTAAAATACCAATAGAATAATATCGGAAAATCAGTTCTTCCATCAGCATTGTTATTAGGAATAAAATCCAAATAACAAATTTATTGTTTTTATGAATTAATGTGTTTATCACATCGTGTTTTTTAATTAATTCAAAAATTTGATCATTATAGGCGAGAACCTCTATTATAAACCCTAGAAAAAGAAGACTAAATGCGCCGAGAACTAAAATTAAAAGTGAAATTAAATTGATCACTTTAATTAGAAAATATTCAATAAAGAAGCCAAAGAATAATGGAATCGTTAGTATTATTGTTATAATGCAAATAATGATGTATTTTCTAAAATTATTCACAATTTAATAAACCTAATCATTAATTAAGGAGAATTTAACTGGGATAATCATTTTTGGAGCCCATAAGTGTAGTAGTTTCCTCAATCCACTGAGATAAATCTTTATCTACCCTACAGAAAGTGACAATTTTATCAATATCTCTTAGGTTTGAAAACGAGCACTCAACAATCACATCCCATCCTCCATATATGGGAGTAGCATAAGTTATTTTCCAATCCTCATCTGGTTCAGTAGATTTTAAATCAGTTAATTTTTCAACAACTTTCCATTCTGTACCAATTGCTTTCAGACGAATCAAGATGTATCCACGATAATAAATTTCTTACACCTATGATTTATATTTATTCAGGCTTATACTGCTCTTTCGAATGACTATCATTAATTTAAGTTTAAATATATTTAAGTAATTTAATGTTTCTATTATAAATTGTTCTATTAAAAAAATTAAAGGGATATTACAGTTATGTCAGATTTATATAACAAATTAGAGAGGATTGTTACTGATAAATTCATTTCTAATGATATCTATGTACGGCATGCTTATTCTCGAAATGTAGACCTTGTTTTACAAGGAGTTCCTGATATTGTTATAAGACCAAAAGATGCTCAAGAAATTTCAGAAATTCTTAAAGTTGCAAATGAAGAAAATGTTTCTGTTATTCCGCGTGGAGCTGGAATTTGTGAATTTGGGGGTAGCAAACCCATTGGAGATAACGGTATTGTCTTAGATCTGAAAAGAATGGACAATATTCTAAACTTAGATGAAGAAAATCTTATTGTAACTGTTGAAGCGGGAATTTCTTGGGGTAAATTAAATGAACACCTCTGTCATTTTGGGTTATATACAGGATGTATGGGCCCAGGATCAGGAATGTCTGCATCAATTGGAGGTGGTATCTCACATCATTCAGTAGGTGGTGGAGGTTGTGCAAAATATGGTGCCTGTACAAATCAATTGGTTTCGTTAGAAGTTGTTTTACCCACTGGAGAGATTATTGAGACTGGATCTCAAGCAAATAGATTTTCAAAATTCCCATTCAATAGATTTGGCAATGGTCCAGATTTAGCAGGAATATTTTGCGGCGATAATGGAATCTTTGGTGTTAAAACAAAAGTATCATTGCAAGTCTTCCCAAAACCTGAATATGCTGAATATAAAACATTTCAATTACCGAGAAAGGAAAGAGAAGTTTCCGCTAAGATTTTATCTGAAATCCGACACAAAGGAATTGATGTTTATGATGCGATGTATCTTATGGATCTTCTTGTGAGAATTTATACACAGGAAGGTGTTATGCCTATGTGGAATCAATTAAAAAAGAAAAGAGGAGTGATATTTTACACTGTAGAGGCAAATACAGAAATAGAGTTAGCCGAAAAAGTTAGCCAATTGGATAAAATTATGCTAGATAATAAGACTGAATATCTGGGATCAGAAATATCTGAAGGTAATATTGCAAGATGGCACTATGAGGAGCAAGGCCATTGGCAATTCTACCACAATTTATGGGGAATATTTCCTACAATGCAACCGTTAACAGCAGAATGTTTTTGTCCAATTAATATTTATCCTAAAATTATGGATGATATTGATCAATGGGATATGGAACATGACGGGGATATGCGAAAAATATTTGAAGTTGCTGGTAATCGTCCTATAGCAGGAAGTGGTCCTATTCTACTGATCGATGGAAATAATGTGGAGATTACATGTGGCTTTGCCAGTTTTGGGAGTTATATTAATGGGGAAATATATCAATCTATTGAGGACTTAAATATTACGCTCTGGAAATCGTTATTAGAAAGAGTAACTAAACACGGGGTGCAATGGTATATGATGGGAGAATTTATGTCTCGTCTGATGGTGGATATTGGAGCTTATTCAGAAGAATTTTATACATTAATGAAGTCAATAAAAAAAACCATCGATCCAAATATGATTTTAAGTAGAGGAAAGTTTAATTTTTGGGGGGAAAAATGAAATGAGTAATCTAAAAAATTTAAAAGAAGAATGGAAAGCAGTGTTTTCTTGTATGGGTTGTGGTGATTGTGGATATGCTATAAGACCTGCTGTCGGTAGATATTTAACATGTCCCGTTAAAGAAGCAAAAGGAGATGAAGGATTTGAAATTAATTTCTCCAGAGGGCGGATGAATGTTCTTAAAAGTCTTTTAGAAGGCAAAATCTCTTTAAGTAAAGAGCTTGCTAAATGGGTATATCAATGTTCAGAGTGTGGTAATTGTACTGAAGTTTGCCATATGACACAAAATGAAAATATTATTCTCCCAACGTGTAATTGGATCGATCATGTTAAAGTTTGGGAAGCATTGAGAAAGGATTTAATAGAAGCTGGTTTTGCACCACTCGATCGTCATGAAAATATAGTTGATTATATGAATAATGAAACAATAAAGAATCCTTATGGAGAGGAAAAAGCCAAGAAATTTGAATGGACAGAAGAATTCCCTGAGATAAAAGAAAGAGGTGAAATTATGTTCTTCGGAGGTTGCACGATGCCGTTGAGACAAGTTGATACATTAAGGAAAATGATGAAAATTTTAAATGCAGCAGAACTCGAAATTGCACTATCTAAAGATGAATGGTGCTGTGGCTCTATTGGATTAAGAATTGGGGATAGTTCATCATTAACCGATATTGTGAAACATAATATCGAAATATTTAAAAATTTGGGAGTCAAAACGATATTTACAGCCTGTGCGGGATGCTATAGAACATGGAAGAAAGATTATCCAGAACTTATTGGAGAAGATTTACCATTTAAAGTAAAACACATTACAGAACTATTAATCGAGCTTTTAAATAATAATCAAATTCCCTTCAAACCTGAAGAGGGTGAGAAATTAAAGGTAACATACCATGATCCTTGTCATCTTGGGCGCCATATGGATTTATATGAGATCCCTCGCGAAATCATATCTAAAATCCCTGGTATTGAACTCGTTGAAATGAAAAGAATTCGTAAAAATGCTTGGTGCTGTGGAGCAGGAGGGGGTGTAAAAAGCCAATTTCCGGATTTAGCAATAGACATTTCAAAAGAAAGGATAAAAGAAGCCTTAGAAACTGGAGCTGACATATTAACAACTAGTTGTCCATTTTGTATAGGAAACTTAAAAGATGCTTATGAAGAATTAGGTTCAGAAGTTCAAGAAAGAATAAAACTAATTGATATTATAGATCTAATTGCATCTAAAATTTAAGTGATAAAATTGATTAAGAATAAGGCTTTATTCTTTTCTTATACTCAAGTTTAAATATATTTTTTATTATTTTTTTATCAAAAGATCTCTTTTTTGTTAAAAAAGAAAAAGGCAAAATTATGACAACTAAAATTTCTATGGTGGGAAAACCTGAAGTAGGTAAAACAACGATTAAAAAAGTAATTTTCGAAGGAGAGGATCCTAATGAATTAGTACTTTTTCCTCTTGAAGCAACAATA
>Ga0307378_10013230_pt1 | contig 10455 bp, 7 predicted proteins | sample UN1MG_FD_202238 | JGI IMG/M metagenome (GOLD analysis project Ga0307378, IMG submission 202238) | Soil microbial communities from Risofladan, Vaasa, Finland - UN-1 | ecosystem: Environmental > Terrestrial > Soil > Coastal area > Acid sulfate soil | place: Finland: Risofladan, Vaasa | collected...
ACCTTTCACTGCTGCCTGTTTGGCAGGGGCCTGGCCTAAGCCCCCTGAAACAACATTCCCCATGATCACTTCCTCAACATCTTCACCTGAAATCCCAGCTCTCTTCACAGCTTCTTTAATAGCAAAACCGCCTAGCTCAGGAGCTTTGAAATTCTTCAAAGACCCCAGAAAGTTGCCGATGGCTGTTCGAGCCGCACCGACAATAAAAACATCTTTTAATTCACACATTTATTAAGCCTTTTGGTTCAGAATTATATTAAAGCATTTCCATTTTTATCACAATTGGAAGAGGGTGTAAACCAATTTTAAATCCTCCCTAAAATGTGATTTTTAAGGATTGAAGATTTTGACCTTTTCCGCCAGGGAATAGGGAAGCTCAGCGGCTCAAATGGGTTGGAAAGAAATAGCTAAAAAAGGCTAAGAAAGACCGACGATCTCTCCAGCGTCGGAGAGATTGAAAAACATTTTACAATCCAACCGCATAGCTTGAGCACTTTCAACTGGATGATAGAAGTGTCTCAAATCGCAAGCACCGATAAAGTCCGCGTGGCTACAGTAACAGATAAACTCTCCGGTAGAGCGTTGGAGTAAAACCCGTAATAACGGACCATGATCTGACCTCTATTAGGGATGCGAGAGGTCCCCCGGGCCACAAACTTCAGATAATCCATCCGCTCTCCTTAGTATTATGACCATTTTATTATTGATGCTCCCCAGGTCCAGCCTGCGCCAATAGCAGCAAAAAGGATAATATTACCTTTTTTTAATTTCCCTGCTCTATTTGCTTCATCAAGCAAAATGGGGATTGTTCCAGCGGAAGTATTCGCATATTTATCCATATTGGTCATTACTTTTTCAAATGGGAATCCGAGGATTTCTGCGGTCTTTTTTAAAATCCCAATACCGGGTTGGTGAGGTATCATATAATCTATATCATTTACTGTTAATCCTGTATCATCTAAAACTTTTTTGATTGCCTTAGGCAGAACATTTATTGCTGTTTTATATACTTCTCTGCCATCCATTTGAAAGTAATGAAGTCCTTCGTTGACAGTTTTTGTGCTTGCCGGATTTTCTGAACCACCAGCTGGGACAGTAAAAGAATGTTTTCCTCTCCCATCTGAATATAATCTAAATGCTAGAAATCCCTCATTTTCATTGGCATGCGATAAAACTGCTGCTCCAGCTCCATCGCCAAAAAATACACAATCCCGCTTTGTCCAATCTGTTATTTTTGAAAATACATCTGCTCCGATGACTAAGATATTGCTATACACACTACTCGAAATATATTGAGATGCGACAGACATTCCATAAAAAAAGCCAGAGCAAACTGCTGCAATATCAAATGCAACTGCATCATAGGCCTTAAGTTTATCTTGAACAATACAAGCAGTTGATGGACACAATCTGTCAGGCGTTGATGTAGCTACTATAATTAGGTCTATATCATCTACCTTTAATTTTGCATTTTCGATAGCTTTGGCTCCAGCTTTACTGGCTAAATCACTTGTAGCCTGGTTTTCGGCAGCAACCCTTCGTTCTTTGATGCCAAGTATATTTTGTATCCATTCATCGTTTGTATCTACGATGCTTTCTAAATACTTATTTGTAATAATCTTCTCTGGTACATATGAACCAGTTCCAATTATTCTGACATTTCGAACCACCTGTTGCATAAAAAAGATCTCCTTTCTAGAATTTTACTCAGAAATATGAAAAAATAATCATATTGTAATGACCCCCGAAAATCAAGACACTTATTATCATTTTTAGAGATAAAAGTTGAAACTTGGAAAGACATTGAAGCAAATGGGGTAGAACATGGTGCGTTTCGGATAGCGCTGTCGATAGATCCCTGCCACAGCAGGGTGAGTGATTCAAGAAACGGGCCAGATGGAAGGAGAACGCCCCCAAGGTTAGATACCCCTGGAATGTGCCAGCAATGAGAAAGGCTCTCTTTGTAAGAATGGAGACAGAAGTCGACAAAGAGGAGAATATTTAGACAACCATCGTGGTCAATTTGCGGGGATAATAAACTATGTGCTTAGAGAATTAAAGCCGCAGGCGACTTTGAACGGTAAAAAAAGGGGACAGGCTACTTTTTCTATGGGACAGGCCTTATCTTGGGGAATGCTATAAGGGCGAGAAGTAGGGATATATCTTTTCCCGATGGCAAGACCTGCTCCCACATAATACGAGTAAAGGCTGTCCTCTTTCTTCTAGAAAAAGTAGCCTGTCCCCTTTTTTATTTCCTTTTTTATTATTTGATTAAAGGCAAAGCAAAAGATAGAATTGGATGAGAAATAATCCTAATTGGATAAGGAGGAACAAAATGAAAAGGTACTTGCTATCTTTTACTTTGATTTTGTTTTTAGCCTTTTTTGTTTCCTGTGAAAAATCCAAAGTTGAAACAAAAGAAGACCAGCCCTATCTTTTAGAGCAAGTGGGCACTACGGCTATTGCCCAGCTGTATGCTGACGGATTTAAAGACCTCGACCTCAACGAGAAAATATTGGCTTACTATTTAGCTCAAGCAGTGATTGCCGGAGACCGCATCGATAATGACCAAAGTCACAGGCACGCCCTGGAAATAAAAGACATCCTGGAAGAAATAATCACTCACAAGGAGGGGATAGACCCTAAAACTTTTAAGGAGATCTATGATTACACCAAGCTTTTCTGGGTAAACCACTGCCAGTACAACGCCCGCACAAAAGCAAAATTTATCCCTTCCTGTTCGTTTGACCAATTTCTAGAGGCAGCCAAATCAGCTCAGAAAAACGGAGCCAGCTTCGACCTCAAGGAAGGCGAAACCATCGAAGGAAAGCTCAAAAAACTTGAAAAAACTATTTTCGACCCAAGCTTTGAACCCCTGGTCACAGCCAAAACTCCCCCTCCAGGTCAGGACATCCTCACAGCCAGCGCCAATAATTTTTATGAAAATGTCACCTTGGCCGACCTCAAGAATTTCAAGGAAAAATATCCCTTAAATTCAAAAGTCGTAAAACAAGACGGCAAGGTAGGGGAACTAGTCTGGAGAGCAGGTAATGAGGATGTCAAGCTTGGCCTTTACGCCGAGGAACTCTCCAATGTCATTTCGAACCTCAAGCTTGCTATTCCTTATGCAAGTGAACAGCAGAAAATAACTCTTCAGCATATGATTGACTATTTTGAGACAGGAGATCCTGATTCTTTTCGTAAAGCTAACATTTCCTGGCTCAAAGATGACCCTCCAGTTGATTTTATTATTGGCTTTATCGAAAACTACAAAGATGCCCGAGGAATCAAGGGAGAATGGGAAGGTTTAATAAGCTATGTCAACAGAAAAACCACCCAGATGATGAGAGACATCGCAGCCAACGCCCAATATTTTGAAAGCAAAGCACCATGGAAAGAGGAATACAAGAAAAAGGAAATTCAGGTTCCTGTAGCCAATTCTATTGATGTCATTATTTCGGGAGGCGATGCCGGCCCCCTCATTCCAGGAGGAATAAACCTTCCTAATGAACAAAAGATAAGAGAGCAGTACGGAAGCAAGAGTGTCCTTCTCTTCAATGTCATGCGTGATGCCCGAAAGGTGACCGGCGGAAAATCGGCTGAGGAATTCTTGTTGACAGATGAAGAAAAAGAGCTTGTTCAAAAATACGGTAGTCTAGCAAGGAATGTAATAATCGCCCTCCATGAAGTAATCGGCCATGGTTCGGGAAAAGTGAGCCCAAGGTTGACCAAAGATCCTTCAGACTATTTGCAGGAATACTACAACACCCTGGAGGAAGCACGAGCTGACCTCATGGCTTACTGGAACTTTTTCGATCCCAAATTAATTGAACTTGGTATCTTGCCTAACGAAGATGCTGCCAGGGCAGGCTATATCTCTTCTGCCATGGGTGACCTAACCATGCTGAGGAGGATAAAAAAGGGAGATAGAGTAGAGGATGACCACATGAGGGCTTCACATCTTATCCAGGCTTACCTCGAGAAAAAAACTCAAGCAGTGGAGACAGTAAAGGAAAACGGAAAAACTTACAGAAGGGTTAAGGATTTTGATCTTTTCCGCCAGGGAGTAGGGGAACTCCTGGCAGAGATCATGAGGATAAAAGCCGAAGGTGATTTCGAAGCTGCCAAAAAGCTTGTCAACGCCTATGCCATAAAAATTGATCCATCACTCAGAGACGAAGTCATAGAAAGGTGCCGCCAGATTCGCTACCCTGATTTTGTGGCTTTTGTTGTTCCCGAGCTAGATCTTATCAAAGACCAGGAAGGAAAGATCATCGATGTGGAGATATCCTACCCGATGGACCTTGCTGCCCAGCAACTGAAATGGGCAGGAAAAAAAATACATAAACATTAGAATTTTTTTCGCTCTCAGGATAAGCCGGTTATTTCTCCATCATCGGTTATATCTATTCTCTCGGCTGAGGGAACCTTGGGCAAACCTGGCATTGTCATGACGTCTCCGCAATAAACAACCACAAAGCCTGCTCCTGAACTGAGGGAAGCGTCGGTCACGATTAAAGTAAAATCTTCAGGTCTCCCCAGCGCTTCATCATCATCAGAGAGAGAGTATTGCGTTTTGGCGATACAAACAGGGAGGTTTCCAAACCCTTCTCTTTCAATCCTGAGTATTTTCCTTTTTATTTTCCCTTCCATGGCTACTGACGCCGCCCCGTATATCTTCTTAGCAACAGCCTCTATCTTCTCCAGAAGCGTCATATCTAAAGGATAAAGGAACTGGAAGCGGCTTCCATCTTCCTCTACGGCCTTTAAAACTTCTTGCGCCAATTCACGTCCACCAATGCCTCCTTTGCCGTGGACCTCACTCAAAGCAACTCTAACCTTTTCCCTCCGGCATAAATCTAAGGCTTTCTTAATTTCTGCTTCAGTATCTGAAGGGAATCTATTTAAGGCGACGACAAAAGGAACCCCAAAAGTTCTGAGATTTTCCATATGTTTTTGAAGGTTTTCAAAACCTTTCTCCACAGCTTCCACGTTTTCTTCATTTACTTTGTCCAGTTTAACTCCGCCGTGAAGCTTCAGAGCCCTGAGAGTTGCCACTAGCACACAGGCATCGGGTGGAGGAATGTGACCTGTCCTGACCACAATATTAAAAAATTTCTCCGCTCCAAGGTCCGAGCCAAATCCTGATTCGGTCACAACAAAATCAGCCAGCCGAAGCGCCATCCGGGTGGCAATAACGGAATTTGTACCATGGGCAATATTGGCAAAGGGGCCCCCATGAATTATCGCTGGCGTCCCCTCCAAAGTCTGGACAAGGTTTGGCTTGAGAGCATCTTTAAGCAGGGCAGCCATTGATCCTTCGGCCTTAAGCTCCCGAGCAAAAACAGGTTTTTTATCAGGGGAATACCCTATAAATATATTTCCAAGCCTTTCTTTTAAGTCTTTTAAATCCTCGGCAAGACATAAAATGGCCATAATTTCCGAGGCGGCTGTAATATCAAAACCTGTTTCTCGGGCTATTCCCCGAAGAGGGCCTCCGATACCGACCACAACTTCACGAAGTACTCGGTCATCCATGTCCATGACCCGCTTCCAGGAAATCCTTCGGCAGTCGAGCAAGCCGCAGACTCCGTCAAAATGAAGGCGGTTATCCACCATAGCTGCCAAGAGGTTATGTGCTGCTGTTACAGCATGAATATCTCCAGTAAAATGGAGGTTTATCTCCTCACTGGGTGCAACCTGGGCATATCCTCCACCAGTTGCTCCTCCTTTCATCCCGAACACAGGCCCGAGCGAAGGTTCTCTCAAAGCCACAGCCGCCTTCTTTCCCAACCCACTCAGAGCATCAGCCAGGCCGATTGAAGTCGTTGTCTTGCCTTCCCCCGCTGGAGTGGGAGTCATGGCTGTCACCATAATTAGTTTTCCCTTTTTGCCTTCTCCTTTCAGAATTGCTTCCGGAGAAACTTTAGCTTTATACATACCGTATTTCTCCAGGTCTATCGCCTCAATTCCCAGTTTTTTGGCAATCATCTCTATTGGCTTTATCTTCACTTTTTTTGCAATATCCATATCGTCAACCACTCTGACCTCCTTTCTATGAGTTTCCCAATAGAAACAAGATTTCATAAAATCACTTCTTTCTCGGTCTCTCTTATTGAAATCTTGAAGCATTATATCATAATCTTCGATCATCCCCTCATCGGCAAAGCTGAGATAACAATGATTCCCGGTTATGATGTGATCCAGCACCTTGAGCTGCACAACATTTTTAGCATATTTATTCCTTCTATTTGATTATAACTCTTTGATAATGACTTATTTAGACGTTCCCTGCGGTTGGCGAAAATTCCCCCTTGTGTCTATATTATGTCCATCTCTTGATTTAAGGCGCTACTTCGTCCTGCGTCATTAACACCATCAGGGAGCTAGGGTTTTAGGGTCTTTTGCTTCCAAGCGGCTCGAATAAATATAGGATTAGATTCGTTCTTCTATCTGTTCCCAGTTTTTAATCTTGAATCTTTTGATAAACTCATTGCAAGTAGCTTCATTACTGCATCTTGAATCAATGAATGACTTTTATCTCAATTCTCTTTTCTATTCGGTCACCTGAAGATTTTATACATAGCTGATAGTCCCCTGGAAAAGCCTGCTTAAAATCCAAGAGATAAACTTCATTAAGTATTTTTGATTTTTTTTCCATTAGTGATTCGATCTTCTCATTAGGAATATTTAGAGTTAAGTTTTCATCTCTAGAAAGAGAAAACTCAAAAGAAAAGTTTTTAATTTTCTTGGCGTTATAAATTTGTAAGAATAGAGCCACTTTCTCTCTCTTATTAATTACCTCTCCCGCCAGTGGAAATAATCTGTATTGAGAAAGTTGAAGAGATCCGTCATTTTCATTAATGGAAAATGAAATTGGTTTATTTTTTTCGGACTTTCTTAAAAAGCCAAAAATGGCATTGATTATACTCGAAGACATATTTTTTTTAATATCTGGTATTTTTAAGGAGGCCTCCCAGCCGCCTATTCGATCTCCAGCCTGTTTTAGAATGACTCTGGTTTCATATTCACCAGGCTTGAGTTTAGATCCTGAAGTCGTGAAAACGCGATAGAGAGATTTAACTCCTTTCTCAGTTGCATCTTTTATTGGAATCTCAATTTCACCTAAATGGACTTTCTGTTCACTCCATTCGTTAATGCCAAACATCATAACCAGTTTTTCAGGAGACATCATATCCTGATCACTCCTGAATTGATCAAGAGGGATATGCATTCTTATCCAGAAAAATGGATTCTCTCCCCTTAAGGAAACCAGATCAGTTTTGCAGAAGAAAGTCACATCTTTAAAAAAAGATGGGGCGAGGAATGCCGATGCAATATTTCTCCTTTCTTTTTCTTCCTCTGTGAAATCTGAATAGCCTTTCTTGAATCTGACTATAAGTCCAGGCCTTTTCACTTTTACATCTATTTTGTGATAGCCTGCCTTTTGAGCTCTCTGGGGAGGTGTATAAGAGATATCGTAGAAATGAGTAAGATCTCGTCCTACTTCTTTAACGATATCTTCGTATTTTTTCTCTCCATCTAAATATAATCCACCTGTTTCTTCCGCTATTTTTTCAACGCTGTATCGCTCTTTTGACCATTGTCTCCTTTCTTCTTTAAATATTGATTCTGTAGACTGCATATTTTTCCAACCAGCAGAATCAGCCTCAGAAAAATTCGGTTTTATTCCTTTTGGCGAAAATGCATAAAAGATTATCATCTCTTCGCTAATAAGCTCTAAGAATCTCTCAAATGCCTCGTGCTGCTTAAAATATCTTTTCCCCCCGAACAATTTAAAAGGATCAAAAATCTTTACAAAACTTTCAGAAGCATCCCTGCTTCCAACCACAAGTTCACTTTCAAGATGAAATCCATCACTTATAAGAAGGACTGACTTTATTCCTTCAAATATCCTTATATAATTCACAGCAGCTAAAAAAGCACCGAATGAATCTGCAAGCCTTAATTGCCTGAAAAAGTTTTCCTCTTCTTTAAGAGCATCTATGAGGTCATCTGGATTATTGATTATTCGCTCTATGTGATCTTCTTTCATTTTTTCAATTTCAAGTTCTTTAATCTGACGTTCTGTAAATTTTTTTTCAATATCTATCCATAAACCTCCCAAGTATTCGGAAATAATACTGGAAAGGAGGTTTTTATCAGATGTGAAGGGCTGGATTACTCTTGCGCCAGAACTTCTACTGAGTTCCATGATCATAATCTCCTCTACTTTATCAAAGAGAGCTTTGAACATCTTTTGAATTTCAGGCCAGTGGCGAGTTAAATAGATTCTACTTGTATTTATGCTGTCAAAGAGAATGACCAGCTTCATTTTCTTTGGTCGATGAGGCATTTTAGTTTCTATGATCTTTTCAGATACAATCTCTTTTGGAATCTCTTTCTCAGGTTTCACAACGGCAAAGTACTGAATTTTTACTTCTTTGCCATCCTCGTAAATTTCAAAATCTTCCTTTGCGAGATTATCTACAAAATTTCCTTTTTTATCCGTAACAAATACCTCTACTACAATCAACTCAACAGTCACTTTGTGTTCTAACGGCTTTAGCTGTTTCTGTGGGCTCTGAAATCCATAAAGAGCTAAAAAAAGAACCCAGATGCTTAGAAATGGTATGGAAATATGTTTTTTCAGTTTTCTCGTTTCCATCTTATCCCTTTTAAAATCATAAACTTTTTATATCTATGTTTCAACTTTTCTGTATGGAGAGTAAGGGTGTCCATTTCCGTGATAACCGGTTGCTATATTCAGGACAAAGGTTTTGGAGATGCTTCCGTATGTAAACTTCGCTTTCTTCTAATTTACGATGAGCAAGAAATGTGCCATTTTACATTAGGGTTTTTATCAAAATTCGAAGGTATTTCTTTGTCCTAATCTTATGACACATGTAGAAATTAAGGACAATAAATAATGTCTAGAAATGCATGATCAGAACCACATTTCATGACTCAAAGTGAGGTGCCAATCTACTAATGTTCTAGGCTGCAATAATCCGTGTGGATACGGTGTGGACAAATTGACCCAAGATATTCAAACCTGATTCTTCTTTCTCTCGTGATCTCTCTTACTGAAATCTTGAAACATTATATCATAATCTTCTATCAGCCCCTCATCGGCAAAGCTGAAATAGCAGTTATTCCCGATTATGATGTGATCCAGCACCTTTAGCTGCATAACATTCGCCGCAAAAACAAGTTCTTTTGTGATCTCTCTGTCACTCACAGAAGGCTCGGGGTCGCCGGAGGGATGATTATGCACAAAAATCAACGATGAAGCATCCCATCTCAAGGCCTTTTTCATTATTTCCCTGGGATAAACAGCGCTTGAGTCCACCGTTCCTTCAAAAACAGTCTCTTCTTCCAGTATCTGGTTTTTCGCATCCAAAAAGAGGACCTTAAATTTTTCATTTCTTAAATCCCTGAGCGCATGATAAAGATAATCAAACACTTCTTTGGAAGAGTGACAATAGGGCCTGCTCATCATTCTTTCCTTAAGGAAGCGGCGTGAAACCTCCTGAATGAGCTTGAGGCCAAAAATATTATGAGGGCCGATTCCCTTTATCTTCTGGAGCTCATCAAAAGGAGCCCCCAGGACTCCTCTCAACGATTGGAATATTTTCAGAGCTTCCTTCGCCTGTTGTTTACAATCCCTGCGGGGAGTTCCCAGAATCAAGAGAAGCTCGACGATCTCGTAGTCAAGAAATCCCTTGAGTCCGCCCTTCAAGAATTTTTCTCTGAGTCTCCATCTATGTCCTTGCTCCTTTGGCGAGCTTCGATTTTTTCTTCTCTCAGAATGGTCCATAATACGCAATGCCAGTATAACTAACACATAGGACGAAAAAGAGAGGAAAAGTTTCGCAGGTTGGGAAAGTTTATTTTTTCTTGACGGATAAAAACCGAAGCTTGTGGAGCCTATCGACTTCCTTTATTTTTAACCTCAAGATATAAATAAGGACGACTATCGCTATCCACATCCAGGCCACAAAAACGTAAATGCCTGTTTGCTCTTTAATATTCTGGGGAGAAGGGATAATTTTCTCTTGAACATCTTTAGCCTGAATTTTCTCTTCTTGCTCCTCTTGGGTAACCTGCTGGGCAAAGTTATACTCCAGGATGAAAAAAGATAGAAAGAAGATACTCAACAAGAACACACCCAGAAATTTGGCCTTTCTTAACCTCATAATAGACTCCAGATCGTCATGGCCACAGCATATGCTATAACCACTAAAGCGATGATGGTTATAATCCTACCTTTCCTTTCTGTTGGTTTATTATCCATGATAGGCAGAAAAAAGAACAGAATGCCTCCGAGTAACATCAAGAAGACAGCAAGGGTATCTCCGTTCAGGAATAAAATCTTGGCCGGGAAGATTTTAAGGGTCTGGAACAGGAAAAGAAAATACCATTCGGGTTTTATCCCCTCGGGGGCAGGGGCCA
>Ga0307378_10013232_pt1 | contig 10454 bp, 17 predicted proteins | sample UN1MG_FD_202238 | JGI IMG/M metagenome (GOLD analysis project Ga0307378, IMG submission 202238) | Soil microbial communities from Risofladan, Vaasa, Finland - UN-1 | ecosystem: Environmental > Terrestrial > Soil > Coastal area > Acid sulfate soil | place: Finland: Risofladan, Vaasa | collected...
TCGACATTCTTAGGATTCAAATCAAAAGTTAACCCGACCTCTTTCGTCTTAGCTAATACAAAAGCTCTTACATCGTTAAATAATTCGGAATCCAAAACATCAAAGACTTCGGAGTACCGGGCCGCTCCTTGGTACGCCAAGACCGAATCAAAATCTAAAATAAACTTGGATAGGGTCTTATCGGTTATCGGGAAATTTGGATTTTTGTTGTGGTACCTACAAGACAACCCTTCGTAAACTCCGTCGTGATCTACGAGGTAATTCCCTGAGGTTTGGTTCACCTCCACCTTGGTGTTAGCGAAGGTATCCGGTAAAGGACTCTCAACAGATAACACCCCGGAGTCCACCAGCAGCCGCAACCTAAGCAAGATGAACGCATACTCGGTAGCTTCGATCCGAGCCTTTATCGTTACCAAAGGTTTCATCGTAGCAGACTTAGGGCACAACAAACCGTACCGGTTAGCCGAACCTATCACCATTTTCAAGATAGTGATCATAGTAGCGGGATAAGCATCTAAATTGGTGTAAGCGTTTTGGTACTGGTTCAACAAACCCAGGCAAGTTTTTATGTGCTGTGCTTCCTTTTGTTGCTCCGCTAGTTCCTTCTCTTTACGCTTCACCAACGCTTTTTTGTAAGCGTGGCGCAGGTCCGGTTCTTCTTGCCAAAAGCACGTCGCGCAAAATGGGTAATCCCTGAGATGCTCTCTTGTGGCGTCAAGGTCATTCACTATTTCCATGAAAAAGTGGTAGATGTCGATAGCGTGCTTGGTAGCTTCGCAAAGATATTCGTAAGGAAAGTTACGTAAAGCCTTGTGCATGTTGTCCTGGTAATCCACCATCGGAAAAGGCGCGAAAACATTTGAATTACCGCACACATCACAAAACATCCTGAACTTAAAACCCAAACGTTTTTTCCACGTACTTGGCGGCCAATCAAAATTGTAGTGTGCGACTACATGTTTGGCTCCGTATTCGTAAAGATCTTGGATAATCTTAATGTCTTCTGGGGTGGCGGTGTCCCGATCAAACAATATCAAATTCTCAGGGCGAAGCTTTTTGACGAATTCACGCAAGGTAAACTCAGAGTAATTTATACCGTTAAGGTTGTAACCCTTAAGCTTGTCTAAAACGCCTTGATTCGATACCAAACGTAAATGATCTATCAACATCGCACACCTCCATATTGTGTAAGATATAGCATAAGCGGGTTCGAAGAAAAACAAATAAGCAAGGCGATGAGCAAGGCGATGAGCAAGGCGATGAGATAAGCAAATAGAAAAATCTTGCACAAAAGAAGCTTGCCGTGTTACCTTAGAATTTCCTAATAAGAAGGCGAACGATTTTGTGTAGCTTAAATAACAACGTTAATGAAAATAACCCGGAGCCTAAAAGGTATCCAGGCTTTTGACGTTGTGTGAAATATACACTCAAAGCCCTGGATCGAAAGAACCGGGGCTTTTTTGCGTTTGCCTTTAGGAAATTAAGACGGCTTAGCTTAGCCTGGTTAAAGCCCTCGCCTGTTAAGCGAGCGATCGTAGATTCAAATTCTACAGCCGTCTCTTGAAAAGGTCGTGAGACAATTGCGGCGTGTACACGTAGTAGTTCGTGGTTTGACTCCACGCTTTTCAGCCAACTTACCACCCCTTCGTCTAGTGGCCCAGGACTGCGGTTTTTCGAACCGTCAACGCCAGTTCGAATCTGGCAGGGGTGGCCAATTCCTTTTATTCCTTTTATTCCTTTTCCTTTTGTTCTTTGAAAATCACCCCGTCGGTTAGCCGAAGATTTATGCTACTATCGACTTCTTTTTGGGTTAGCAAACTTCGTGCAACAAGGGTGGATTCGACATCCCCCAGAAGACTTTGTTCATCTCACGATATTCTTCATCAAGAGCTTCCTTTCGCTTTTGGAAATCACTCCTGCGTTTTTCAAAAAATACAAAACGCTCATCCAGATCGGGCTGATCGCTTAGTATACAAACCGCCTTGAAGGGATTTGCATTGTTATTCATATGACCCTTGAGAATATCCATTAAATCCAATATGTTACCCCTTCATTCTTAATCAAAAGCCCTTGGGCTATGGCACACCAAATAGCATTAAAAGCAGTAGAAGTCTACTATCCGATGTTGTATGATCCCTCGATTTTGGATAAACCAAATAAGTGGATATTTACAATGACAAGGATCGTGATTTTGATAGTCGGCTTAGTTAGTTCTTGTGCGACGACCCCCAAAAAGGTTTGTTTGGACGGCAAGCTTTTTTTGCATGGGGTGGCGTCAGGAAAGTGTGAAGGTTCGGAAGACATGCCTTACAAAAACGGAAAGCCGGATTGGTCTTTTTTTGAAGGGGATGAAAATGAATAATTTGAAATCACCAGCCGAAAAGTTGTATTCGGAGATTGCGGATCTGGTTAAGCGGGCGGATCAAATGGTTGTGTACATCAGAACAAATTCCGGTGGTAGGCATCTTATCCAAGCTAGCAACACCGAACAAAGTACCCTGGAGTCTGCTAGGGCTATGATTGAATGTTTTAAGAAAGGTGAGGACCGATTTCGATAAGGATGTTGTCTACGTGGATGTAGACGTGTTAGCCTGCGTAATCAACACTACGAAGGGATTTTTTAAATGATAGAGCTGTTCTTGATCATAGCGGCAAGCGGATGGTTTGGGTGGTACGCCCACGGTCATTCTTGTCTCGACGAAATTGAAGATATTGAAAATGCCGAAGCTGAATTAAGACAAGATCAAGAATTTCCCGAATTTCCCGAATTTCCCGCTTGTGGGTCGGACGATTGCTTGCCCACCGAAATGCCTACCGAATTAAATTTTTAGGTGGTCTGCCATTAAGGTGTTCGAACATACTTAAGCCTGCCGAGCAAAGACTCTTGGAACCTGTCGCGGTACTGCACTTTGGGCAAGACCGCCGATGGTTGGTAAAGTTTGCTGAAAGATCGTTTGAAGGGGTAGTCGTGGGGGCGTTCGCTTTCGCTATAGCCTCTTTAGCTTCTTCTGGTCTCATAGAATTTTAGCTCCGTTCGTCACGAGTAAGTCCTTAAGTCTTGTGTAGTCTTGTTTGAATATGTAGTAACCATCTTCAATGTCTTCGAGTGTGTGAATCGAAAAGTTTAATGCGGGGAACCAAGATTTCGCGGAACAACCTTGAGGATTCTTCCTCAGCAACCGGTCTGCTTTGTCGTCAAATTCTTCTTGGGTGAACTTCGACCCGCGTCGAGAAGCGACCGTTACTAACATCGTATATAATTGGGCGCGGGTAGCGGTGAATTTGATTCTGGCATTTTCAAAAGCTATAAAATTATCCTTGGCTAATTCGGTGCCTTCTTCCGAAAGTTTGCAATCGATGTGATCTTCTTTAAATTGGTTGATGATTGCGATACTCATATTTATCGACGCGGGTAAAGCTTTTTGATGGTCGTAACGGTCTCCGCAATGCACACAATTTAAAAATCCGTCAACAGTCGTGATGACTATATGGTCTATATTCTTCGACAAAAAAATCTCCTGTACCACTATTCTCTTACTTGACAAAAGGTCATTGAAATCGTACTGCACGAAGACACGATTTTCAATGTCAAAATAAAGGATCTTGAAATGAAAATGAGACGACGACAAGCTATCAAAGAAGCTGAAGCTAGGTGGGGCGAAAATTTCCATTTGGAATCCTATCGCTGTCTAAAAGTTGGGTGCAAACATAAAGGGTGTTCCGGCCCTGGCGCAGGTGCGATTCCGCATTGGCACTATGAAGTTGGTGTGTACACCGAACCTTCTGGGATTTTGCCCAAGGCGACAATCATCAAGGGTGAAGGGCCGTCTTGGCGTGACGCTTTAGAAAAGGCTAGGGCTTGATGGGGCGGAAGTTTACGGAAAGCTTGCCCATTTGACATACTTCGATCCGCAAAAGGGGCAATTGACGTGGGGGCCTGGTTTGGCTTTAAACTTGCGTTTGCAAGTTGTACAGACAAATTTGCCCAGGCCCTGCTCTTTCATTTATTTCTGGCCGAAATTTACGTGAACTCCGAGCATCACGGTTTCGTTGGTCAAAAGCAATCCTTGCAAACCCCAATCCGCATTGTAATTCATCCCAAGCCCGATGCCTAAAACAGCATCCTTGGATGAAACAGCGGATGCTTCTTCCACCCCGTCTTCAAACTTTAGATCCGTAGGCCCCGACCCCGCGTAAAAAGAAAGTTGGTAGCGGCTGAAGGTCTCTTTTTCTACAACCTTTTCGACAATCTTGGAGATAACTCTAATGCGTGGTGGTTTTCGTTTGACCCTAGGCACCAACTTAAAATCCTTCGCGGTAGCGTTGAACACGGTGCCGTCTTTCATCATAACTTGATAAGTAGCCCCTTCCAAAAAAACAGGCGGAGCTTCTTTCGCTTCGATCCCTTCCAAGTCTTCTTCTGCGGGGGCTGCCGAAATAGCAGTACCCAATAGCAATAACACACTCAAAACTAGATAATTCATTGTGAAAACCTTTCTTAACGGCATAGATGATGGATGTCACTACCAGCGAGGTCAGGGATGATATCTCCTTGGTCACCACCTTTAGTGTAGTATGTTATTACTTTAGAATACCATCTATCGCTATGATTATTGTACACACAAAAAGTGTCCGTTCGTTCTACGAATTTAGGAATTACGATAACCTGGCCGTCGCATCTGATGTTACCTTCATCAGTGATTTCACAACCTTGTCCATCATTACCTGCTGGGCCTCTTTCGCCCTGATCGCCTTTTTCGCCATGGCTACCATTGTCGCCGATAGGGCCTTGGGCTCCCGAAGGGCCAGCCGCGCCAGTTTCGCCTACCGGGCCTTGGATTCCAGCTTGACCTACATCACCTTTTTCGCCTGCTGGGCCTACAGGACCACGTTCCCCTGCCCCGGTAGCGCCAGTAGCTCCCCTAGGACCAACCGGACCTACTAAGCCTTGTGATCCAATCGGACCAATCGGACCTTGTAAGCCTATAGGACCTTTTTCCCCTACAGGGCCTACCGAGCCCACCTCGCCTTTAACGCCCGGTTCCCCGGCCCCCACTTCACCTTTAGAGCCAGTTTCGCCTGCGGCCCCCACTTCACCTTTAGGGCCTTGGGTCTTTTTGATGCTAAGCTTGTCTTCCCCGCAAGAAACGATCAGCAAACTGATCAACCCCAATAAAAATAAATTCATAAAGCGTCCCCTAGAAAATTGATTGCGATCGGGGCGACAGCCCAAATAACAAATCAAAAAGATTTTTAAAAAACTAATATAGAATAGCTTAAAGTACCACGTCCAGTAAAACTTCTTTAAGCTCTTCGTGCGTGGTCTTCTTATTGTGAATCATCCTTTGCAAAATTTGGGCTCTTTGCATTTCAGTCAAACCGTCGGTGTACACATGACCTCGGTGTACTTGGTAGCCGTGGGTCATCAGAAGATATTCTAGCAAAACTGCCAAAGACCCGTTGTTGCCTTGACCTTTGATTTCGATAGTCAGCATAAGATTCTTTCAATCGGTAGATAATTTGCATAGCTCATTTTTGCTTTCGGTCTACTTATCTAGTTGTTTGATATGACTTAACGCACCCCGCACCCCTTTAGCGATATTGTTAATCTCTTTGTCTACATCTTTGTATAAAGGATCGTTACGCAAACCATAGGCTGCTTGTAATTCGCCCATGCTTGATTTTAAAATCCTTAACCGCTTGAGCGTCATTTCCAGCATCTCTCTCAATTTCCAGTACCCCTAAGCGGCAAAGCCCTAAGTTCAAAAACAACTTGTGATATAGGTCACAAAGCTGTTACATTTTTAAAAGTTCTTCAAACTACATAGTTAGCATTATTTCCCACAAGGGAATAGGGGGATTTCTATGATCACTAAAAAAGCTAATGCTTCAAATTTAGCTATGCGCTTTTATGTTAGCGATGGGTGGACCAAAGCCGAATTGGATGCTTGTTGTGTCCGAGGCGAATTCAATATCCACTTCCCTGAAGACGTGGACCAATACTATTCTTTGGACGTAGTTTCTTCTTATGATGTTGATAAACTATTACCGTTGATATCTGGGATACGTAGAGCCTTTGCCGACCAGTACGACAAAACAGATCGGGAACTTTTAGTGGCTATGAATTGGTGACACCGGAGTTTTGGTTTGTGGTCTTGACCCACGGTGGATTAACTTCGATCTCGAAAGGCTTCATCCATTCAATCTTGGCTAGGCCAAAATTGTCTATCCAATTGCCGAAGTCGTCGTCAAAAACAAGGAGCTTGTCTTCGCCTTTTAACTTCACCGCGACTATGTATTGCTTATAGGTAATGTTCATAGGGGCTAAGATAAGGGAACGTGCCTAGTTTGTCAATAAGTTTGGTCAGGGGAGGGGGACGGACTACTAGCGTTGTGATATTTGAATTCCTTCCCCCAAGGTTGTCACTCATCTTTAGCTATAGCGTCTTGGTACTTGCGGATATACCGCATGAACAACATCGCTTTGTCTTCTTTCTTAAAAGTGGCGGAGCCGATCTCCCCTACCGGGACCGGGAAAAGAAACCCCCCGACTTCCGTTTTGTACCAAAGCTTGTCGTCCCGAAAGTATTCGAAGCTAACCTTAGCGTTGTCTCGTACCATGTCTGTGATGCTCATTTTCCATTCTCCTGTAGGTTTGTCAATAAGTTTGGTCAGGGGAGGGGGACTCGAACCCACCGTTTTCGGCTTCACAGGCCAATGTTTTAACAGTTAAACTATCCCCTAAAAAGCTGGCGCGGCAGGACTCGAACCTGCAAATCCCCAGAATCAAAATCTGGTGTCTTACCATTTGACCACGCGCCAAAAGCTACAACGAAAAACCGCCCGAAACTTAAGTCCCGAGCGGTTTTTCAACAAAGGTAAGATTCGCTCAGAACACAAACGTGGCCGTTTTTTGGTGGCTTTGTTGATGTTGCTGGAAAAGAATCATAACACGTCCTTTGGTTGCTGCCTTTTCAAGGTAACCGGTGTCACTTATTATAGCAAGCAATATTCAGATTCTAAAGTTTGGAAAATTTTCCGGTAGCCCGCTTCGTCGTCCGAATAGATCACCAAAAAATTGTAACGATCTTTTAACGCTTTAGCCAACCCGGCCCTAACTTCGGCGCGGGAAGGTGTGTGCAACAGCACCGTGTCCCCTACGTACTCCGTGCCGTAGGCGGCTTCGGGGTAAACGAAAAGCGTTACATCACGGATCGACCCAAGCTCCCGGAACTTACCAGCCAAGACGATCTCCAAACCACGGATTGTTTTAAGTCTAAGATTCATATCTTAAAGAATAACTAGGGGGATTGGACGTGAGCTACATAGAAGCGATGTAGTGATCGCCTAAAGCATCTTCAACCCTTTTGTATTCTTTTGCGCCGTAGGCTTGCTTGACGTATTCCGGGGTCACGACGCGGTTTTCGGCCTCGGGGCCTTTCCGAAAAAACCTAGGGCCGTCGTTCTCGACGTGTTCGATAATCCGGCCTTGCTTGTCCACAAAAACCCACTGTTCAAAAGCGCCCATAGCTTCCCCAATCCATGTTAAATTGAATACATCGTAGTACCCCAATCTCAACGCGATGTACAGGCTTAGAATGGGGGTGGTCATGAAGTTAGTGCTATTTATTTTCTTGTGCTCGTGCTCCACAACAGATTTTAGGCAAAATAAGTTATCAAAGGGGGACGCTAATTTTGCTCGGCTGTTACAAGAAGATGCTCGAAGGTATGCTCCGCTGTCAGAAGATTTTACCCTAAAAGAACTTACCCGATCCGATAAAGCTTCCCAAAAGCACATCCTTAACATTCCCGGCGAAGAGGAGATAAAAAACCTTCAATGGTTAGTGGAACAGATTCTTCAGCCTATACAGGATCAATTCGGCAAAATCCTTATTTCGTCGGCCTACCGATGCCCAAAGTTAAACAAAGCGGTTGGGGGCACTATTGATAGCCATCACCTTGCCTTAGGTAATTTTGCTGCCGCTGATTTCCGTGTTGTGGATACTTCGTTGGACGAAGTCTATTACTGGATTCAAACCTCAAGCTTACCTTTTGAACAGCTTATTCTGGAAGACGATCTTGGCGTTATACATATCACAACCAAACGGCCTGATCGCACGGCAATGAGAAGGTATCTGGGTATTTCTGGGTTGCTTTATTTAACCGATAAAGTTGATGACTAACTTCTGTAAAATGTTAAGGGGTATTTATGAGAATCAATTTGATTATAGCGGGTTTTTTTATTTGGTTTGGTAGCAGTTGATGATGTTATTGCCGCCTTATTTCCGTAAAGGTTACGCATTACGTTCGCTGTTCTAATTCTTTAAAATGTCAGCCACGTTTTTTGGCAACGTACCGTGGTAGTAAGTTTTGGTAGCTACTAATTTCAGAGCGGCTATAAGGTGTTAGACCTCATCCTATTTGCCATAATCAGGCCTTTCGTAAGCGGTTTCCGGCCCGAAGTCTCTGCCTTCTTGTTCCCAGAACTTTTGTGCTTCCTGTGATTGGATCGTAGCGGGGTGCATGGTCCTTTTGGTTTCTTTTTCCGCTAGTTCGTACATAGCAGAACCTAGTCCTTTGCGGCGGTGTTTGGGGTAAACCTTAACGTCTAGCGGGTAGGCTTTGCCTTTACCGTCCGGTTCGACCAGCAACCACCCTGCGACTTCGCCTTTAGGGCTTAAGGCAAACACAGCCCACTTGCTGCGGAGGTTGTTGACCTCCAAAGACCGACCGTAGTTATAGATAGCCATCGTACCTTTTTTGAAAACTAGGGTATAGCCTTCGGATTCCCAATTACCTTTTTTGCCTGCTAAAGCGGCTTCTGTCTTAGCCATAAGGTTTTTAACGTGATGTTCCTTGTCGTACCAATCTGGTTTACCTATAATGTCGTTATTGATGTTGTCTTCTACTTGTTCAAATTGTTCAACATTGACTTTGTAGTAAACCAGAAAAGTCATGTCTTCATCCAAAACGGATTGGATGATTTTGCTATCGTCCCCCCAGGTCATGTCCCCGTTGGTCCAAACCCCGTCAACTTTCCAAAAAGGATAGCCGTCTTCGGATTGAAGCATTTGCGGATTTTTCCTAAGGATCGCTTGTAATTCTGATTTTTCCATCCCGACATCGAGAACGTCATCATTGGGTAAGGGCTCTACCGTATCGGAATATTTCCCACCGGAACCGAAATCGTAAACATCACCACCAGTGATTCTTTTTAAAGCTGCTAGCACCTTTTTAGTAGCCATCGCTGTTGTCCCTTAATGACTCCTGCACGTTATCGTTCATATTTCCGTCTTGCTTCGTCTCGATCTCCTTTCGGAGGGCGGTGTCTTCCAAAAGTACCCAATCTTCGGCATCTTCTTCTTGATGTAGTATTACTACGTCATCCCAAGACCAATACGGAGAATCGGTTAGGTACACAGCTACGTAATCTTCACCCTTGTGACCAAAGTAATATGTCCCCGTCGTGTTGGAGATGCCAAACTGGCCAAAATCTTTGGATGCTTCCTCAGGGGTTTCAAACCGCTTTTTTTCCGCTAACACTTTTAAGGCCGCGATCACGTCCTTCTTTTTGACAAAGGTTTCATTAGCCTTCTTGTAAGTTTTGATCCCCAATTTTCGTAAGTCTCTTTTTAAATTTGATATATTCATTTTAGTCTCTTCTTATTATTTGACGATATCGTTCAATTTAACCAAGCCAAGTCAATCTCTTCGACTTAAAAATCTAAGTGCTGACAAGACAGCGGTATCGAGTTTCTTAAAGGCATTTCTCATGAATCGTCTATACATTGTTGTTCCTCCTCCCCTAACCCAATAAGGCTTCAAGCCCTTGAGCGTCTAAAATTATAACCCCTAGGCTCCTAGCCTTATTCATCTTGCTAGAACTAGAATTAGGATCTTTGGTGACGATGTAAGACAAGTTCGCAGCCACCGATGTAGCTATCCGACCACCCCGAGATTCAATAATAGCTTCAGCTTCTTTGTTTCGGTAGCCTGTGAACACAAAAGACTTGCCGACTAGGTCACACCCACCATTACTATTTTTGTTTATCGTGTGGTCCCTCAAAGTGACGTGCTTTAAAAGAGCATCGATAAGGTCTTTCTTCGCTTTAAGGCCACGCACCGCTGATAAGGCGACCTTACCTTCGTCTTGTTGCCAGTCATCTTTATCGCTAGGGCTTTCGGACATAGCAGATTTAATTTCGTTCGCGGTGGCTTTACGGATGCCTTCGAAAGTAGGTATCACTTTCAAGACTTTTTTGGTGTTGCCACGACCGAATAAATGGATACCAAGCCCTTTGACAAAATCGAAGACGTTGACGTTTTGGCTTTTGCTTCGAAGGTCCTCAAGTACCTTCGTCCCGATCTTTTCCGAATCAAATTCCCCAGCACTAAGGCTGTAAAGGTCTGCTGGAGTTTCGATCCGGCTTGATTCTACAAACTTGGTAATTTGA
>Ga0307378_10013233_pt1 | contig 10453 bp, 5 predicted proteins | sample UN1MG_FD_202238 | JGI IMG/M metagenome (GOLD analysis project Ga0307378, IMG submission 202238) | Soil microbial communities from Risofladan, Vaasa, Finland - UN-1 | ecosystem: Environmental > Terrestrial > Soil > Coastal area > Acid sulfate soil | place: Finland: Risofladan, Vaasa | collected...
GGACGAGGGCTTTCGCGTATTCGTTGAGTTCGTAATACACGTCCCCGACTCTCCTGATGAGCTTCGGATCATCTCCATCGATCTCTATACACCTCTCGTATGATTCGAGAGCCTCCTTCAGTCTCCTCTCCTTATAGTAGATGTCGCCTCTCCGTACGAGCGCGACCTTCAAATATTTCGAAAGACCGGACTCGATTACGGTATCGAGGTAGTCTCCCGCCTCTTTTCCCTTTCCTGAGGCTATAAGGACCTCCGCGAGCCGCATGGAGGCGTCGATACGATACTTGCAGGTCTTGCATCCTTCGAGATACCCGGATAAGCTCTCCGCCGCCTCGTTATACAGCCGCTTCTCATGCTGCCGCACTCCTCTGCGGTATGAGTCATCCTCCTCTTTTACGGGAACGGAAACAATCCTGTTATCATCGTCAGTGTAGTAGATTTCACTCTCCCGGACGGGTATGTCCGAAGTTTTTTTTCCTGTCTCCGGGGCGGATGAGGGGGGCTGTGCCTCCGGCTTCACTTCCACGGGCTTCACTTCCACGGGCTTCGCTTCTTCGGGTTGTTTCTGTTCCAGTTGCGCGGTCTCGACAGGCTCCTCCGACTCCCCCGCTTCAGAAGCCTCTCCGGACGGAGCCTCTCCCAACGGAGCCTCTCCGAACACACCGCCGCCGTCTACGATTACCTTCACATAGCTGTCATGTTCCAGATAGCTGAAGAGCAGGTAGGAAATTCCCGCTCTTTTCGGGAGGATAATAAAACTCGTCCTCGACTGCTCGATAACCCTGTACCTGAATAGGAGGTGATCCCTGTCATACCGATTAAGATACCACCCCTGCCCTTCGAGACGAATATGAAACTCCTCTCCGGTGTTCACAGAGATCTCCAGGTAGCCTGAATCCCTGTCTACGGCAAACTCGTCGCCGAGGGAAACCGATCCGGATATAAGAAAGACCGCGAAGCCGAGAAATAACGCCCATTTTATCCGCAACCGAGGTCTCCTTTCCGATGGCGATTCTTTCAGTACAGGCTGCATACACTATAGTATAGCAAAGTTTCCACCCCCAAACGAGGTTTTTGGCACAGCCGTACCGGACATACAGCACACTGTTCTAACGGGGTTTATAAAGCTGATCGATAGAGCCTGCGTTTACGGTTCGGAAAGCTCATCCGTCACTGTGAGGACTTCGTATTCTTGCCCCCGGAACGAGAATGTCCCTATCCCTGCATCCTCTCCGACATCCCTACTTTGCAGCAGATCGGATGCGGTTACCGGAACGAGCTCTTCTTCGTCTATGTCGTAGTAATCTCCATCATAGTAGAAAGAGTATGAGGAGCCTTCTGTCAGGGAGGGTACAACGGGCTCCGGAAGTATGAAGCCGGGTCCCCTCTGAGAAGGCCGGGCCGGCGAGTAGGTAGACTCGTCCAATTCCAGAACCGACAGGGCGGGCCCCTGCTTCTCACGCTGGGCCCTTTTTTTTGCGGCATTTCCGAACAATGAGCCCACCATGACGGAGACCACTACAGCGGCCGCAACGACGATGATGAAAGCGGTGGTGTTCTTACCGAGTCTTCCGGTCTTACCGAGTCTTCCGGTCTTACCGAGCCATCCGGTCTTACCGAGTCTTCCGGTCTTACCGAGTCTTCCGGTCTTACCGAGCCATCCAAAAAAATCATTCAATTGCATGCTCCACAAGATCGAGAGAGACCACCTTCGACACGCCGACCTGCTCTGTTGTTATACCGTATATTACGTCGGCAAATTCGATAGTTCTGCGGTTGTGTGTGATGATGATGAACTGCGTAGTATCCGTAAACTCCTTGAGGAGTTTGATAAACCTCATGACGTTCTCCTCATCGAGGTCGTGGTCGACCTCATCGAGGAGGCAGAAGGGGCTCGGTCGAACCATAAAGATGGCAAAGAGGAGTGCAACGGCGGTGAGCCCTTTCTCACCTCCGGAGAGAAGCGAACGCCTGCGAAGGGTCTTCCCGGGAGGGCACGCCATGATTTCCACTCCGGTGTTGAAGATGTCTCTGTCATCTGTAAGGTAGAGCTGCGTCTTTCCCCCGTTAAAGAGCCTTTTGAAGATGCTCTGAAAGTTCGTCCTGATCTTTTCGAAGCAGCTTTTAAACATATCGTTCGAACTCTGGATTGTGTCGGAGATGAGATCGTTGACGTCCTTTTTCGCGGCCAGAAGGTCGTCCCTCTGGGCGGCAAGGTACTCGAATCTCTTCTTCACCTCCTTGAACTCCTCGATCGCTATGAGATTGACCTGCCCCAGCGAACCGATTCGTCCTCTTACGCTCTCCCTGTTCTTCCGGATCGCATCGATGTCTATCGGCCCTTTGGGCTTGAACAGCTCGAGTGACACCCCGTAGTTTTCGTTGAAGGTCTCCACCATCGTTTCGATTCTTGATAAAATCTCGGCATTGTTGAGCTCGTGCTGCTCTATGCTCTTTTCGACCTTCTCCTGCTCCGAACGGTAGCGCGCCGACTGGGTTTCCATCCCCTGAATTTTCTCAACCATCTTCTCTATAAGGAGGTTGTTGCTTCTCGTGTTTTCGCTGAGTTTTCGTTTCTTCTCTTCGACACCGGTTCTCTTCCCTCCCAGAGTTTCAATGTCTTCCCTGAATCCCTCTTTTCTCTCTTCCAGTTTCCCGATATCGAACCGTACGTCCCCCAGCGACTCTTCGTTCCTCTCGAGCTCCGCTGCTACCATTCTGGAGCTTTGGACGAGGGAGTGCCTCTTTTCCCTGTTTCTTGCGATATCCGTCGTAAGGCTGTGGATCAAATCGACGAACTCCTCACGCCTTGCGCTCTCTTTCCTTAACTCCTCATTGAGCCGAGTGATCTCCTTCTTCAGTTCCGCTTCCTCGGCGATCAGGCTCTCTATCTTCTGCTCCACCTGCTCCTTTTTCGTATGAAAGCTCTTCTCACCGAATATCGCTTTTGAGAGGTCGTCCTGAATGGCTATGATCGTCTCAACGTTTTGTTTCAGTGCATTCAGCTTTTCCCTCAGGCCCTCCGCCTCGTTCGATAGCAGTTCGACGAGATCGCTCGTATTCGACTTCCTTGCAGAAAGAAGAAGGTCCTGCAGTTTCTGCTTATGTATCCTCAGTGCGCTGTCAAGCTTCAGAACGGATTCATCGACCCTGCCGATCAGCTCCTTCTTCTTTCTCTCATCGGCCTTGCTTCTCGATTTTATATCGTCGATCTCCTTGAGGAGCCGGTCCACAACGGCCTTCAGCTCGTCTCTCAGACCTACGAGCTCCTGCCCGATCCTGTCCACCTCGTTCGAAGCTCCTATAAGCTTCGTCTTGTTTTCTTCGATATGGGCGTTGATGCGCACGGTCTCCTGCTGGTAGCTGGCCAGCTTCTCCTCCTGGGACTCTGTGAGCGATACCAATGACTCTATTTCGGTCTTGATCGCGGAAATCCTCTCGGAAAGCTCCGCCCTGCCCGCCTCCCCCTTTTTCAAAAGCTGACGCTTCTTTGTGAGCTCGCCCTCTATCTCGAAGACCCTGTCCTTGACATGAGTCGATTTCGAGTCGAGCGCTTCGATCTCGGCGTCCTTCTTGAAGATATCGCTCTTTATCTCGAAGATCTCATTCTCAAGGCTCCTGACTTTCCCCATGTGCTCTTTAATGGACTCCTCGAGCTTCCTGCTCGCCTTCATGAAGTCCTGTTTTTTTTCCTGGAGCCGTGCCAGGGAGTCCCTGTTCCGTTCAACCTTTTGTTTCAGGTCCTGGACACGGTAATAGTTGTAGAGCGTCTCGTACTCTATCTCCTGTTTCTTGAGGTCCTTGTACTCCTGGGCCTTTTTTGCCTGCCGCTCGAGGTTTTTATACTCCTTCTCGACCTCGCTGATGACAAGCCCGAGCCGGTTGAGGTTCTCATCGGTTGCTGTGAGCTTCCTGTACGACTCCTTGATCCTCATCTTGTACCGGGTGATCCCTGAGGCTTCCTCGAAGATATACATCCTCTCTTCAGGCCTGTTGCTTAAGAGCACGTCTATATTACCCTGCTCCATGATGGAGTAGGAGGCCTTCCCTATGCCGGTATCGGCAAAAAGCTCCTGGATATCCTTGAGTCGGACGGAGTTGTTGTTGATGAGGAACTCGCTCTCACCCGACCTGTACAGTCTGCGCTTGATGTTCACTTCGGAGTAATCGATCGGTAAAAGGCCGTCATCGTTCACTATGGTGATGCCGACCTCGGCCATCCCGAGCGCCTTCATCTCATCCGATCCCGCGAAGATGATATCGTCCATCACCTCCCCTCGAAGAGACCTCGCATTCGTCTCCCCGAGCACCCATCGGATTGCATCGACAATATTGCTCTTGCCGCATCCGTTTGGACCGACGAGGGCGGTGACGCCCGGTTTAAAATGAAAGCGTGTTTTTGTGGCAAAAGACTTGAAGCCCAGTATCTCCAGACTCTTTAGAAACAATGACCCCTCCTGAATTTGAGTGTTTCAGCTGATATTCGGTTTATGTTCCAGCGAGGTAATCATCGCGGTACGTCAGCTGCTGTTTGGTAAGAGTATCTATCGACATACCCATGGTGCCCAGCTTCAACATCGCGAGCTCCTGGTCCTGCTCTTTCGGTATATCGTGGACCCTGACCTCGAGGCTCTTCCCCTCTCTGGCGCCCCTTATCATCGATAAAAACTGGTTTGCAAAGCTCATGTCCATGACCTCGGAGGGATGGCCCTCTGCGCCCGCGAGGTTCACAAGCCTCCCCTTTGCCAGGACGTAGATCCTCTTTCCGCCCTTAAGGGTATACTCCTCATTATTCGGCCTGACCGTCCTGACACTCCCGGAGAGCTTTTTCAGATCGTTCAGATTCACCTCGCAATCGTAGTGGCCCGTGTTGCAGACCACTGCACCGTCTTTCATCCGCTCGAAGTGTCTTTTCCCGATAACGTCCTTCATACCCGTTGCGGTAATGAAGATATCGCCGATCCTGCTCGCCTCATTCATCGGCATTACCTTGAAGCCGTCCAGAATCGCCTTCAGCGCCTGGGTGGGACTCACCTCCGTCACGATCACGTGTGCTCCCATGCCGCAGGCCCTCATGGCTGTTCCTTTTCCGCAGTGCCCGTATCCGGCCACTACGAAGTTCTTGCCTGCGAGCAGAATATTTGTCGTCCTGAGGATCCCGTCTATGGATGACTGTCCTGTTCCGTAGACATTGTCAAAATCCCACTTCGTCTCCGCATCGTTTACAGCGATCACCGGGTAGAGAAGCGCACCGGCCTTTGCCATGGCCCTGAGACGGTGCACCCCTGTCGTCGTCTCCTCTGTACCTGCAGTAACCTGTTTCGCCTGCTCCGGGTACTTCTGGTGAAGGGTGTTGATAAGGTCTGCGCCGTCATCCAGAGTGAGCGTCGGCTTGAAGTCGATCGTGCGGTCGATTGCCCAGTAGAACTCTTCGACGCTCATCCCATGCCATGCGTATATAGAAAAGCCTTCGCCCGCGAGGGCGGCCGCGATATCATCCTGGGTAGAGAGGGGGTTGCACCCCGACCAGGACACCTCAGCTCCTGCGAGAGCGAGCGTCTTCACTAAAACCGCCGTCTCTTTTGTCACGTGGAGGCAGCCTGCGACCCTCTGCCCTTTCAGGGGCTTCTCTTTTCTGTACTTCTCCCTCAACTGTATAAGCACGGGCATCCGCGACTCCGCCCATTCTATCTTCAGCTTCCCCTCCTCTGCGAGCCCTATATCTTTTACCTTATAATCCATTTCTCCTCCCACAGCGTTCTCTTTAAATATGTATTTTGTATTTTCACCCTAATAATTCCTGGTGAATGATTCGAATTTAACCAAAGGTGTGTAAGTAATACGTTCCCAAACTATCTTTATTGTACAGGGAACGTGGTAAGTTTCATGCATAGCCGCTAGTACGACAAGTTAAAGTTAAACACCCGCCTCAAAATCAGTTCTTATCTTTCGATAAGAATCAATTAGTCGAACTCTCCATTATTGATTTTTAGCTTAAGCTAAAAATCAATTATAATGAAATTCGGGGAAATTGTCGAGTCTTTTAGCGGCTGGGCAGGCCCGGTGTGTCCTTTAAGGAAGAAACCCGATACTGTTTTATTAATAACGACATGTTCAATATCAGGGACTCTTTTCACTTCGTCTTCCGTCCGGAACTATCATCAATGACTAAAATACGATCATAGTATTATTCATTCCCGATCGCATGCTGATGTGATTGCATAAGAGAAATTCGCTGTATCGAACAATGTTATTATTTCAAAATACTCATCTGTACGGGCCTCTCCTATACTCACCATCCCCAAGAACCAAGCAGGAACGCCACTCTTTAAAAAGCTACAGCTTCTTCCTGTACCTGCGTGATGGTCATATTATGCAAAAACGCCGACATGGAACACATCCTTCCACACCAACCGCTTCACATGATGATCATATGATATTTTTTCAAAGACTTGCGCCGTAATAATTCAGAGCAGGTTAGGCGGCGGCTGTAGCAGTTTCAATTTTTTCAGAGCTTCATCTATGTGCATCTGGCCCTCAGAAAGTACAACTACACCATGGCCCGGCAATAATATATCAATACCCAGGTCTGAGAGCTTCCCACAGTTTTGTCGATAGTCGGAAAGACTCGAGCCTTCGATATTTAATAGCAATATTTTACCACCGGAAAACACTGTATCCCCGGAGAATAGCACTTTCCCTTCCGGGAGATCAGTGTGATAACATACAGAACCCTGACTATGGCCTGGAACAAGCATGGCTTTGAATTTATAAACCCCGCACATAAATTCATCTTCATGCTTAAGCTTCACTGCTACTTCGGTCGATGGGAATCGGTACTCTTGAGAGTAAAATCCGCTTCTCCTCGCTATCTCAAGGCCAAGTTCTCCTTCCTCCCCGCTTTCAACACCGATTGCTTCTTCCTTCGAAATATACACAGCAGACGCAAATCGTTTATGAAACCAATCCGCCCCTCCAGCGTGATCAGAATGACTATGAGTTAACAGAATCTTGGTTATTCGATCCGGAGACAGGCCTTCTTTTTTGATATTCTCTTCGATGAGCGCTACATCCACACCCGCCCCGGCATCAATCATTGCAAGCTCTTCACCGCAATCTACAACATATACATTAGAATCAAACTTTTGACTCAAGCCAAACTCACCGCCTCCAACCATATAAATATGCTCCGTTAATCTCATTTAACAATCCTCCTGTTCCTAGTATGAAAAAAATCTCTATCAAAATTGAGTAAGGAAAATACAATAAAACCTTTTCTATAAGCGAGCCCTATTGTGTATTTGTTATGGCTTTCCTTTATACGCGGATATCACCTCTAGTACTCTTCTGTAATTCATTGAACCGCTTTAGCATGATCGAACGAGCTTTCTTCGTATCCCTGTTCCTGATACATTCGAGTATTCCCGCATGAAATTCGATACCGTGGTTAGGACAAGCTTCCAGGCTTCCGGCTCGCCAACTATTTCTTTCCACAAACTCTCGTGTCCCTGCTTCATGATGTATTGCATCATGTTTTAGTAGCCCCCATGTTTCGTGTTACCACTATCTTAAGATGGAAAAGAGTACCTTAATCTGTGCTGTAGTCCCCGTTCTCGTTAATCTCTAGCATCATTCGTTGTAGTATCTCGCCTATCTCACTTATCTCTGTTTCGATCGCGTTTTGCAGCGCACGCAACACTATTTCCGGCTCTATGAACGTACGCACTTCGAGGATTTCATAAGGGCTCTCTTCCTTTAGTAGATATATCCCTGATCTTGATAATGTAGATCTGGTCGATGCTGCCCGTCTTCATATAGGTGCCTGAGCCGATCTTACCCTCCAGAATACCTGCTGTCTCGAGGATACACCACGCTTCCCTCACCGACGTTTTGCTCTATCCAAGTTTTTCAGGCTGGTCCTTTCGAGAAGGAGCTTGTCTTTCGGCCTGAAAACTCAGTCCCGTAACAGCTCGAGAAAATGTTCGATGATAAGAACCTATCCCTTCTTTGTTTCTATTGGATTGATTTAAAAGTCGATCTCCGGTTCCTGTTTTATTAATGCTACAGGAGATTACTCTGCAATTGACCCGAGTACCTCGAGAAAGCGATCGATCTCTTCCTCCGTGTTGTAGTGCTCGATGCTCACCCTGAGCAGACCGCCGATCTTAACGAGATCCAGGTACTCGAGGAGCTCGAGGGCGCCGAGCCCATACTCTCCGTTCCATACATAGATCCCCTCGTCACCCACTCTTTTGCTGATATCAGCGGAAGTCTTCCCTTTCAGTGTGAAGGAATATGTGGGACATCTCTTCTCTAGTCTGCCGGTATCTGTAATGCCGTATACTTTCAAGTTCTTGATCAGCTTCAACCCCTCGTTCAGCCTCCTTGAGAGACCGAGCTCATACTCGGCTATTGCAGCCATTGCGGTTTTAAGATTGAGCCTTCTGCCGCTGAAGCCTGGAAACTCATTTTTGAATTTGCTTCCGTACTGCTTTCCTACATTCTCCAGGTAATTGATCGACGCCCTGGCCCCGGCAAATCCCTCCATGTTCGGTGTTCCGAGGTTGTATTTGTAAGGAATCTCATTGTGTGAGGGCCACGGTCTGTAGGGATCGAACTCGTAGAGATGCTCCTTTTTCCCCCACAGAAAACCGACGTGCGGCCCGAAGCATTTATACGCGGAGTAAACGAGAAAGTCACAGCCGAGATCCGCAACATCTATGGGCAAATGGGGTGCACAATGGACGGCATCCACAAACATGAGCGCGCCTGCGTCATGCGCCAACCTCCCGAGGCGTTTCACATCGTTGATCGTGCCAACGAGATTCGAGACAAGGCCGACGGCAACAAGCTTAGTTTTCGGCGTAATAAGATCCGCCGCCATATCATAATTCAGGGTGCAGTCATCATCGTTTATCTCTATATATTTAATCTTCACGCCGAAATCTTGTAGCGATTTCCAGGAATCGATGTTCGCCCCGTGGTCGAGCCTCGTCACGACGATCTCATCGTCCCTCTTCATCTTGCGGGACAAAGCCCACATCAAGGTATACGTGAGATTGGTCATGTTCGGGCCGATGACGATCTCTCTCCATGAGGGGGCGTTGAGAAAATCGGCAACATCCTCTCGTATTCCTAGGAGCATCTCGTCCGTGTCTTCGCTCGTCTTGAAACAGCCGCCGGAGTTTGCGTTCATATCGACCATATAGTTGCGCATCGCATCCAGGACGGCCTGTGGGACCTGTGTCCCGCCTGCGCCGTCCAAAAAGACCCTCTTTTTTCCATTGTCTGTTATCTGAAGAGCTGGAAACTGCTCTCGTAATGGAGCAAGATTGATCCTGTCCATTGTACGCTCCATATCCCGCAGATTTGAATGCCTTATCTCCTGAGGCATCATCGGAACAGAGTTAGTTATGGTTTTCGTCGATACATATTCCAGAAAGCGTAAAGCGGCCTAAAGTCTGCGAGGGCAATCCAACCGATGATCTTCATCAATATATACCCTATACACAGCAGTCCACATATCTCTCTTCCCTAAAACGGAAGGCTACAGAGATCACCTAATCGCCACGGTTAAGGCTTTATTTTTTTCTCACAAGCCGATTCTTATGCCTACTGACAGGAAGATGCAGCCCCGCTACCTACCATCAGGCCGCTATATTTCCCTATCAACGTGCTGAAGAGCGCCGGTACAAGCTTCATCTTTTCAGGCGGTTCCACATACGCAATCCTCATCTGCGTCTTACCGGGGTTCTTTTCTCCGTGCCGCACATTGTAGAAACCCTCCATCGGCGCAACGAGGAGGGTGAGCTGCTCGCCATCCAGCTCGACCTTACCCTCTCTCGCACAGTACAACACAAACTCTTTCGCGTCGAACCCTTCGGGAGCGATTTTCCTCACGTCTATGACCGAGTATATGGAAGCATCGGGCCTCGAGACTATTATACCGGGCAGAAGCCTTTTGATCTCACTGCTCAACGACGAGATAACGGGATTGTAGTAGGCCCTCTGTGTGCTGTACCACTCGCCGAGCCTCTCGTGGCTCTCGTGCGCAAGTGCACCGAAAATGTACTGCCCGATCGCATTGGTGCATAGATTGGCGGTAGCCTCCGCTACACCCTTATCGTGGAGCTCTGCATTGTCGGTAACGAGGGCGCCGATTCTCAAACCGCACGCGTTCCATACCTTTGAAGCCGTTTCGATCGATATCCGCCTTCCCTCTATGCCGGGGACTTCATCATCGGTGATTCCCCAGATGCTCGAGGTTTTCTTCTCCACGTAGAACAGCTCTCTGTATGCCTCGTCACTTATCATCCAGAGGTTGTACTTCACACATAATCCCGCGAGCAGCGCCATGGTCTCATGATCGCAGAAATGGCCGGTGGGATTGTCGTACGGAATCACAACCATTGCTCCCGGCCTTTCTCTCTCGATGACCCTTTCAATCTCCTCT
>Ga0307378_10013238_pt1 | contig 10450 bp, 4 predicted proteins | sample UN1MG_FD_202238 | JGI IMG/M metagenome (GOLD analysis project Ga0307378, IMG submission 202238) | Soil microbial communities from Risofladan, Vaasa, Finland - UN-1 | ecosystem: Environmental > Terrestrial > Soil > Coastal area > Acid sulfate soil | place: Finland: Risofladan, Vaasa | collected...
CGCCTGCCGGTGATTCAGTGGTTTATGGAAAATGTCAGCGCCTCGGAGACAGACAGCGGTACACGCGGATCTGTGTTTTATTTGGGGGAATTCTATGACAACGTGGTTATCCACCGGCGCGGGGGCAGTACGGCCGGTGCACCAAAGAAGCATTTCAAGTTTCGATTTAACCGGGGATATAAATTCCGATATAGGGACGATGTCCCACGGGTCAACGAGTTTAACCTTAACAGCACCTACAGCGACAAGGCTTACCTGCGACAGAACCTGGCTTTTGAGGCGTACGACTGGTGTGGCTGTCCGGGCAGCGAGTCTTTTCCAGTCAGGGCGCAACGCAACGGCGAATTCTATGGTGTTCAGATCTTTATCGAAGAACCTGAAGAGGAGCTTCTGGAGCGAGAAAGATTGGATCCGGATGGGGCTCTCTACAAGATTTATAATACGTTCAATGCAGGTGGTGGGGCCGAAAAGAAAACCCGCCGATGGGAAGGACGCCAGGACCTCGACGATTTCTGCCGGAGCATTAACAATGCTTCGGGCACAGCGCGACACAACAATATATTCGACCAGGTCAATCTTCCACTGACACTCAACTATCTTGCTGCAACCGTTCTTACACATCAAAATGACCATCCACACAAAAATCATTACCTGTATCGAGATTCGGACGGATCTGGTGAGTGGTGCTTCTTGCCATGGGACCATGATTTGACATGGGGCTCGAACTGGACGGGCAGTTCTTACCACGACTACATCTACTCAGATGACGACCAGGTCCCCGGTAAGCCAACAGACGTCAAACCTTCGCATCCATTCGTCGGCAAGCAAGATTGCCAGGAGTGGAACTACCATTGGAACCACCTCATTGATGCGCTTCTGAATGACGACACGGTGCGCGAGATGTATTTGAGAAGGCTGCATACTGTGATGGACGAGTTCCTCAAACCCCCCGGGACCGCTCATGCCGAGCTGTTCATTGAGAACCGTATCGACGAACTCGTCGCGGTAATGTCGGCGGACGTAGCTTTGGACTACAACAAGTGGGCCAATCCATGGTCATGGGGTGGGCAAGGAGGCTATCCGCGGGACCAGTCCTTCGAATACGCGATCAATGTCATTAAGAATGATTATCTTGGGGTACGACGCACCCACTTATTTGTCAGGCACAACGTGGATAGACTCGCCACTTATAACATCCCCGGCTCGTACTCCGCGAAAATTCCAAATGCGCAGCCAACCGATCCGGTTATCCGATTCGGTGTCTATGAATTCAATCCTCTCTCTGGCAATCAGGATGAGGAATATATCGAACTTCTCAACTCCAACTCCTATGCCGTTGATATATCAAGCTGGCGGCTTGTGGATGGTGTGGAGCACACGTTCCCACCAGGCACGGTGATCGTGGCAGGCGGCAATTTTTATGTCTCTCCGAATGTACGCGCTTTTCGCAGCCGTGCTATTAGTCCAAGAGGCGGGGAAGGACGGTTCGTGCAGGGAAACTATAAGGGCCATCTGTCTAATTGGGGCGAGACCGTGAATTTGCTGGACAGATACGGCCGCCTCGTCAGCAGTTTGACGTACCCCGGCAATCCAAGCGATCAGCAGCGTTATCTGCGCGTAACAGAGATCATGTACAATCCGGCCGAGGACGGGATGTTCGACAACGACGAATATGAATTCATTGAGCTGAAAAACATTGGTTCTGCTCCGCTTGTTCTTAATGGGATTAAATTTACTAATGGGATATCCTACGCGTTTGACGACAGCCGTAATATTGTGCTTGCCGCCGGTGCCCATATGTTGATCGTCAAGAATCCTACTGCGTTTGCTTTGCGCTACGATACGAGCAGTATTAATCTTGCATCCGGCGCCTACACCGGCAGCTTAAGCAACGGGGGAGAGACGATTAAAATCGAGGACCGAACCAACAGTACCATATTAGAATTTGACTACGAGGATAACTGGTTTGACAAGACCGACGGTCTCGGATTTTCCTTAACTATCAAAGACGCTGCGAATCCCGATCGAGGAAGTTGGGATAGCGTTGATGCGTGGCGAACCAGCGCCGAAGCAGGAGGCTCTCCCGGGTTCGATGATTCCGAGGAATTCCCCAATGCGTTATAATCACTTCCAAAGGAGGACGGAATTATTTCAAAGCGGTTCAAGAACGTTGACAGTGAAGGAGTGCATACCTAAAGAATATGCGCCCTGGTGTTGCGGGCTTTGTCCATGCTTTTCCCGGGAACGTTGCCAATTAAAAGGGCGGGTCGCTACATGTTTTTCGGGAGAGCTTTAGGAGCAGACTATTGTAAACCATGAATTCCCCTTTATAATTGTTATGTATGCTTTGATAATGCACATATTCACGGAGAATATTTAGGAGATTGAGTCATGCGTTCTGTTTATTTGGCGATTTTAGCATTTGTAATATCATTCAACGGCCGGCCCATAGTAAAGGGCCAGGCGTACGGCCAGCCCGATTATGACCAACCGGGCGATAAGATGATTCAGGAATACTTAAGTCATGTAACAGAGGACATCAATGGAAAGTTTTTAGAAAATGTTGAATCTGTCGAGGATTGGAAGAAACTTCGTCCCAAGTACAAAGAGGAATATTTTCATATGTTGGGGCTTTGGCCAATGCCACAAAAGACACCACTTAAAGCTACTATTACCGGGACACTTCAGAGTGGCAATTATATTGTGGATATGCTTCATTACCAGAGCCGGCCCAGGCTTTATGTTACTGCCAATCTCTATCGTCCAAAGAACATCGCTGAGGGCCAACGTTTACCGGCGGTGCTGTATGTCTGTGGGCATTCCCCGCGAGGACGAAATGGTAATAAGACAGCCTTTCAGTCACATGGTATATGGTTTGCGCGGCATGGTTATATTTGCCTTGTTCTCGACACGCTGCAACTTGGCGAAATCGCGTCTGTTCACCATGGTACATATCGTGAAGGCCGTTGGTGGTGGCACTCACGCGGATATACTCCTGCGGGTGTAGAATGCCTCAATGGGATTCGCGGCATCGACTATCTGCTTAGCCGAGAGGATGTGGACCCTCAGCGTATTGCCGTAACCGGAATCAGTGGTGGTGGAGCGGCCACCTTTTGGATAGCTGCAGCTGATGAGCGCGCTAAAGTTTCTGTTCCAGTGAGCGGCATGGCAGATCTGATGTCTTATGTGCCCAACTGGGCACGACGAGTGTTTGAGCGTGGTGACCGTGTGTATTTATGTGCCCTGCGCGGTGTTGGCCGGACACGTTGGACTCTTAAGAATCCGCCCAATTATGTCGAGCGCTCTCATGTCCTGCTTGGCCGTACCGTCGATACCGGGCGTGTGTGGGATATCATTGCCGCCGCCCGTTATCTACACGGCAAGTACAATAATATCCCAGTTTATGTGCTTGGAGAAGGTGCTGCCGGTGTGCTCGCGGCCTATGCTGCCCTATGGGAGCCTGAGATTGCCGGAGTGATATTGAATAAACCGCCATTATCTCATATGGACGTCGAATCACCTCAGTTTCTGAATGTTCTGAGAGTTTGCGATGTTCCTGATGTTTTGGGGATGCTTGCTCCGCGTGCGCTAACTATTTACGGCAATCGCAGTGATATGTTAGAGAAAGTTGCTAAAATCTATTCCGCTGCTGGAGCCTCTACAAGTTTTGTGCAAAAATCGACTCAAGCAGATTAAATTGTTCTCCATCATCTAAATTTGAAACGATCGTTGGCGATGGAGTAATATGACATTACATATATTCTGAGTATAGGAAATCTTAATTGGAATGTGAAGCTGAATGAATAGAAACTGGAGAAGAAAAGGTGTGCGTTGTGGTTCGATAATTGCCCTACTTGTGTGTGCGACTATTTCAAATTTTTTCATTTCAGATGATTTGCATGCAGATAATACAGAGAGAATTAAACACAACACCGTCTATCGAGAGAAACGTCGTTTTGGTGGCTGGCCGGCCAATCATGGAATTTGGTCATGGGGAAATGAAATCTTGGTTGGCTTTAGTCGTGGTTATTATAAAGATTTGGGGCCAAACCGCCACGCGATTGACCGTGAAAGGCCGGAAGAACACCTCTTCGCACGAAGCCTGGATGGGGGTGAAACATGGTCTATAGAGAATCCTGCTGAAAAAGGTGTTATAATTCCTTATGGCGCAGCATTGCATGGCACACGGCCGCCATACCTGATCCCCAAAACACCGCTTGATTGCCCGGGAGGAGTAGAATTTACTCATCCTGATTTTGCGATGACCCTTCGAATGTTGGATAATAATGTGGGGCCATCTTTGTTTTACTATTCTTATGATAGAGGTAAAAATTGGAACGGCCCGTTTATCCTCAAAGTACAAAATATAAATGGGATAGCAGCTCGAACAGACTATATAGTTAACGACAAGCTCGATTGCATGTTGTTTTTAACAGCAGCAAAGAAAAACGGCAGAGAGGGGCGTCCATTTTGTGCCAGGACGTATAATGGAGGTAAAATCTGGAACTTTGTTTCATGGATTGCACCCGAGCCGAAAGGATTTTCAATTATGCCCTCGACGGTTAGTCTCTCGAAAACGACTCTCCTTACTGCAGTTCGCCGACGTGAAGGTAACAGAAGATGGATAGAGACATACATTTCCGAAGATAACGGAAAGAACTGGCGCTTTTTGAGCAAACCAGCACCTGATCTGGGAGAAGGCAATCCGCCAAGTTTGATAAAACTCGCCGATGGCAGACTTTGCCTGTCGTATGGGTATCGCGCTAAGCCATACGGAATTCGCGCACAGATCAGCAGCGATAATGCGAAAACATGGAGCAAGCCCATAAATTTGCGTGATGACGGCGCTGGCAGAGACCTTGGATATGTTCGGTCTGTCCAGCGTTTGGACGGGAAAATTATTTTTGTTTACTATTTTTGTGATATACAGTCTCCAGAACGCTATATTGCAGCAACTATTTGGGACGGAAAATGAGATTGTAATTCCATTTAGTCGGCTGATTCGTCACCAGTGCTCTTGTATTGGCAGCCATATACGATACTAATTTAACACTTCATTACTGATGTGAGGATAAAAAGAAATGGAAAAAACGAATCAACCTCCATTATCTCATGCAGAATTGCTGGAATTAAAGCGTTGGAATACACCGACGATCTATAATGGCTGGGAACAGATTACTAAACTGGATGCCGGAAAAGACGCCTTCAATCTGGAAGATTGCCGGGATTTTATGCCGGAAATGGGCCCGATAGTGGGATATGCCATGACTGTTGTGGTAGAGCCGGGTAATCCTGAACACCCCAAACAAAATCCAAAGGCATGGAGTGAGTATCGACGATATATTGCGTCATTTTCCGGGCCAAAGATAGTAGTAGTACAGGACATGGATAAGCCACGAACATTCGGTTCATTCTGGGGGGAAGTAAACAGCAGCATTCATAAAGCCCTGGGATGCATAGGGACAATCACCGACGGTGCAGTTAGAGACCTTGATGAAATGCATAATGTAGGATTCAAAGCAATTGCAAAGCGTCTGTGTGTCGGACACGCATATAGCCATCCCGTACGTTGGAATTGTAAAGTAGAGGTATTTGGACGGACCGTTAAACCTGGAGAACTGATCCATGCAGACAAACATGGATTTATTGTTTTACCGAGGGAAGACCAGGTTCAATTGCTGGAAGCAGCTCGATTTATGGATTCTAATGAATGCCAGACGATGATAGCGGCTGCAAGTAACTTCTCTGGCTTGTCAACAGAGGAAACACTTCAAGCCATTGACACAGCATGTGATAAATTCACTATGAACACAGAAGCAAGGTTTGGCAGGAAAGGGGAATGATGAAGGAAAGGCCGCTCTGGTTGGCTGGTGGGAGCGGTCCAAAAGCTTCTGACAATCTGGTGCTCTCATAACAAATATATGGTGTGCCATAAGGACCGTAAGAAGTGTGCTTACCAGTCTATTATCAAGGGATTTTCCTTGACGTGAAGGTAGATAATTTAGTATAGATAATATTAATGAAGCTTGTGCCTGCTCAGTTGGGCATCCGTGGCTTTGCGAGCATCAAGCGGGCACATTTTCTGGATTTTTAGAGGAGGAGCCACTGCGTATTTTGTCAAGCACACAGTTAGAACGGAACTTTATGCTTTCAATGAAGATATCTTTACATTTCAATTAATTATCAATATTTATTTTCTGAGGAAGGATCATTATGTTTAAGAAACCGATTAAATTAGCTTGTTTTGTTTTAATGTTGAGCCACGTCTTAACAATCGCAGGCAATGCTGCCCAGAAGCCTAATCTTATTGGCTGGTGGAAGTTTGAAGGTGACTTACTGGACTCTTCCGGTCTGGGTAATGACGGCACGGCTGAAGGCGATCCTGCTTTTGTAGCCGGTAAGATTGGCTCGAACGCCCTGGAGCTTGACGGGGACGATTATGTTGTAATCGATGGCGTGGCAGACGATGTAACGAGTAACAATATTACGTTCAGCGGATGGGTCAAAACCACCGATACCCATGGGCTGTGGTTATCCTCTAACGGTGCATCCGGCGCCAATGTGAACAAGGCCCTTTGGAGTATCGAAAATGGACAGGCGGCCTTGTATGACGGTCCGAACAGTGCCTATGAGGGCTCCTCAAGTACAAATGTCAGTGACGGTGTGTGGCATTTACTGACTTATGTCAGGAGCGGTTCTACAGGGTATATATATGTCGATGGGATTCAGGAAAACACACACACAGCCGAGTTCAACTTCAGCCCGACTGACCGGTGGTCAATAGGGATGGAATGGGATGATCTTAGTGCAGGTGACTTCTTAATCGGGACACTGGACGATATTCGCATTTATGACCGCAGCCTCTCGGCGGATCACGTATGGGATTTGTTTAACGGAATCGAGCCGGCATTCGTGAAGGCCGAGAACCCCGAACCGGTCGATGGTGCTATGCTTTCGGATACATGGGTCAGCCTTGGCTGGTCCCCGGGAGATACCGGCGCTTCACACGATGTCTATTTTGGCGAAAATTTCGACGATGTCAATAACGGCACTGGTGATACTTCCCGTGGCAACCAGACCTCGATGTATTTTGTTGCGGGTTTTCCCGGATTTCCTTATCCGGATGGTCTCGTTCCAGGTAAGACATACTACTGGCGAATCGATGAGGTTGAGGCCAATGGCACCACGAGACACAAAGGTGATGTCTGGAGCTTTACAATTCCTTCAAAGATAGCCTATAATCCAGCCCCGCCTGATGGAGTCAAGTTTGTTGACCCGAACATTACACTGAACTGGACGGCAGGTTTCGGCGCAAAACTGCATACCGTGTACTTCGGTGACAATTTTACCGATGTGAACAATGCCGTTGGGGGTATTCCTCAGACAGCGACAACTTATCGTCCCTTTTTTGGCCCCCTTGAATTGGATAAGATTTACTACTGGCGTGTTGATGAGTTTGATGCCATCACCACGCATAAAGGCCAGGTCTGGAGCTTCAAGACAAAGCCCTTTATACCGATTGTTGACCCCAATCTAATCGGCTGGTGGAAGTTTGATGAAGGTTATGGCAGTACTGCCCTGGATTGGTCTGGCCACAGAAATGACGGCACCCTTGTTAATAAGCCTCAATGGGTGGAAGGGCACATGGATGGTGCGCTGGAGTTCAACGGCTCAAATTATGTAACTATGAACGATGTAGCTGATGACATAACGAACAACGATATTACGCTCAGCGGCTGGGTCAAAACAAACGACAGCCACGGGCTTTGGTTATCTTCTAATACTGCGACCGGCAACGTTGCACTGTGGGCCATCGACCAGGGCCAGGCAACAATGTATGATGGAGCCGACAGCGGCTACGAAGGTTATTCCAACACGGTGGTAAACGACAACGAATGGCATATGCTGACATACGTACGGAGCGGGTCAACCGGATATATATACGTTGATGGAGTTCAGGAAAACACTCACCCGGCTGCTTACAGTTTCAGCGCTACCGACCGGTGGTCAATAGGACAGGAATGGGACAGTGGTACCCCGAGCGATTTTTTAGCCGGTACTGTGGACGATGTCCGCATCTACGATATGGCACTGACGGCGGATGAGGTTAAACAGCTTATGAGAGGTGATCCATTAGCTGCCTGGGACCCGAGCCCGAGAAATAAATCAACAGTGGATATCAAAGAGGCAAGGAAACCTCTTAGATGGTCACCGGGGGACGAGGCGGCTCAGCATGATGTATATTTCGGTACTGATAAAGAAGCTGTGAGTAATGCCGATGTATCCGATACGGTCGGTATATATCGAGGCCGACAGGGTGCCACGAATTATACTCTCTCCGAAGGCATTGAATGGGGCGGCGGGCCTTACTACTGGCGAATCGACGAGTATAATAATGACGCCTCTATCAGCACAGGCGCAACCTGGAGCTTTACAGTGGCTGATTATCTTATTGTTGACGACTTTGAGAGCTACAATGACATTAATGAAGGTGAGCCGGCTTCTAACAGGATATATCTGGCCTGGCTGGACGGGTACGACAACCCGGCCATAAACGGTTCTGTCGTTGGTTATGCTAATCCTCCTTTTGCTGAGCAAACTATCGTTCACAGTGGTTCTCAGTCAATGCCGTTTGCCTATGACAACGCTGTTGGTAAATCTGAGGCGACTTTGACATTGACTGATACCCGTGACTGGACTCAAGAAGGTGTTGGAGTGCTGTCGCTGTGGTTCTACGGAGACACATCTAATGCCGCTGAGCCGATGTATGTTGTTCTCAATGGTAATGCAGTGGTCCAACATGATAATCCCAACGCAGCATTGATAAATGACTGGACCGAATGGTCTATCGACCTGCAGGCGTTCGGAGTGAACCTTGCCAATGTTAATACGATTACTCTTGGCTTCGGTAACAGGACCAATCCTGTGGCTGGCGGTGTGGGTATGGTGTTCTTTGATGATATTCGACTTTATCGACCGGCACAATAGTCGGAAGCGCCTTAAGCAACAAGTGGAAATTAATTGCATCGTTGATATTGCGAATGTGTATTAACTCGGGGCTTATACTGATTGATTCGGTATAAGCCCTATTTGATTTAGAACAATGGCAGAGGATACTCGGGGGCTGCTCTTGGCGTTTGCTGTTACCTTGTATTAAACCCTGCCAAATCTCCGAGAGATTGCTAAATTCCGTGGAACTTTGGAAAAATGGTATATAAGGAAAGGAAGTACTGGCTGGTTTTAACCCGCACATTGCTGGCTGGTTTTAACGCGCCCATTGACAATTCTGGAATCACGAATTTATGGTATGTGTCTGTTTTTTTTTACGTGCCCATTGACACCAGGATCTCCCAGGTAAATTGATGATATCCGGCTGCTATCTAGCCGAGAATTGATTCCCGTATCTGTTCAAAAAGGATAATTTTTTATCCCATCTTAAGGCCCAGCTAAGTTGTCATCATCGATATAAATCTAAGGATGGTATTCGTACGCACCCATATCCACGATGTACGGGTAGTTCGGTAAATCAGGAAGGCCGGTATCGACGGTTAGGAGATCGTCTATGAAACGGCTTATACTATCCAGGTCCCAGGGCATCCGCTCAGTTGTATTGCTGTCGCCGTCAATGTCGTAAACATCCGGTGGCACTGCCGTGTTGTCCCCTGCATCTATACATGATGAACCTGACGAGAGACGAAGATCGCCGTAATCATCGTTACCTCCCACGCCCCAGCCATCGCCGCCATCATCAGGATTTCGTACAAACATCGGATCGTCACCAATATTACCGGTGCCTCCGAAGCCGCCTGTCCAGCCTTGTATGCAGCTGTAATTGACGACCGGCGTCCCGCCGAAGATTTGTGCCGACTGATTTGTACCGCCACTATCTTCGTTTAGCCAGAAGATAGAGTTGGTTATCGTCGGATTGCTACTGTAGTTGAACATCCCGCCAACATAGAAGGCTGCAAAGTTGCCGCTGAATGTGCTGTTCGTCAGCGTCGGATTGCTGCTTAAGTAATTGAACATACCACCGCCATACTTCGCTGAGTTGCCGCTGAATGTATTGTTCATCAACGTCGGACTGCTATTGTCGAAGTTGCTCATGCCGCCACCGAAGTTATTGGCAAAATTGCCGTTGAATATGCAATTGACCAGAATCGGACTGCTTTCTGTCTGGTTATGCATACCACCGCCAAAGTAGATTGCAAAATTGCCGCTGAATGTGGAGTTGATAAGGGCAGGGGTGCTGTTTATATAATTGGCCATTCCACCGCCGTATTTCGCTATATTGCCGCTGAATGTAGTGTTCTTCAACGTCGGGCTGCTATAATATAGGTTGCACATACCACCACCAAATTCACCAGCATAGTTGCCGTTAAATGTGGAGTTAATCAGGATAGGAGTGCTAAGGATATTGTACATCCCACCACCATCGTAGACCGCAAAGTTA
>Ga0307378_10013239_pt1 | contig 10449 bp, 7 predicted proteins | sample UN1MG_FD_202238 | JGI IMG/M metagenome (GOLD analysis project Ga0307378, IMG submission 202238) | Soil microbial communities from Risofladan, Vaasa, Finland - UN-1 | ecosystem: Environmental > Terrestrial > Soil > Coastal area > Acid sulfate soil | place: Finland: Risofladan, Vaasa | collected...
ATTGCCGCGCTTGTCGCGGCTGAACGGGCGCATCCACCGGCAGTTCCTGCAATTGTTCACACCGCTCTCACGCGATTTCCCGCAGGTGCTGGCGCTGGGACTGGAGGCGGCGGGGATAGCGGTGAGGGGCGCGGCGGAGCGGCGCTATTGGCTGCGCGCCTGGGGGCTGATTTACGAGTTTTTGCTGGAGCGGGCGCGGCTGAAGGCGGCGACGGAGAGGGGCGGCACTTCGCCGCAATAGCAACGATCCTGCACTGCAATGTAGGGGGTCTCCGCCTCGGCGGACACAGCCCCCGTTTTTGGCTTTCCTTCGAGGGATGCGGCGGCCCTGAAGGACCGCCCTACATCGAGTGCGAAAGGTCCTTGCCGATTGATTGTAGGGGGGTGCTGAATTTATCCGCCTATGGCGGAGCGCCCCCGTCTTGTTTTTACCGCACTTCGCGGGATGCTGCGGCCGTAAATCCCGCCTTGGGCGGGATAGGGCGGCATAAAGGCCGCCCCTACATCGAGTGCGAAAGGTCCTTGCCGATTGATTGTAGGGGGGTGCTGAATTTATCCGCCTATGGCGGAGCGCCCCCGTCTTGTTTTTGCCGCCCTTCGCGGGATGCGGCGGCCGTAAATCCCGCCTTGGGCGGGGTAGGGCGGCATAAATCCGCCGCGGCGGACAGAACTGCCCTGCATGGATTGTCAACCAGTCCTGCCAAGTGATAGTAGGGGCGCGATTTATCGCGCCCGTTCAACGGCGGCCCTCAGGTCGCCTGGTCATGCTGAAGCATGACGCTAAATTACCGAAGAAAAAGGCGGCCCCCCCGTCTTATTTTTACCGATCTCCGCGGGTGCGGTTACATTACTTCATCCGCTCAAGTTGGGCAGGGCAAAATGCTTGATGCGATAGAGATTCCGATCGAGGTGCACGACCGCTTCTCGCGCGTGCTGGGCGGCTTCAGGGCGGCGATTGCGGAGTCGTCGCGCGAGGCCGAGAGCGGCGCGAAGGCTTTCGAGGGCTGGCGCAGGAAGACCGACGCCTTCGGCGGCGGCGCGGATTCGGCGGCGAAGGCGACCAGCGCGCTGGCGGGGGCTTCGGCCGCGGCGGGAGTTGCAGCGGGAGCGGCGTCGGCGGCCTTCGGCGAGGCGGGGTTGTCGTTGCAGGAGACGCGCGGCAGCGCGGAGCAGTTGGGCGCGGCCCTGGGCGGACTGCCCGGGATGATCGGCGATTGCGCCTCGAGTTTTCTGCAGGCGGCGGGTGACTTCCTCCGCGCCGGATGCGGCCTGGCGGAGTCGCTGGCGGCCGGTTTCACCGCCACGCTCAACGACCTGCTCGCCAAGGCGATCGGCGGCCTCAAGGGGATCCTGGAGAGTGCCCTGTCGGGCCTGGGCGCATCGCTGAGCGGTCTGTTCGGGAACCTTTTTTCGGCCCTGTCCGGGGGGCTGACGCTGGGACTGGGCAGCCTCTTCGGCGCGGTCGCGGGGGCGGTGGCATCGTTCTTCGGCGGCATCTTCGCCAAGCCGGACGTGGAGGAGTATGCGCGCTCGAGCGCGGCGGCCTTGGCGGGGAAATTCGGTGTGGCGTTGACGGCCGAGTTGGAGGTGGTGATCAAGAACTCGGCGGCGCGGATCGCGGCGGTCACCGGCAAGGAGATGCGCCGCCACATGGCCGACGCGCAGTGGATGCCGGAGACGATCAGTTACATCGTCGGGCAACTGGAGGACTTCGGCGCGGCGGTGCAGGACAGCCTGGCGCGCACGCTGGAGGACAGCACCAAGGCGGTGCTGATGAACGTGATGCGCCTGAGCGAGGGCGAGGCCGCGCGGGCGATGGCCGGCACCTTCGAGGCGGTGATCGGCAAGGCCTTGGCGGCGGGCGAGGCTCTGAGCGGCGAGATGCTGCGGATGCTCGAGTGGGCGCAGCGGGCGGGGGCGGAGATCGCCGTGCCGGCGGAGGCGTTCGAGGCGGCTCTGCAAAAGTTGATCGAGGCGGGTGAAGTCGGTTCGGCGGAGTTCGACAACCTGATCAGGCTGGCCGGGCAGGTGGGCCTCTCGCTCGAGGAGGGCCTTGCCGGCGGCCTGGCCGCATTGCAGGCCGAGCTCGAGGGGATCAATGCACAAATCCTCGGCATGTTCGAGCGCGAGCTCGATTTCCGCGAGCGGCGGGCGGAGAGCAAGCGGGAGTTCGTACAGGCCGCGATCGAGGAATTGCAGGCCGAGGACGCGACGCTGAGCCGGGAGGAGGCGCGGGCGAAGGCATTGGAACGCTACCGCGCGCTGCAGGGGCAGGTGGCTGCGCTCTTTGCCGACGGCGTGGTGACGCTCGACGAGATCAGGGCCGCGACGGAGGGGATGACCCAGGCGGAGAAGGCGAAGTTCATCGAGCTGGCGAAGCAACGCCAGGAGCGTCTGGCGATCCGCCGGGAGTCGAAGGAAGAGGAGCGCCTGCGGCAGACGCAGGAGAAGTTGCTGGCGGCGATCAACCGGCTGGCGAAGGCGCTTGGTGGCGAGTTCATCGAGGCGGGCAGGACGCTGGCGTCGTTCCAGGGTTCGCTCGACTCCCTCAGAGCCGGCGATCTCGGCCTGGCCCGGCAGTTGCGCGACGCGAGCCGACTGCTGCGGGCGTTGAAGGGCGACCTCTCGGGGATCGGGGGTGGCGTGGACTACCGCGCCGTCTCGGGCCAGGGCGGCTTCGACTACCTCTTCCGCGGGCCGGCGGCGGGCTACCCCGTGCCGGTGGTGCTGCACGGCAGCGAGCGCCTGACGGCCTCTCCAGTGACGGGCGGAGGCGGCGGATCGGTTGTGTTCAACATCAGTCTCAACGCCGGCTCGGCCGATGCCGGGAGGGCCGCCGGGGAGGCCTTCGTGGAGACGGTGCAGCGGGCCCTGGACACGAAACGCCTGCTGGTGCCGGGCTTCTCGATCGACTCGACGCGGGTGTGAGCGATGACGGTGCGCTTCAGTTATATAAATTTTGCCGACGCGGCGGAGTTGACGGCTTCGTCGGAGACAACCGGCCTGCCTGCGACGAATCTGCTAGACACGCGTCCGACGCGCGTCTGGCGCTCGAGCGGCGCGGCGAGCGAGAACCTCGTGCTCGATCTCCTGACGGCGGAGAGCGTTTCGCTGGCCGCCCTGCTGGAGCACAACCTCACCTCCGATGCGACACTCACACTGCAGGCGAACAGCAGCGACGCCTGGGAGGCGCCGCCGTTGGAGGAGAGCCTGGCTTGGCACGGCGGGCTGATAGTCAAGTTCTTCGCCGCGGCGGAGTACCGCTACTGGCGCCTGCTGATCGCCGATGCTGGCAATCCCGACGGCTTCATCCAACTCGGGAGAATCTGGCTCGGCGGTTACTTCCAGCCGTCGCGCGACTTCGGCAAGGATTTCTCACTGCGGCGGGTCGATCCGTCGCCGGTGGTCTATTCCGATTCGGGTTCGAAGTCGGTTGGCGAGCGCACCCCTTACCGCGTGGTCGAGTTGAATTTCCCCGGCACGGATGAGAAGGCTGAGTTCGAGCAGTTGATCGAGGTCGCGGGCGTGGGCGGCGATCTGATCGCCGCGCTCGACCCGGTGAACGCCGTGTGGAGCGACGGGCTGCACGACTACACGCTCTACTGCCACCTGGAGAGCGCGCCCGAGTGGTCCCACCGGGTGAACCAGCGCTGGTCGCTGAGGCTGAGGCTGCGCGAGACGATCTGAGCGATGCCGATCACGACAATGGAGGAGCTGCTGGCGGGCCCCGGCAGCCGGAAGATCTACCTGGCGACGCTGCGGCCCGGCAGGCGCCTGCGCAACTGGACGGCGACGCCGGGTTACGACAACACCTACGAGATCGGCTTCGCGCAGGAGGAGGCGGGGCTGCCGCGCGAGATTGCGCGTGTTGAGGAGAACGGCGCGGAGTACGAGGAGAAGCCGTCGTTGGCCGAGGTCGACGCCACGGCGAGCGCCTACTATTGGGACACTTCCTCGGGCAAGCTCTACATCAGCCCCGCGGGCCCCGACCCGACGGATTGCTCGGCTTTCATCGTCGCCTGGTTCGAGGTGCGGCTGAGCAACGAATCGCGCGACGGATCGGGCCGGCCGTTGATCCTCGGCGGCAATTATTTCGTCCCGATCCTCACCGGCGTCAGCCCCATCTCCTCGCGCTCGACCGACCTCTTCAGCTCGATCGGCGGCGCGCCCTCGACCTGCCGCCTGATGCTGGCCAACGCCGACGGCTCGCTCGACGCGGCCCTGGGCGAGTGGATCTGGGTCGGCGGCGAGGTGGAGATCTTCTTCGGCGGGGAGGACCTCGCGCTCGAGGCCTACGAACCGATCTTCAGGGGCGCCATCGCGGAAGCCGCTTGCGGCGACGACGCGGTTTCGCTCTCGCTGGAGAGCGGCGAGCGGATTTTCACGCGCACGGTCCCGCCCAATTCCTTCTCGCTGTCCGACTACCCCGGCCTCGCGGAGTCGGATGCGGGCAAGCCGGTCCCGCTGGTGCTCGGGCGGGTGCAGAACATCCGGCCGGTGCGCATCAGCCACCTGCAGAGCTGCTACATCGAGTTCGACGGCTCAAGCAAGTACCTGAAGCGCCCCAAAGCCGACCTGGTGGGCATCGGCTTCACCGGCAGCTTCACCGCCGAGTTCAAGCTGACGCTCCTGGGCACGGGCGATAGCGGCGCGGTGTTCGGCATCTGGAGCGAGGCCGATAGCAAGCGCTCCTACGTGGTGTTGGTCAACGCCGCGGACCTGAAGCTGCGGCTCTATTTATCTGACACCGGCGCCTCCTGGCCCTACGCGCGGGCCGAGACGACAGTGCTGCGGCCGTTGCACGAGTACACGATCAGGACGGCTTACGACGCGGCGACGCATTCGGCTGCGATTCAGATCGACGGCGTGGAGCAGTCGATCTACTACTCGGAGACGCTGCCGACATCAATCCTGGCGGCCGACGCCGATTTCACCGTCGGCTGCACGCACGGCCTGACGAATCCGCTGCAGTGCCGCCTGAGCGAGTTGACGCTGGCCGACGGCTACCATCCGGGCGCGGAAGAGCTGACGCAGGTGGTGAGCCGATGGAGTTTCGACGGGAGTCTGGACGACGAGGCGGGTCAGAACAGCATGGTGGGGGTGAATATTTCCGACGGCGATTACCGGCTGAATCACGGCCTGCGGCTGCCGGGGGCGAAATACGCCTACATCAGCGATTCGGCGGCGAGCGGCCTGGACATCACCGGTCCGATCACCATCGCCGCGCGGCTCCAGCCGACCAAGTTCGGCCAACGCCAGGGGATCGTCGCCAAGTGGGCGGAGACCTCCAACCAGCGCAGCTACCAACTCGAATTCCTCTCCAACGAAGTGCGGCTCTGCCTCTCGCCAAACGGCACATCGGCCTATGTGCTTTACACCACGGGCGCGGAACTGCAGGTGGGGCAGTGGTACGAGATCAAGGCGACCTACGACACGGTCTCCAAGGCCGGGCGGATCTACATCAACGGCGAGGAGGCGGGCTCATCGAGCTACGGCACCGCCCCGGGCTCGTTGTTCAACTCCGACGCCGATGTGCGCGTCGGCGCCCAGCAGCTCGGCCCCAACTTCGTCAACGCGGTGATCGACTGGGCGGGGATCGCGGGCAGCTACCAGCCGGATGCCGGCCCGATTAAGGACATCGTCTCGTTCTGGGAATTCGGCGGCGGCCTGGAGGATTCCGCGGGCGGCAACGACCTCTCGCCTTACGCAATCGAGTCGGACGACTACGTGGTGCTCTCGGCGGAGAGCGAGTACAAGATCGCCGACGACACGTTGCAACGGCTGCAGGGGATCGACGCTGTGCGCGACGGCGAGGTGGAGTTGACGGCGGCCGACTTCGACGTCGACCTGCCGAGCTGCGTCCTGCGGCTCCACGTCTCGGTCGCCGACGAGTTGCTGGTCGACGCGCGCGGGGCGACGATGGGCGACCTGCTGGGCAACGGCTCGGAGGCCCTAATCACGCGGGCCCCATACATCGCCAGGTTCCTGCTGGAGCGGGTGGCGGGGCAGCGCGCCGGGCTCTTCGACGAAGATTCATTCGCCGCCGCGAGCGCCGGGGCGCCGATGGAGTTGAACCTCTACCTCGACAGGCGCGGCGACTTGGGCTCGGTGCTGAAGCAGATCTGCGATTCGGTGCCGGCGGACCTCAAGGTGCGCGGCGGGCGCTACGGCTTCCACCTCTTCTCGCCGAGCGCCGCGGACGACTGCGTCGAGCTGCGCGAGGAGGACCTGGCCGGCTTCACGGCGACGGTCGATCCGCACAACATCTGGCGGGAAGTGTCGGTGCGCTACGCCTGCGACGGATCGGGCGGATTCCGCCTGACTGGCGCAGTGCTGCCCGAGGCCTTGTTTCTCTACGGCCGCGAGCTGGCGCGGAGGGAGTTCGAGACGCGCCTGGTGAATCAGGAGGACGCCGAGGTGTTCCTCCAGATCGCCAAGCTGTTGGCCCGCAGCCGCCAGTTGACGCTCAAGGCGCGGGTGATCACCCCCGTGCTGATGAATTCCGGCATCGGCGACAAGGTGAGGGTCACCCGCGGGCGGGCCGCCGGTGGACCCCTTGAGCGCTCCTCGTTCGAGATCACGGCGATCGACAAGGACTACGCCACGGGCGCCTGCAACGTGGCGCTGAGCGCCCTGCGGGGTCTGAGCGGTTGCATCGCGCGCTTCACCGGCGACGACCATCCCGGCTGGGCCGGGAGCGACGAGTGGGAGAAGCGCGAGGGCGGCTACTTCACCGACGACGCGGGCCGAGCCGATGCGGGCGATCCGGAATCGGGCGGCCGAAACCTTTACTGGAGGTGAGAGACGATGGGCGCCGGCAGCAAGGCGAGCGTGGGCGACCCTGTCGCCGCGAGCAAGTTCAACCAGGGCTTTCACAAGATCACCTGGGTGATCGACAGCGAGTTGAGCACGGGCAAGGTCGACAACATCCAGGTGCCGATCACGGCCGCGCACACCATCGCCGAGGTGCACGCGCGGGTGGCGCAGGCGCCGGCGGGGGCCGCGATCCGGCTGGACGTGCTGAAGAACGGCACCTCGATCCACACCGCCGACGGCGACAAGTGCGCCATTGCCGCGGGTGAGCAGGCGGGCGCGACCACGACGTTCAGCGACGCCGCCCTGGCCGACGGCGACTACCTCGAGCTGGAGATCGAGCAGGTGGGCAGCAGCTCGAGCGGCACCGGCCTGGTCTGCGTTGTGGAGCTTGAGTGATGTCGCAACTGCTCAGTTTCACGCCGATCGCCGACACCTATGTCCACTGCGACACGGGCGAAGCGTTCCTGACCAACCACGGGGGCGGCGCCTACCTCAGGTGCGGCCCGCAGTACGCCTTCCTGCTGCGCTTCTGGGTCGAGGGCATCGCGGCCGGCGGCACGGTGGAGTCGGTGACACTGGAGATGGTAAAGAACGGTGTGGCCGCCGACGGCACGAACTACCTGCGGGAGATGCTGAACCACACCTGGACGGAGTTCGGCGCGACCTACGCGCACGCAGTGATGCAGAAATACTGGTGGTGGGGCGGGCCCTTCGTCCAGACGACCTGCAATCACGGCTTCGGGACCGGCCTGGACTACGGCAACAGCAACATCTCGACGCTGACCAGCAGTTCCTCCGCTGAAAACGGCACCGTGTTCACCTTCGTCTCGACCGGCGCCTTTACCTCCCTGCTGCAACGCTACGCGGGGTCGCCGGGCAAGCTCGATCTCTGCTGCCCGATCGGCATCGGCTTCTGGGCCTCGTCGCGCAGCGGAGGCTATCCGCCGCAGTTGAAGCTCACCTACCGACTGGCCGCGCCGGCGATCTCATCGTTCAGCCCGCCGTCGGCCACTTCAGCGGGGACGACGATCGCCGTCCAGGGCTCCAATTTCGGCCTCGCCGCGGGCGACCTCGACGGCATCAGGCTGATCAACCAGGGGAGCGGCGGCGACTGGGAGCTCGACGATCAGACCTGGATCGGCGGGCAGGAAGTGCGCGGCGACCTGCCGGGCGGGGCCGCCTACGGCACCTACCGGATCAGGGTGACGATCGACGGCCAGAGCTGCCTCAGCCAGGACACCTTCGCCTTCAACCCCAGCGGGCCCTACATCTCATCGATCTCACCGGAGTCGGGCAAGGCGGCGCAGCAGCCGGTGATCACGATCGCCGGGCAGAACTTCGATCCGCCGGTGAGCGAGGTGGTGCTTGTGGGGCAGAAGAGCCAGGGGGAGAAGGCGGCGGCGAGCTTCACGCGCATTTCCGGCACGGAGATCACCGCGACGCCGCCGGGAACGCTGCCAGTCGGGCGCTATCGAATCCGGGTGACGGCCGACGGCGAGTCGATGGTTTCGGACGGCGAGTATGCCTGCCGGCTGGGGCCGGTGGTGTGGTGAGCGCGTGAGCACGGAGGCCGAGGGAGTGAAGTTTGCGGGCGCCGGGCGGGTGACGAACAAGGAGCTCTGGCGCGAGCTTCAGGAGTTGAAGACGGCGTTGGCCGTGCTGCAGGCGGAGTACCGCGCGACGGCGGTTGAGGTCGAGAAGCTGAAGGAGCGGCAGGGAGATCTGCTGCGGATCGCCAACGAGAACCTCCTGGCGCACGAGCGGATGGCGGCCTCGCTGCGCACGATGGGCGTCAAGGTCGGCTTCTGGGCCTTCGCCAGCGGTGCCTCGGTGTCGGTCGTCTGGAACGCCGTCGTCGTGCCGCTACTGGGGAGTTGAGAGGGGGCTTACGTTGCTGCCGGTGGCAATCGTGTAGAATGGAGCGTATGAGGGACCGTTGGAAGATTTTTGTCACCCTTGCCCTGATATTAGTGCTGGCCGGAGCCGCACCGCTGGCAGCGGAGGAGAGCGGGGAAGGGTTGATCGGCCTGGCGTTCTACTGGCTGCCATACGACGCCGACGGCGTCGACGCCTTTCGATTCATCGATGCGCTGGCGGCGGCGGGATTCAACCACACGCGGATAATCATGCCGTCGCGCTGCTGGCATCCCGGCGCGCGGAGCCTGCCGAGCCCCTTCGCGCGCGCAGGCGCCAAGTTCGACCTGGTGCACTACGATGAGAAGTTCCTCGGGCGCTTCGAAGCGCTGCTGGCCCACGCCGCGCAGCGGGGCGTGGTGGTGCAGGTCGACATCTTCGACGAGGTGATGCTGCACCACTGGAGGTTCTGGATCCAGAGCGAGTGGGCGGCGGAGAACAATGTCAACAGATGGCTCGGCCGGCAGAAGCCGGGGCCGGGCAATTGGCTGCCGTATTTCTACGATACTGTGGACGGCGGTCAGCCGCCGTGGACCCTGAGGCTGCAGGAGAGTTATTTCGATACGATCGCGGCGCGGGTGCGGCCGCCGCACCTGATCGGCGACGGCAACGAGTTGGTGGACGCGGAGTTCTCGCGCCACTTCCTGGAGCGCTTCGGCGGGGAGAACAGGCTGGTGTGCGGCAACCGCGCGCTGTGGAACACAGAGGACCCGTCGACCGACAAGGCGAAGCAGGAGGCATTGCTGGGCGATCCGGCGTTCGAGAAGATCTTCGCGAAGGTCGATTACATCGCGGTGCACAGCGTCGAGCCCTCGACAATCGAGCGCCGCTACCGCTTCGTCGAGCCGGTGCTCCAGCGCCATCCGCACCTGAAGGTGATCTTCTCGACCGACGGTGCGGGGCTGGGATCGCGCCAGCGGCGCCCCCAGGGCATTCGCCCGAATGCCGACGACATCCGCGAGGTGATTTCGCGCGGGAGGCTTCTGGCCGGAGAGCGCTTCGGGGGCGTCGAAGTGAAGCTGATGGATTACGCCGATTTCCTCGAGCTCACGCGGAGCCTGGGCGGCGGGATCGCCGCTCCGGCAAAACAGTGAGACGGGCGGCATAAAAGCCGCCCCTACTATCCAGGGTGATGTCCTTGCCGACTAATTGTAGGGGGGTCATTTATGGCCCCCGCTTTCGCGGCGACGGACAGTGAACGCAGCGTGACAAAGGGAAACGGGCGGCTTAATCCGCCGCGGCGGACGCCCCTATTATCCAGTGGTGATGTCCTTGCCGACTAATTGTAGGGGGGTCATTTATGGCCCCCGCTTTCGCGGCGACGGACAGTGAACGCAGCGTGACAAAGCAAGACGGGCGGCATAATCACCCGCGGCGGACGCCCCTACTATCCAGGGTGATGTCCTTGCCGACTAATTGTAGGGGGGTCATTTATGGCCCCCGCTTTCGCTATCCAGTGGTGATGTCCTTGCCGACTAATTGTAGGGGGGGCATTTATGGCCCCCGCTTTCGCGGCGACGGACAGTGAACGCAGCGTGACAAAGCAAGACGGGCGGCATAAAAGCCGCCCCTACTATCCATTGGTTAGGTCTTTGCCGACTAATTGTAGGGGCGCGATTTATCGCACCCGTCTTGCGGCGGACGACCCTAATATCAATCGGCAGGGTCTTGCACGGTGCTGCAGCTGTTTTCGAGCGGCCCTGAATCCCGCCTGGGGCG
>Ga0307378_10013242_pt1 | contig 10447 bp, 19 predicted proteins | sample UN1MG_FD_202238 | JGI IMG/M metagenome (GOLD analysis project Ga0307378, IMG submission 202238) | Soil microbial communities from Risofladan, Vaasa, Finland - UN-1 | ecosystem: Environmental > Terrestrial > Soil > Coastal area > Acid sulfate soil | place: Finland: Risofladan, Vaasa | collected...
TTAGCACCATTTACTTTTTGTAAATCTTGTTTCATTTTTATAAAATTAACTATTTCAGGATGATGAACAGAAAGAGTAAGAATTAAAGCTCCTCTTCTTCCAAATTGACCTACTTCTTTTATTGTATTTGAATATCTTTCACAAAAAGCAACAATTCCTGTTGAAGTTTTAGAAGCATTTGAAGTTGGAGTTCCTAATGGTCTTAAATTTGAAATATCAAACCCTATACCTCCCCTACGTTTTGAAATACTTACTATTTCTTCATCTGTTTTGCAAATAGAAGAATAACTATCTAAAGGAGACTTACCAACGAAACAATTTGAAAGACTTACATACCTATATTTATTTCCTATTCCACTTAATCCGCTTCCTCCGGGGATAATATATTTAAAATCTTTAAAATAGCTATATATCTCTTCTTCATTCATAGGTATTTTAAATTTATTACTTTCTATTCTTGCAAATTCTTTTGCCAACCTCCTATGCATTTGATCAGGAGTCTCTTCTAATAAATTTCCATCATTATCTCGAAGTGCATATTTATCTAAAAAAACTTTTGCTGGTAATTCTTCCCCTAAAAAATACTCTTTACTTTTATCAAAAGCATCATTATACTTATAAATTTCTCTTTCCTCTTCCATATCTCTCTCTCAAACTTTAATTTAAACATTTTTAAAATAGCAATCATACAATCGCTTTTCAAGATAATAAAATAGATTTTAATTCTTCTCTACTGTATTTTTTATCCCCTAACATTTTCACTACTTCTTCTATTTCAACTCTTTCTCCAAAATATTTGTTTTTAGAACAATTTATAATTGTTCTATTTTTACTATTATCTCTTATAAATTTTAGTCCTTTTTCACAATCTGGTAAGGTGTGCTTTCTATGCATCGGATTTTTACCATAAAAATCTGTATCTCCTGTTGTTTTATTGTATCTACAGTCCATTCCTACTAAAATAATTGGATCACACCCTAAAGCGTAAACGAATTGATAGGTAATAGATCCACTGCTTCCTCTTCCATAAAGTTCTTTTGTAGAATGAGATAATTTTGGTTCTCTGCCATTTAATTTAAATGTGTAAAAACCTCCTTTGGTTTCGGAACCTTCCCTACAATATTTGATCGCTTGTAGATTTTTTATCTTTTTTCTCTCTTGGCTCCACAATGCGAGATCTTGCCATATTAAAATAGTGGGGTCATATTTAAAAAATATTCTATTTATTCCAACTGTAAAATAATCATCAAAAATAGAAAAATTTTTAATTTTATTTAAAGAAGGGGCATTCCCCATAATAAAACAGGGAATACCCTTAAGTTTTCCATTCCAATCTATAGGGCTTAATGATGCCCCCTTTTTTTTAGCAGAAGGTCTCGTTGCTCCTGCTCTTCTTTTTACTTTATTATTAATAATTTTTGACAGTCTTTTCATTAAATTTTTATTTTATAAATTTTTTCCAAGACTCTTTTATCGTCATTTTTGGGTGTATCACTATATTACCAGACTCTAATTTCGTAGGTTTTTTAATTAATTTCAATCCAGCTTCTTCTGGAGTTCTATCTCCTTTTATGCTATTAAGTTTTTTATCACACACTACCATATTTCCCCAAGTGTTTTTCCCTCCTCTTTTAAGAGGAATAACATGGTCTATATTGGCGTTTCCATGACTAATTTTTTTACCTGTGTATTGGCAAACATAGCCATCACGAGCATAAATATTTCTTTTCGTGCATATAAAATCTTTTCTGAATGCTTTATCATATCTTAATAACACAATAACTTCTGGAATTATAACTCCATAATGACCAGTATGAACTATTGAATCTCCTTCTTTAGCAGATTTTTTTAACCATTTTTCCCAATTATAAACTTCATAATCTTCAGGATCTACAACGGTAGCTTTATTTGCAAATAAATATGAAAAAGCTTTAATAGCAGGGACAACATTAATTGCTATCCACATTTTATTTAAAACTAACACTGATTGGTTTAATAGAGACATCTTTTTTCCCTTTATTTAAAATCCCTAAATCTACTGCAAAATTATTACATTCTTTTATAAATTCAACATTATTGTCAATAATTTTTATTTCTAAATGGTTTTTATATTTTTTACAAATTTCAACCGTAATTCTTGCTATGCTTTTGGCATCAAGATCTCCTGGATCTATTCCTAATCCACATAAAGACACAGATTTAACTTTATCTGCCTTAATTTTCTTAAAAACTTCATTCAAAGCTCTTTCGACTATAAAAACAGAAGTGAAATCACTTTGCAACCTTTTTATAACAACATGATAAATTTTTTTCAAGCCTCTTCTTTTTAATCTTCCTGGTCCTGTTGTAAATATTTTGCCAATTTCTACTTTATTATTCGTAATAAACTCTTTTATTTCTTTAGTTATTTTTACGGAACCATCTTTTATTATCTTTTTCTGAACAGTATTACTCATTATTCCTAAAGAATTTGCAGGGATAATGACTGCTTCTGATTTAGGATAGCATATATCTCCCAATATTATTTGCATTATATTTTACCTCATTTATAACTTTTTTATATTTTTTTAAAAAATTACTATTTTTTACTTTACAATTCTCTTTTTGCTATACAATAGGACCCTATGATCATATGGTCCTAGGGACCAGGGACCTAGGTCCTAGGGACTAATAACTTTATATTATATATATAAATATATATAATATGCACCGGCAAATAAAAATAATTAATATAACAAATCTTCATCATTGCACTTTTTTATATAACTTTTAACATTATTATTAAAAAATTCTGGATTTCTTTCTATTTTTTCTTTAAGTCTTTCTAATAATTCTGAATGTATTTGACTTATTCGAGATTCTGAAGTCCCTAATTTCTCACCAATTTCTCCCATAGTAAAATTTTTATAATAATAATAATATATAACTTTTTGCTCAAAAGGAGAAAAATCTTTACTTATTAATTTATTAAGAAATTCTTTTCTTATAATTTTACTATCAGGAGTAGAAGTTTTTTTATCTGTTAAGTCTGTTAAATAATCTTGATTAAAATCATCTTGTTTATTATTCTCAATATTAGAACCTTCTAGACTCATAAAATTTAAAGGGCTATATTTTTTTATATTTTTTAAATAATCTTTTTGTTTTATCCCTAATTCTTCTATAATTTCATATTCTGAAACTTTTCTACCTTCATTACTCTCTATATTTTGTCTTATTTTATCAAAAAGAGAACAATTAATTCTTACAGATCTTGGTATTAAATCTTCTCTTCTTATACCATCTATCATAGAACCTCCTATTCTACGATTAGCATAAGCAGGAAAATCAACACCTCTATCTATAGAAAATTTATCAATTGCTATATATAGTCCATCTACTCCAAAACTTGATAATTCTTCAGGGCTAACCTTCCATTGTAGATTTTTAGCTACTTTATAAGATATTTTTTGAACTAAAGGATAGTATATTTCTACTATTTCCTGCCTTATCTTATCTTTTTTAAGCTTTATTTTTTCTTTATGAAATTTTTCCCATAATTTTAAATATTTAATTTTTTGTTTTTCCATTATTCTCCTTCATTGTAGTAATACTTTATATTAATATACCCATTATATTATATTATATATTTTCACTTTTCAAGAAAAATCCTTTGAAAGCGATTGTATTTTATGTTATATTAGCCTTAAAATGTAAAATCCAGACAGATAAAAATTAAATATATACCAATATATACCAATAGAAAGGGAAATTATGGCTACAAAAAGATTTTGTGATGGAAATTGTAATAAATGTGTTTTAATGAAAAATAATGACAGTAATAGGCAATTAACCATGATTTTAAATAAACTTCTTGACAAATTTGGGGATGAAGTGTATAAGATAGTTCAAGAACATTGTCCAAACCTAACTTGTTGTGCAGATTGTCATATAGATGATTTCTGCCATATAAAAGGTTGTGAATTAATTGATTAAATTTAAAAGAAAGTACAATGATGGAACCTATAATTAAAAGCATATTAGATACAGATTTATATAAATTAACAATGATGTGTTATGCTTTAGAATTATTCCCTAAAGCTATTTGTTCTTATAAATTTAAAAACAGAGGGATGCATCGATTTAATAAAGAATTTATAAAAGAACTTCAAAAACAAATAAATAGTTTAGCAAACCTCAAATTAACAGAAGAAGAATATATTTATTTGAAAGAAAATTTTACCTATTTAACCCCTGGGTATATTGAATATTTAAAGAATTTTAGATATAATCCTTCAAATATCTTTATAAAATTAACAAAAGATAATAATTTAGATTTAGAAATCAAAGGGAAATGGATTGACACTATATTATATGAAGTCCCTTTAATGGCTTTAATTTCGGAACTTTATTTTAAGATTGTTGACCCTGATTGGAACTATAAAGGACAAAAAGAAAGAGCATATGAAAAGATTAAAAAACTAAGTGAAAATAGATGTTATTTTGTGGAAATGGGAAGCAGGAGAAGAAGAAGCTTTAAAAATCAAGATTCACTAATTAAAACATTTGTAGATTATAGCAAAGAAAATAACAATAATTCTTTTTTAGGCACTAGCAATGTTTACTTTGCAAAAAAATATAATCTAAATTGCTATGGAAGTCAAGCTCATGAAATAACCCAAGCTGCTCAGGTTTTAAATAGTTATAATCACTGTAATTATTATGCTATGGAAAATTGGTTAAAAATTTTCCCAAATTTACAAATAGGAACTGCTTTGACAGATACAATTACTGTTAATATGTTCTTACAAGACTTTAATAAAAAATTATCTACATTATATAAGTCGGTAAGACACGACTCCGGTTGTGAATTTTTATTCACTGATAAAATAATTGGACATTATAAAAAAATGGGAATAGACCCTCAAGAAAAATCTATAGTTTTCTCTAATGGATTAAATATAGATAAAGCAATCTCTGTTAAAAAATACTGTAAAAATAAAATAAAATGTTCTTTTGGAATAGGAACTTTTTTATCGAATGATGGATTTAAAAACTCTGCTCTAAATATGGTAATTAAATTATGGGCTGTAAATGGTTGTCCAGTTGTTAAATTAGGAGATGATGGAGATGGTAAAGAGAATGGAGATCCTAAAGCTGTAGAATTTATGAGATGGCTTACAAATAATACCTATCATTAAATTTATCTAATTGTTTATTATTAATTCCATATTAAATAGTTTAACAAAATTTACGTTTATATTTTAAAGAAAAGGATATTTTAAAATGGGACATCGAATAATTAAAAAAAAGAACGGTCTATTTGCTCTTTGGACCACTGTTTGTGATGATTTCCTTATGGATGACGCTACCCAAGAAGAGATAATAGAACAATTATTAAAATGGGAAGAAAAAGATTTAAAAGAAAAATTAATAATTCGATTCAACCATAATACTCATATATTTACAGACTATGAAAAATATTGTAAATTAAGAGAATTAACTCATCAAGAAATACCTAAAAACAAAGATTTATTTAACGATTAAACAAAAATAATAAAAACAAGAAAAGATATTAAAAGGGAAAACAATATGAGAGAGACAACATATAAACTTTTATTAGATATTATGAACCCTAAAATTCAATCCAATATATCTCATATTAAAGAAACAATATTCTTAGCAGAAGATACTATATTTAATACAGAACAAAGTAAAGTTATTTCTCCTTGGCTTTTAGATTTTGTAAATAAAGTTATTAAAAATTTAGAAAATGATTAAAAAGAATTAAAAGTATAAAATTAATTATGGAAATAATCTCTCACGCTGCGATAAAAAGAAGTGACAAAATTATATCAATTGGGAAAAGCCACAGTGATATAATTAAAGAGTCCCCTTATGGAACTTGTAAAAAAGGAAGTGAAATGGGTTTTATTACTTCTACAGGTAGATTCGTTGATAGAATAGAAGCACTTCAGATAGCTATAGATAATGGACAAATTAACCCACAATTAAAAACATTAAGAAAGACAGGATTGTTATCCGAAAATATTTGGGTAGATAGTAACTACACGTATAATAAAAATCGAGGATATTGCCTATTAAAATAAAATATTTAAAAATCCAGACAAACAAAAATTTAACCATAATAGACAAAATGATTAAAAATATAATAAAAAGGAAGATAAAATGATTAAAGAAGTAGAAAAAGAAGTAAAAGAACTAATAAAAAAATATGAACTTAATTGCTCAGTAAAAGAATTTAAAGATAAAGCAGATTGGTTTTATATTTCTTATAAACAAAAACTATCTGAAAGTTTTATTAGAGAATTTAAAAATAAAGTAGATTGGGACTGGATTTCTAAATTTCAAAAACTATCAGAAAGTTTTATTAAGGAATTTAAAAATAAAGTAAAATGGGGCAATATTTCTTCATATCAAAAATTATCTGAAAGTTTTATTAGAGAATTTAAAGATAAAGTAAATTGGGATTATATTTCTAAATATCAGAAATTATCTGAAAGTTTTATAAAAGAATTTAAAGATAAAGTAAATTGGAGTGATATTTCTTTAGACCAAAAACTATCTGAAAGTTTTATTAGAGAATTTAAAGATAAAATAGATTGGTATTATATTCCTAAATATCAGAAATTATCTGAAAGTTTTATCAAAGAATTTAAAGATAAAATATATTGGGATCGTATTTCTGAATTTCAAAAATTATCTGAAAACTTTATCAAAGAATTTAAAGATAAAGTAAATAAAAGAACATATAAGGAAGTCAACAGGAAAATCTCTTATCAACAAAAACTAAAAGAAACTAAAGAATATTGTAAAGAATACAATCTTGAATTTGACTATAAGAATAGATGTTTTTATGCTTACAGAAAACATGATGAGTATAACAGAGGAATGTATAATAAAACTATTTCTTATAAAAAGAATAAATATTATAAAGACTGGCATTTAGATATGAGAAAAAATGAAAAAAATAGTTTTGGATTAGGAATATTCCCTGAAGGAAATACTAAAGTTAAAGTGCTGATTAAAGACTGGGGAGTTAGTGTAAATAGAAATGATGGGAAAGCTAGAGTGTGGGGTTTTGAAATAGTATAAAAAATATGGAAAAGGAAAAATGAATAAAAAAATAAGTAAAAGAAAAATGGAATCATATAAAAGAGCAGAGATGGTTTGTCAAGAACTTCGTTATCAATTATCTATGGCTTGTAGAGAAGATATGCAAAAAGTTACTAAATATTTAATCCAATGGCTAAATGTAACCGGGAAGATAAAGTACGACCGCCCAAAGAAAAAAATAGATTAAAAGGATAGATAGAAAGGTGGACAAAATGGAAAACTATGATGACAAAAAAATAACTAAAATAAAAAAATACTGGATTTGGTTTTGGTATAATGAATGGACAAGAATATTTATAGTTATGATACCTTCTTATTTTATCTTTCTTATCCCATTATTAATGTGGTTAGATATAAACGAAAAAATATTTAGACTTATTCTGTGTATTACCTATGTCTTTATTTTCTGTTGGGCTATTCTTGATAATGACTTTTCTAATCTTAGAAAAATAGATATGGACGAATATCGTCGCCCACTAAAAAATAAAGAAAAAACTATTGAAGAAAAGAAAAAATAAAATATAATGAAACTATCAGATATCCCAAAACCTTATACAAGAGTCTGTGACGATAAAAGACGAAAAAGAAAACTATTTGTTCAAATAACTTCATGGAAAGGAGTTAGTATTAGAGCAAAACATTTTTATGCTAAAGTTTATGAGGAAGACAATTAAATACAATAATAGATTACTTCACTTCTCAGAAGATAACGATTTAAAAGGAAAATCTTTTGGGGGAGTGATGGAAAAAGAATCTTCATTTAATACATTAGATGGAACAATTAATACAATTTTAAGAGAATTTCCTAATCATAAAGTTAATAATATGTCGGGAGGTTATATTTCTCTCAAAAATTTTAAAAAAGAATTAAAAGAAGCAAGAAAAAATGAAACTAACATTCGGACAAATTAAATTTTTTGCACAACAATTTGTAAGAGGAATCCCTATACCTATTTTTAGAGATAATAAAATAAATAGAGCAATAAATAGTCATATAAAAAGAATACATAGAGCAAAGACTAGGAAAAGAAAATGACTAAAATTTATCTAATAGAAAAAACATGGATCGATAATATGGAGAATCGTAATGCATGGGGATATTCTTATATTGGATTTGTAGAGACAGAAAAAGAAGCAATTAAAATAGTTAAAGAAGGAGGAAAGCACAAAAAAGGAGACTGTTGGCAGATAAATGTTGATGTAAGATGTGGAATTCTAAAAGAATTTCCTAACAAATATAGATATGAAGAAGTAGTAAATATAAAGGATCAAGTATAATGAATAATATTATAAAGTCATTTGATATGGCATGGAATAATCTTTATTTTAGAAATAAAATAATATTAATAATTCTAAGTCTTCCTTCGATTTATATAGGAATTAGATATGTGATAAACGATTTAATATTTCTAATAAAATATTTTAGGAAATAATATGGTTAAAAAAATACTAATAACAGGAGGACCTGTTCATGCCTATCTTGATGATGTAAAAATTATCACGAATAAGTTTAAAGGTGGACTAATGGCTCAATTAGCAAATGACCTTAGTAAAGTAGAGGGAATAGAAATTCATTATCTAACCTCTAAAAATTCAACTCTTCCTGTAAATAAAGATAGGATAACAAATCCTAAGATTATTTATCACAACGGTATTGAAGATTATATGGAAAAAGTTGTAACATTGTCTCCTCAGATGGATGCCGTAGTTCTTGGGGCTGCTGTTGCTAATCTTATCCCTAAAAATAAAATAAAAGGTAAATTTCCTAGTCATAATTATAAACCAGGAGATACTATTCCTATTGAATTTACTATTGCTCCTAGAATTATCGATGAAGTTAAAAAAGTTAATCCTAAAACTCTTCTATTTGGATATAAACTTCTTTCGGGAATAAATTATAATGAGCTTATTACAGCAGCTTATGGAGTTCTTCTTGAGTCTAAAGCAGTAACAATTTTTGCAAATGATGCAAAAGATTTAATGCAAAAATATGCCGTTACCAAAGAAAGAGGAGTTCATCCCTTGCTTAATATTGATGTTGCTCAGTGGATTCTTGATAGGATAAACGAACAATATTATCAGACTATTTTTGAACCAATTGAATATATTCCTGATTCCCAAAAAGATGAATTTATGGAATTAGTAAAAAAATATAAGTTTCTTTTTACACATACTCCTGAAGGTTATGTTTTTGGTTGTGTGGCAAAAAGAATCATATTGAGTGAGAACCCTTCTCAAGTTTCTTTTTTTACAACCATAAGAGGAAAAAATGAAATAAAAAATTACACAATAGTAAAAAACGTAGAACATAAAAATCGTTTTGTGGTTGTTCCTATAGGACATCATAAAGCTTCCCTAAATGCTCCTTTACTTCATAGAATATTCGAAACAAGACGAGATGTTGATACTATCGTTCATTATCACGGAGATAGAGATGATTTGCTTACTCAAAAATATGCAACTCCTGGGACAGATAAAGATAGTTTAAGAACAGGATTTGAAGTAATAAATCCCTCTTTTAATATAGAAGGACATGGTTGTATTCTTTCTTTCGATAAGAAAGGAAATTTATTAAAAGGAATTCGTTCAATATGAAATATCCAGATATAAAAACTTACGAAAAACTCTATAAGAGATTTTTTCTCAACGACAGAACAGAACAAATGTTAAGTTTGGCAGGAGATGTTTCTGGCAAAGTTTTTCTTGATATTTGCTGCGGAGGAGGAAGATTAACTGAAGCAGCTCTCAATAAAAACACAAAAAAGAATATAATGATTGATTCAGAAGCAAAAATGATATCTCAAGGATTTAAAAATAACGATTTTACACAAATTTTTGTCATGACTGTTGAAGATGCTTTTAAAGAATTATTGAAAAAACAAAGACCAGTTGTTGATGTGGCTATGTGTCAACAAGGAATTAATTATTGGCTCACAGAAGATAAGGCACGGAAACTATCTCTAATTATGTCAAGAAATGGAATCTTTATATTTAATACCTTTAATCAAAAACCTTCAGAAATTCCTAAGGTTCGAGAATATACTTTAATAAATCCTTTTGAGTTAAAAGAAACACATTATACAGAAATTAGCTGGTGGAATAAGAATGATTTTTTTGACATTTACCATGTTCAAATTTGTCAAGGAGAAGAACCTCATTTCACAAAATTTAAATGGATGAGTGAAAAATATATTAGAGAATGTCTTGACAAATTTTTTAAAATAGAAATAATAACAGAAAATAAAACAGATATTTACAAATGCATAAAAAAATAAGAAAAAGATTTTAAATATAAAATGAAACCAAAATGGATAATAGAAAATTATGAACA
>Ga0307378_10013243_pt1 | contig 10447 bp, 5 predicted proteins | sample UN1MG_FD_202238 | JGI IMG/M metagenome (GOLD analysis project Ga0307378, IMG submission 202238) | Soil microbial communities from Risofladan, Vaasa, Finland - UN-1 | ecosystem: Environmental > Terrestrial > Soil > Coastal area > Acid sulfate soil | place: Finland: Risofladan, Vaasa | collected...
CGGATTCTGCACGATGAAGGCCGTCTCGACTCACAACGACAGCCCGGCAGAGGCCAGCCGCCCGTTCGACAGGGATCGGGACGGTTTCGTGATGGGCGAAGGCGCCGGCATGGTCGTGCTCGAGGAGCTCGAGCACGCCCGCGCGCGCGGCGCCCGCATCTATGCCGAATTCCTCGGATTCGGCCGAACCGCCGACGGCTACCACATCACGCAGCCCGAGCCCGACGGCAAAGGCGCCGCGCTCGCAATGACCAAGGCCATGCAGGACGCCGGCATCAATCCCGACCAGCTTTCCTATATCAACGCCCACGGAACATCCACCCCGCTCAATGATGCCATAGAGAGCAAGGCGATCCGCCGCGCGCTTGGCGTCCACGCCGACAAGGTTGCCGTCAGCTCGACCAAGTCGATGCTCGGGCACCTGCTGGGCGCGGCCGGCGGCGTCGAGTTCGTCATCGCCACGCTCGCCGTCCACCACAACGTCATCCCGCCCACGATCAACTACCACACGCCCGACCCTGAATGCGACCTCGACTACGTGCCCAACGTGGCCCGCGAGACCACCGTCAACTACGCGATGTCCAACACGCTCGGTTTCGGCGGCCACAACGCGTCGGTCGTCGTCGGGAAAGTGTGAGAGGGAACGTCGGCGGAAAGGCGATGAACGATCGGTGCCGATCCCCTGTCTTTTCCCCCGTTCACCGTTCATCTTCGACAACGCTTCCGCTATCATGTGAATCATGAAAAATTTCTCGCTCCTGATCAAGCCGGCTTCGGCAGACTGCAATCTGCGCTGCGCGTATTGCTTCTACCGCGACCGGTCTGAGCTGTATCCGGAGACGGCGCGGCACCGGATGTCCGATGGCGTGCTCGAACGACTGATCGCCGGCTACATGGCCACCGACCAGCCGCAATACACCTTCGGCTGGCAAGGGGGCGAGCCGACGCTGATGGGGGTCGACTTCTTCCGCCGCGTGACCGACCTGCAGGTGAAATACGCACTGAAACGCTCGGACGCCGGCAAGCGCACGTCGATCGCCAACGGCCTCCAGACCAACGCCGTGCTCATCGACGACGAGTTTGCCCGGCATCTCGCCGACTACCGCTTTCTGCTGGGCGTTAGCATCGACGGCCCGGCGGAAATCCACGATCACTACCGCGTCAACGCGGCCGGGCACGGATCGCACGCCGACGTGCTGGCCGCCATCGAGCGCCTCCGCCGCAACAAGGTCGAGTTCAACGCCCTCGTGCTCGTCAACTCCGCCAGCGCCGGGAAGGCGAAGCTCATCTTCAACTACCTCATCGACGAGCTGGGCATCACCTACCACCAGTACATTCCGTGCGTGGAATTCGACCCGGAAGGCCGGCCGCTCCCGTGGACCATCCAGCCGCAGCAGTGGGGCGAGTTCCTCTGCGACCTCTATGATGAATGGCACAAGGAGGCGCCGTGCTCGGTCCGTTTCTTCGACTGCCTGCTCGAGCGGATCATGGCGGGCAACGCTCCGATCTGCCACATGGGCACCAACTGCAGCCAGTATTTCGTGGTGGAATACAACGGCGACGTGTACCCGTGCGATTTCTTCGTGGATGCCGACAAGAAGCTCGGGAACATCGCCGACGCGACGTGGGAGCAGTTGCAGCAATCGCAGGCGTACGTCGATTTCGGCGCCCGCAAGACCGCGTGGAGCATCCGGTGCAATGAGTGCGAATACGTGAGGCTGTGCGCGGGCGACTGCCTGAAGCACCGCACCTATGCCGGCAACAGCCCCCGCAAGCTGAGCTGGCTGTGCGAGGGATGGAAGCAGTTCTACCGGCACGCCATGCCCGGCATGGAGGCCATGGCCCGCACGATGATCGAGGGGTCACGCCGCGGCGCGGATTCGGGGAAGCGGATCGTCACGCCTCCGGCCGGGCCGCACCAGATCGGCAGGAACGACCCCTGCCCGTGCGGCAGCGGGAAGAAGTTCAAGAAGTGCTGCGGGAAATGAGCCTGAATTCAGAATTCAGAATTCAGAATGAAGTCGGGCTCACCAGCCATCGCGCCGTAAGGCTGGTGGTCGCTACGGGACTCTGATCCAACGGAGACCGATCCCCCTTAACCCAGGAACTTCCCGTATCTGGCAACCACTGTCAACGATCCGTCTCCGTAATGTCTGACTAGCGCCCAGGCAATCTCGTTTTCCTCCTCGCCGTACAATCTGACGATCAGCAGCGAAGCTGTCAACCGGCCGCTATGGGTCAATCTGTACTTTGGCAAGTCCAATTTATCCAGCGCATCGGCGGGCAAGCTGAAGCTTTCCGACAGCGTTGTCAGTTTCTCCATAGTGGAACAGGGGTTCCCGTGCTCTATCCTCAGCATCGCAAGATGATATCCAATTGCGATTTGCCTGCGGCCAACTGCGATGTAGGCGAGAAGCAACATTGCGATCGACAGGCCAAGCGGAAAGCCTATCCGTCGCAAGAGGGTGCACCGTACCATCGGTCAGGTCTCCTTTCTCATGCCAATATCTTTCCGTTGCTGATCGGTCGCTGCCTATCAAACGTTACCCTGCTGCTCTTCCATTCGGTGTTCGATGTTCAATGTTCGATGTTCAATGTTCCCCCTCCCTCTTCTCCCTCTCTCCTCTCCCCTCCCCCCATCCTCGCGTCCCCGCGTCCTCCCCTCAATGTGTCAGCGCGTACACCACTGCATTCGCCCCGATCTTCAGAGCATCCTCCGTCTGATACCCGAGCGAATACGGATGCGGAATTCCTTCCCACCCGCTGCCGAGGTCCCAGCGGCTGTAGATGAGGCAGAGCTGGCCGCCGAGGCTCACGCCTTCCAGCATCGGTGTGGTCACGTCCGGCTTCTGATCCTTCATCCATTCCGTGAACTGCACGCGCTGGATGCGATGGAGCGAGAAGAATAGCGGGTGGTCCAGCGGCAGGGGCTGCAGCGGCGAGCCGGTCAGCACACTGCGCATCTCGCGGCGGAACGCGGTGTCGAACGCCTGCCGGCCGCAACATGCGTTGGCGAGCATCACGCCGCCATTCGCGAAGTACCCCCTCAGCGACGCCACTTCCCGGTCGGTCAATTCGAAATCATCGTGCCCGGTCATGTAGATGAAAGGATACCGGAAGGCATCGAGCTTGCGGAGGTCCACGTCTGCCCGGGTGAAGGCGACGTCGATGGTTGAATTGGCGGCCAGATGCTTGAGGAGGTTCGGCACGGCGGTGGGGTTGGGGTCCCAATCGCCGCCGTGGATGACCTGCCCGAGCACGAACTGTTCGCGCGGCTGTGGGCGGCCGCGGGGAGCCGCCCCTACATTCTCCATGTGGTAGGCTTTCTGCATGCTGTAGCATTTCGCGTACTGGTAGTTGGCCAGCACGTAGGTGATGATGTTGGTGCCGATGCGGGTGGCGTCGGCGGCGGCGATGCGCTTGCCCTGCGGATGCTCGTGCTGTGCCCAGCCGCAGCTCATGTCGTACGTGGAGAGGATGACGGCGATCCGGCAGCCGATGTTCATTCCCCGCAGGTTTGGCTTGCCGGAGGCGGGCGTTTTGCCCTCCTCCTTGTAGACGACGTCATCGATCTCATAGAAGCACCGGTAGAGCGGGTCGGCGGGATCGATCTGGCGGAAGGGCCGGTCGGGGAAGACCTGTTTCACGTTGCGCGCGAACGCCAGTGCGAACGCATTGGCTCCGCAGCAGGCGTCGCCGATGAGGGTGCCGCCGTCGCGCAGGTACCAGCCGAGGTTTTTCAACTCGGCGTCGGTGAAGGTGAAGTCGTCGTGGCCGGTGAAGTAGAGGACGGGCAGCTCGGCGGGATTCCACGAGAAACTGGCGAGCGTGGTTTCGATGTAGCGGTAGTTGAGGCCGAGCTTGCTGTTGGCGAAATTCAGCAGGAGGTAGATGTCGGTGGTGTCGGACCGCCAATCGAGGAAGCTGAACCGGCGGCCGTCTTCAGTCGTGATCCATTTTTCCTTGCCATACTGGATCTTGCCGATGAGGGCTGGCTTGGCGGGTTCGCGTTTCTTTTCGGTGCGGCGGATGGGCGTGACGGGCCCTGGGAGCGGCCCGCCGGGCGGAAAGCCTTCCCCCGCCTTGATCCTGGCGGGCTTGGGCGGAGGCGGAGGCTCCCAGTCGCTCCAGGCTGACTCCATCACGGCTACAACAACACCAACGGCCAGCACGGCTGTTCGGATTCCGTTCCGTGCGGACATGGCTTGGTCCCCCTGGGTTGTCGGGGTTCTGTACTGCCAGATGCGGCATCAGCCGTCACGCTAGTGGAATTATAGCGCGGTTTTACCGGCATGTCAAGTTCCGAATCATTCGCGCCGTTGCGCGCCTGCTCGTGTGATCCCCGACTTTGGCGTACCCCGCATCGGCCACGCTCGGCCTACGGGCATCGCTGGCCCATGTTGTTCCGGACCGCGATCAGGTCCATTATGTCTATGACACCATCGCCGTTCAGATCGCCCAGCCAATTGTTGCCGGACGCAGGGTTGGTCCGCAGCAAGTCGCCCATCAGTATCAGATCCACGATGTTCACCAGGCAGTCGTGGTTCAGATCGCCCGGCGGAACGTTCTTCACCGTGATCAGGCAGGTGATCGATGTCGTTGCGGTCGCATCGGAAGCGGTGAACGTGATCGTGTATCTGCCGGCTTGGGCAAACGTGGGCCGCCATGAGAAGGCGCCGGTCGATGCGTTCATGGTGGCGCCTTGCGGCAGACCGTAGGCCGAGTACGTCACCGGGGCGTTCTCGGGATCTGTGACGGCCAGCGTGAACGAGAGCGGCTGGCCCTCGAAGATGGTCACGTCGCTCAGCGGCTGGAGTACGGGGGGCCGGTTCATCTGCGCGAGGCGCAAGGCGGCGACCTCCCCGCCGCTCAGGGCGCGGTTGTAGATGATGGCCTCGTCGATCAGGCCGCGCACGTTGGTGTTGCCCCTGTTGCCAAGGCACATCCGGATCTTGGCGGGAGTGAAGGCTCCCTGCCACGTGCCCTGGTTCCGCAGAACTCCGTCCACGTAGATGCGGATGGTCTGGTCGGCACCATAGACGGCGGCGACGTGCGCCCACGTGCCGGGCTGTACCTGCATCGTGCTGCGGACCCTGTACAGCGTGGCGGTGGAATTGTAGATGTACGCTGTTGGCTCGTTCCCGGGAACGCTCACGAACCAGTGGTAGGAGTACCCGCCGATCACCACCTCGTCGTGCAAGGTGCCCGTGCCCTCGATGGCTTCCGGGCGCCACCACAATGCAGCGGTGACTCCATCGGACGCGGGGTCTGTGGACTGCGACAGCGACAGGGGGAAGTCGATGCGGTCGTCCACGCCATCGAGCCTGATGCATTCGTCAAGGATTCCGCCGGTATACGATGGCCCGCCGAGAAGGGTCCCGTCGTAGGTGCCGGTCACGTCTTTCGCGTCGCCATTGAACCGCCAGTATGCCACGTAGTTCGGCGGCACGATCAGCGGGAGATCGGTGACCGTGACGCCCACGGTTTCCTCAGCCGACTCCTGCCCGTCGGAAACCGCGAACAGGACGTGATGGCTGCCGACATGTTCACGGGCCGACACCCACAGGAACTGCCGTGCGACGGGATCGAAGCTCGCTCCGGTCGGCACGTTCTGGGCGCTGTACGTGAGGGATCCGGTGCCGCCGCTGGCCGAGATGGTAAACGCGAGCTTCTGACCCCAGTTTGCTATCTTCGCCCCGATCGGCTTCAGGTTCGGGGCCGCGTTTTCCGGCACGCGGTACTCATCCTCTATCAGCCCGATCAGGTGCTGCGGAATTTGCTTGAAGCCCAGCGCCAGCGCGGGTGAATTCGCCTGCAACTGGTAATTCCCGCCCGCCTTGTCCACAAACAGCGGGTCCTTGCCGACTACGTTGGTGCCGTTCAGCACCCTCATCGGGTCGTTATCGACCAGGTTGCCCTCGAAGGTGATGACGGTGGGGCTGACGCTCAGCAACTTCAGGAAGGTTCCACCGTTGCTGATGTTGCGGATGAACCTGATGCGCTGCGGCGTGCCCCAGTAGCCCACGGCGAAGTTTGGGTCGCCGTTGATGAGGATGTTGTTCTCGAACACCAGGTCGTCGCCGCCGTTGGAGTACGCCAGGTAGCAGATGTTCCCGCCGTACTCGCGATTGTCCACCACGATGTTGCCGTAAACCGTGTCCCGGCTCGACTGCTCGTCCAGGTAGATTCCCATCGTCCACGCGGTCCATCCCTGGATCGTGGTGGCGATGTTGGTGCGAATGTGATGGATGTGGTTGTAGCGGATGATGTTGTTGGAGTAGCGGTTTTCGCGGTCGATGGAGTAGATGGCGCCCTGGTCGGAGATCTCCCCGCAGACGTTGTGGATGAGGTTGTATTCGATGAGGTGGTTGCTGCCGAAGAACTGGATGGCCATGTTGGGGGCGTCGTGGATGTAGTTGTGGGTCACCTGATGGCTGTAGTCGTCCACGAAGGCGGTGTAGAACATCCCGCACTGGATGGCGGGATGGTAGGAGGCGGTCCAGCGGCCCCAGTGGTGGATTTCGCAGTTGTGCACCCTGTGCTCGCGGCCGCGGTCGATCAGCACGCCATTTTCGGCCACGTCGTAGATGTCGCAACTGACGATGCTGTTGCGAAGGCCGCCCTTGATGACGGCGCCGACGCCGCCGACGTTGCGGATGGTGCAGCCACCGATGGTGTTGTCGGCGCCGCCCTCGATCAGCACGCCGTCGCCGCGGGTGGCTTCGATGATCAGCCCGCGGATGACGACGTTGGAGGCGCCCTGCAGCTTGATCACGGGCTGCTCCAGCATCGTCACCACCGCTCGGGAGACATCCGCAGGCTCCTGAGGCCACAGATAGACGATCCCATTCACCCGATCCACGTAGTACTCACCGGGGCAGTCGAGTTCTTCGAGAACGTTATAGAAATAATACCGGGCGTTCGCCTTGTAGCCGTACGCGCCGACTGCCGCGGTGGTGACTGAACGGGTTGAGGTGTTGAGGGAGATGATCTTCTCGTGGCTGTCGGCGTAGTCGGTACCCCAGTAGCCGCGGACCCATCGGTCGGCGGCGTTCGCCCAGCCGGAGGGCCGCGTGCCGGAATAGTAGAACACGTTTGTCGAGCTGCCGCCGGCGGTCCGCAGATAGCCGGCGTTGGGGTAGCGGGCGAGCTGCAGCGGATGGTCATTCACAAACAACTCGAGTGCGGAGATGTTGAACCCCTTCTGCCACAGGTACCCGCGTGAGCGAAGCGTGCCGTATTCTGCCACCCCCTGAGCTTTCAGATCGGCCTCGAGCACGGCCGTGTGGGCCGCCGCCGGGAGGCGATTGAGCACGGCGGAGCTCGTGACGGGCCGGAAGCCCGTGATTGGCCTTGCACCTGTCAGCCGCACCTGCTCGTCGCGGTACCGCCGCCACACCACGGGAGCCCCGGGCAGGCCGGAATCCTGCGACGTAAGCAGGAAGATGGACGAGCGGTTGAGCGTCCCGCCCCGGATCCACACCGTGAGGCCCGCCAGTGGAAATGTTCCGGCGGCCTTCAGTGCCCGAATTGCGTCTCGTGCCCGCTCCAGGCTCGCGAATGGTCCGTCTGTGCGAGCGGCGTTCGGGCCGGCCAACGTCCCTGACCAGGCATCGTTTCCGTTCGACGCGTCCACAAAATAGTCGTTGGCTGCCAGGGCCGATGATGACAGAAAAATGATTGCCAAAACGAACGCCCCGGACTGCCGGCAAAAGATCCCTGCTTTCATTCCTTGTCTCCTATTCTCTGAACAACATGACACGCTGGTACCCCGGCACGGTTCCTTACCTAGCTTAGCACACATAAGTATAGACGTCTGACTTTGCGGCCTCTAACAGAATTATATCGGCATGGCCCGACCTTTCAAGATGGAAAATCGGGGGCCGGCAGATGAATTTTCTGCAAGACAGCCGGCGCGTGCAGCAATAGAAGATGGCACACTAGCCAAACATCGCGCATACCCCAATCGGGTATGGCTTTGCCGGAATAGCCGACGCCTCTCGGATGCATCCCACGCGGTACGGAGCGCGGCCACCGGCATCCTGATTGTTGGGTTGGCGCCGACGGTGCGGCTTCGGCCGCCAACTCGCAGCAGCTCTCGCAATGTGTGAAAGGAGATCATGCCGGTTATCGTTGCGGGCACTGATGCAATCCACCCGCACCCGTGCGAGAGCACAACGGAATGAATGGGGAAACGTGAGTCGCCGCAACGCCACAACCATTCAAGCACCTCCTGACTCCGCCGCGTCGCCCGGTCAATCGCTCACGTCGTTGGCGATGAAGGGCACGGGCTGGGTTCTGGCGGGCAAGCTCTCCAGCCGGTTGCTGGCCTTCCTGAGCGTCATCATTCTCGCCCGGCTGTTGTCACCTGACCAGTTTGGCGTGTTTGGCTTTGTCACCCTCGCAATCTGCAGTCTCGACACGGTGTCGCAGATAGGTTTCGACGCGGCCCTCATCCACCAGCGGGACGGCTCGGACGGGATGTTCGATACGGCATGGACGGTGCAGGCGGCCCGGGGCGTGGTGCTCGCGGTGCTGCTGAGTGCTGCGGCGCCGCTGGTGGCGCGGTTCTTCCGCGAGCCGCGAATTGTGCCCATGCTGCGTGTGCTGTCGCTCTCGCTTGTGCTCCAGGGGTTGTCCAACATCGGCATGGTTTCGCTGCGCAAGGATCTGGCGTTCGGTCGGATTTTCGTGTACGACGTGGCGGCGGAAGCTGCCGGTCTTGCCGGCGCGGTGGCGCTTGCGTTGATCTGGTCCGGCGCCTGGGCGCTCGTGGGCGGCAGGATGATCAGTTCCGCCGTGCGATGCGGGCTGTCGTTCGTGCTGCACCCGTATCGCCCCGGCATCAGGTTCAATGCTGCCGAGGCACGCGCCCTGTTCCGCTACGGACGATGGATGATGTCGTCGATCTTTCTCATTTTCGTTGTCACCCACGGCGACAGTATGGCGGTGGGCAAGCTGTTGGGGGCCGCGGCACTGGGTGTGTACCAGGTGGTATACCGTCTGTCGAATCTGGCGGCAACGAACGTCAGCGATGCCGTCTCCAGCGTGGCATTCCCGGCGTACGCCAGGCTGCAGGACGATCCGGGCCGGCTTCGGAGCGCCTATTTCCGCGTGATGTCCATCACGATGAGCCTTGCGGCGCCCGCGGCCCTTGGCACGGCTGCGATTGCACCCATTTTCGTCCGCGTAGTGCTGGGCGACAAGTGGGAAGCGGCCATCGTGCCGACGCAGATCCTCTGCTTCTACGGTCTCGCACACTCGCTGGGCGGCACCACGGCTCCCATATTTTTCGCCACCGGCCAGCCGCGAGTGCTCACGATCGCCGCATTGCTCGACCTGATCGGCATGGCCGCACTGATCTGGCCCGGCACGCGTCTGTGGGGCCTGAAAGGTCTGTGCGTGGCCGTAACGATCCCGATGGTTCTTTCCCAGATCTATACGCTGATGAAAGTCTCGAGAACCGTGCGCACGCGGCTGCGGACGGTTCTCGCACACGCGGCGCAGCCCCTGCTGGCGGCCGCGGCAATGTATCTGATGCTGACCGGGTTGGCGTCGGTCTTCCCGACGACGATCGTTGCACTGGTGGCACTGATTTCCACGGGCGCCGCCGCCTACGCCCTGATGATGCTGCTGACCGCCGGCGCCGGCAAGCGCCGCGAGTGGGGAATCCTCGGCAGAAACCTGCTGGGCATCTTCGGAGCGGCCGGCGGGCAGACCGCAGAAGGAGGCAGAACGTGAGTGTTACGATTTCCGCGATCATTCCCACGTTTCGCAGGGAAGGCTACCTGGTGAACGCGATCAATGGCCTGCTGAACCAGAGCCGGCTGCCGGACGAGATCATCGTACTCGACCAGACGCCGCCCGGTGAGCATCTGCCGCACACGGACCACTACCTGAAGCAGCGCGCCGCCCGGGAGGACATCATTCTGATCCAGCTCGAGAAGCCGTCTGTTTTTGCTGCACGCAACACCGCCATCCAGGTTACATCGTCCGACGTGCTGCTGTACCTTGACGACGACATCACGCCCGATCGCGACCTCGTGACGAATCACCTGCGCCATTACCAGACACCGGACGGCCCGGCGGCGGTGGTCGGCTGCGTGATGCTTTACCCCGGCGAGCCGTTGTGCCCGGTGCCGCCCGGCTTCACCGAACGGCCGCACGTGGTACAGTCGTACACGTTTCGCTCGAATTTCGCGGAGCCGATGCGAGACATCGGCTTCATGTGTGCCGGCAACTTCTCGGTTCGCAAGGAATCCGCGATCGCCGCGGGGGGCTGGGACGAGCACCTACTGAACTACAGCGAGGAGTTGTCTTTGCGTCTGGCCGCCATCGGTTGCCGCGTATGCTACGACCCTGAGGCGCGGATCGTCCACCACCAGGCGTCGTCGGGGGGAACGCGAGTGACGGACGCGAAAAACCACCGGCGATCGTGGGAGCGGTG
>Ga0307378_10013244_pt1 | contig 10447 bp, 4 predicted proteins | sample UN1MG_FD_202238 | JGI IMG/M metagenome (GOLD analysis project Ga0307378, IMG submission 202238) | Soil microbial communities from Risofladan, Vaasa, Finland - UN-1 | ecosystem: Environmental > Terrestrial > Soil > Coastal area > Acid sulfate soil | place: Finland: Risofladan, Vaasa | collected...
CTCGGGGCCAAAATGGCGCTGCTTGTATCTGTGATGCTCATTCTTGCGAATGTTCCACCGGCTGCTCTGAGGTTATTTAAGCCGGAGAAGCTATGGTCTTCGGACACGACCGCTTTAAGGTTTCGCAACCTCGGCTACGTTTTGTTTGGTATCGGGGCGTCCGTCGTTTTATGCTCCAACCTGCTGGCTTACGCCGGAGCGCGTCTGAGGCCGTCTTTGCCGCTATATTCAGCTCAGGCACTTGCCGGCGAATTTCAAATTGAGCGGCAATCAGCGGTTATTGGTGAAAGCGCTCGCAAAATCGATTATTTCAGAGTGTTTGACGCCAACGATCGCCTCATCGGATATATCCTTAGCTCGGAAGACCTTGCGCCCGAAGTTCGCGGTTTCGGCGGCAAGATTAACCTCGTCGTACACATGGATGACCATGACGGCAGTCTCATCGGCTTTCACATAATACATTCAAACGAAACTCCGGCGTATCTTGAGCTTCTCAATCTGTGGAGCGACTCTCTAATCGGCCGCAACCTCTTTCAGTCTGAGCCTTTCGCTGATATTCAGGCTGTAACAGGAGCGACAGTCAGCTCCGAAGCAATTGTCTCGGCGCTGCAGGCATCGGGGCAAAGATTCGCCGCAGAAGTCCTCGGCAGGCCGGTCGAACCGCTCGCCGGACAAAGAGCGCATCGGGCAAAATATCTGCCGGACACTCAAGCGATATATTTAATCGCTGCTTTCGTCCTTGCCTTGATTGTAACCTACTTCGGCGGCTTCCGGAGCAGGCTGGTTGTTCTGTGCCTGAGTCTGGGCGTCGGGGGAATATGGCTGAACGCACAGTACTCCAGCGAACAAATCGTCACCATATTAGCCTGGAACACACCTGCGATAGCAATGACAGGCGCGTTTTTATTCGTTATAGGCATACCGCTCCTTGTCATTATCTTCGGCAATCTTTACTGCGGCTACATTTGCCCCTTCGGGGCGGCGCAGGAACTTCTCGGATACGTCCTGCCCAAAAGATTCAAACCGCGAATCTCGAACGAAACGATGCGAAAAGCAAGGTTTGTTAAGTACGTCATTCTCCTTATTGCGGTCATCGTGTTCTTCGCCTCCAGGGACCGCACGACGTTGGTTGCCGACCCGCTCATTTCGGTATTCGGCATAAGATTTACAACTGGCGATTTCAAATCTGCATTACTTTTGCTTGTCGTGGCGGCTTTGCTCGGGTCGCTTTTCTGGCCACGTTTCTGGTGCCGGTATTTGTGTCCGGCAGGAGCTTTTCTGTCACTTCTTAATCATATTGCGATACTCAAACGATACCTGCCGGCAAAGAAATTCGGCAGATGCCAATTCGGTCTTACCGGCAGGGACAACACCGATTGCATACAATGTGACAAGTGCCGCTTCGAGAAATTCGACATCGCGGCAACAAAAAGACGAGAATCCGCCGGGGCATTTGCCGCCTGTGTGCTTGTCGCTGCGTTATTCATCTCGACTGTTTCGGCAGACAGATTCATGGAGGTAATTCCCGCCGGAACCGATGCCGGCATCGTCTCGGCATCGGGAGGCCAGCCAAGAGACGTCGATGTACAGCGAGTTCGCACGATGATACGTGAGAAAAAACTTTCCGACAAAGAAGCCGACTTTTATAAACAGATCGAGTGAATATGGCGCAATTCTACTTCCAGGCGGAATTAAGCTCGTAAACCTCCAGAGATTCAACCTCGGTATTTCCGCCCTTAGTGAAGATTTCGAGCGATTTCGAATTGTCGGCGAGAATTACTCCAACCGGCATATAAACCCTGCCGTCATTAGCGAATATTTCAATCGAAGTTCGATCTACCAGCAATTCGAGGTTAATTTTGCCGTCCACAGGTTTCAAAGATGCCTTATTTCCCTGGCAGGACAGTTCCTGTTTTTTGACATTATAGACGACCGGAATGTCCCGGACAAGAAAGCCGATTTCCTGAACGTCATTAACCTTCAGCTCGGCACGAATATGTAACAATTCACTTGAGACGTTCGAAAGCAGATTATCTCCCGGCTTTAAGGTTTTGTTCTTCCACTGCCATTGTTTCTTATTATGAAGTTTTTCTATTTCACGAACAGGTTCGGCGAACATTCGAATTCCTTCTTCGGTCGTGTGCAGAGTTAATGTCACCGGAAACAGCATCATCTGATTGAACGGCATACCGGTCATTTTTACCCGGCCCCAGGCAATCTGGATCCGCCGGCCGTCGGACTTCGGGATATTGGTGAACGTTTGGGAAGCATAGAAACAATTGCCGTAATGAAAACGTATCGGGTCGGTATCGCTCTTGAATTCTTTGCCGTCAAAATGGCCGACCAGGTATTCCCCGCTGCCGCCGTACAGTATCCATTTTTCGTTGCCCTTGTCTCCGTCGACCGGCAGCGCGAACAACTCAGGGCACTCATGGAAACACTTTATCTTGCTCTGGAACTCCCATGACTTGAGGTCTTTCGATGTGAAGAATGCCATGTCGCGATCATCCAGATAGAGCGCCATCACCCATTGAGCGGTAGGCGTGTGCCAGATAACTTTCGGGTCGCGATTACCGCCGTTGATATGGCCGAGGATTGGATTGCCTTCGTAAACGGTAAATGTTCTTCCGCGATCATTACTATAGGCAATCGACTGGGTAAAGGGCTGGTCTTTGGACATTGGATTCGTCCCGCCTGCGGAGGTGTAGATGCAGACAATGACTTTTTCATTGCCTGTCTGGAATCCGGCGGTATTGTTCGTATCGACGACAGCGGAACCGGAAAATATCGTCCCCAGGCGATCGGGGTGTATCGCGTCACCCAGCTCCGTCCAGTGAATCATGTCCGTGCTGACCGCATGGCCCCAGGTCATATTGCCCCAATTCCACCCGAAAGGGTTATGTTGGTAAAACAGGTGATATTCCTCATCGTAGTAGACCATCCCATTGGAATCATTGTTCCATCCCCGGCGGGAAGTGAAGTGTAACTGAGGGCGCAGTTTTTCACGGTAAACGTTTTCTTCGCCGATATAAGTGTCTGCCTGGTAGACCGAATCGAATCCCTTGGTTGTTGCCGGATCGTACTTGTCTATTTGCAAGGTCGCTTTTTTGCCTTCAAACTCACTTGCATCCAAAAACACCCAGAAGTCGGGCTCGTCGTTTGCCATTTCGATGTCGAATTCGCGCACGATCTTGCCGTCGACGATCAAATAAATATAGCGTTTCTTCGCTCCGTTCTTGACGGGTAAATTCAGGTATTTCTTCTGCAATAGAAATTCGCGTGTTTTGTCCGTCAGCACTTCAACTTTACTATTGCTCTGTATTATGTGGTCCACATTTATATGCCCCCAGCCCCCGGTGCTATTATCGACTATCTGGATCCGGGCATTTCGGCCGGACAGTTCCGAGACATCCCAACCATGCCAGGCTAATTCTTCCGAGCCGCCGGGCCTGTCGTTCGGTCCGGTGGCGGTGCGCGCAACCTTGCCATCTACGAGCAGATTGATGCAAGACCGGCCGGGATGTTTACCGCCGCCGATAAGGAAATTGATATACTTGCGTTTTATCTCGAATAACGGGGAAGTGAGTGTACCCGTTGCATCGTCGCCTTTGTGGTACGAGTTGACCAGCCCCTTACCTTCGAAGCCGGTCACCTCCATTTGAGTCGGCAGCGTCCCGCGGGCCGGACCCGGGCCGAATGCTTCGCCCGTCACCTTCCAGTCACCGTAGTCTTTGCCTTCGAAGTCCGCGATCAGGATATCCTCCTGTGCAGTTGCTGGGGCCAGACAGGCAAACGTTATTATCAGACAACTTAACAATAACTTTTTCATCGTATTTCCCTTCTTATTCTAATCTTATGATTTGGAAGTATTATCAAGGTCGAGTTTGTCGCCGACTTGTTTTTGCAGTTTTTTCAACTGCCTTCTGAGTTTGCTAATTATACGGGCATTGGACGGATCGTCGGCGATGTTCTTCATCTCCAGCGGATCGTCTTTGAGGTTGTAGAGCAGCGTCTTATTAATCTTCGGATAATATATCATTTTATATCCATCGGCGCTTATCATTCTCTGCAGGTCGATATAGCCGCCGTATATGGCGTCGTAGTTACTTTTTGATTTGCCGTTAATAAGCGGAATCAGGCTCTTGAACTGCACTTGTTTCGGCTTGCTGATGCCGGCAAGTTCCAGAGCCGACGGCATAATGTCCTGAAGATAAACCGGGGCGTCTATTCTTTTGTTTTTCGGAACATCGGGGCCGTTCACCATCAGCGGGGCTCTGACGCTGTGGTCGTACATATTCTGTTTTCCTATCAGGCCGTGATGGCCGACCGCCAGTCCATGATCGGCGGTGAAAAAGATATATGTATTGTCGGCCTTTCCGGTTTTTTCGAGGGCATCGAGAATGCGGCCTACCTGCGCATCCATGTGGGTTATAATCGCGTAGTATTCCTGGCGGTTCACTTTGACGGCATACTCTGTCCGGGGAAACGGGGCGAGCTTTTCATCCCTGAGCTTTGCGCTGCAGCCGATCGAATCCTTATATGGGTATTCCGGCAGGAAATTGGCGGGGACTTTGATATTTTCAAGCGGGTATTTGTCCACGTACTCTTTAGGAGACTGCCTCGGGTCGTGAGGGGCGTTGAATGCCAGGTACATGAAGAAGGGCTTTTCACTCTTCGAAGCATTTTCGAGAAAATCCTCGGCATGGTCCCCGAGAACTTCGCTCCAGTGTTTGCCGCCTTTCCAGTACCCGCCGTATTTGGTATCCCACGGTTTCCATGGATCGGGTTGTCCCTCGACAGGGCGATTGTAACCCTGTGGGGTTTGATTGGGCATGCCGGGCCGAACGTCTTTGACGTGGTCGAATATATCTTCCGGCTCGATACCTTTTACGTGCCATTTGCCGCTCATGTAGGTTTCGTAGCCGGCCTGCTTGATATACTGCGACCAGAACCTGCCGGCAGCCGTTTCCTGCTTCAAGTTTGGCTCAAGGTCTCTGGCATTCCATAAGAACCGGCCCGTATTGAGCATTGTTCTGCTTGCCACGCACACGGCGCCGTGCCAGGCGCCCTGGTTGTATGCGTGCGTAAAAGTCACGCCGCCCCTGACAAGCCTGTCGAGGTTCGGGGTCTGAATTTCGTCGCAGCCCAGCGAGCGCAGCGTCTCAAAGCACTGGTCATCGGCAAAAATAAACAGGATATTCGGCTTATCCTTTTCTGCGCCGAGGACTTCAATCCCCGGTAATGAAAACGCTGCCGCACCCAAGCCAACTGCTTTTAGGAATCTTCTTCTCGTCCATAGCGAATCACTCATTTAAAACCTCCCTAATAATATAGTCTCATTGAGCCGGAATTGCACTTATTTATCCCAGTATTCGTCGATCACCTTTTGGATATGAGGGTATTTTTCATCCGTTTCGTTATACATTTTTCTCAATCGCAGCAACTCTATCTTTAACTTCCTGATTACAGCTACATATCTCGGATTGTCGTACAGGTTGTTCATTTCATGCGGGTCGTTGACCATGTCGTACAGTTCCCAGCCCGGCCGGGTCGGCTTCGGGCCGCGTTGCTTGTAGTTCGTCCCGTAGAAGAATATCAGCTTGTATTTTTTCGTGCGAATTCCGAAATGTGCCGGGTTGTCGTGATGCGCCATGTGCATCCAGTAGCGGTAATAGGTGGCTTCAGGCCAGTCAGTTGGCGTCCTGCCCTTGAGCAGCGGTACAAAACTTCGCCCGTGCATATAGCCGGGGGCATCGAGTCCGGCCAGTTCCAGTATCGTCGGCGCAAAGTCGGTGTTATTGATGATCTCGTCCGTCCGGGTCCCTGCCCTGATCATCGCCGGATACCTTACAAGAAACGGCATTCGCATCGATTCTTCGTACATCCAGCGCTTGTCGATGAAATCGTGCTCACCCAGCATCATGCCCTGGTCGGATGTATAGATTATGACGGTGTTGTCCATCTGGCCGCTCTTTTGGAGATACTCGAAAAGCCGGCCGATGTTGTCATCGACGCCGCGAACGCACCGCAGGTACTTTTTCAGATAACGCTGATATGCCGTACGTTTATATTGTTCATCCGGCAGCAATTCATCTACGAACATGTGGTGTCCCATATTCCGCCGCTTGTTGCGCCTGCCGATGGAAGTGCCCATGTCTTTTGTCGCTTCCGAGCCGTGATTGCCGGAGTTCCACAAGCTCTCGGGCTCCGGAATATCGATATCATTGAACAGCCAGTCGTAGCGCTCGGCGTTTTCGAAATTGTCGTGCGGTGCCTTGAAATGGTGCATCAGGAAGAAGGGTTTCGACCGATCTCTACCCTTGAGCCAATTGAGCGACAAATCGGTAATCACATCCGAACAGTGGCACGAATCATATTTTGCGAAACGTTTTTCATTATTTGGCCACTGCCCGCCCGATTCGCGAAGAATCGGATTAAAATACGAGCCCTGTCCCGGCAGTACGCAGTAATAATCGAACGCCGCCGGCTCGTCCTTGAGGTGCCACTTGCCGATCATAGCGGTTTCGTAGCCGGCTTGTTTCATCAGTTTAGGCAGGTATTGCTTTTCCGGCTCAAGCCTGCCACCCAGGTCCAGGGCGCCGTTGGTTTGGCTGTATTGGCCGCTCAGAATCGATGCCCTGCTGGGCACACAGATCGAATTGGTGCAAAAGCAGTTCTCGAAGAGAAAGCCTTCATTGGCCAGCCTGTCAATATTCGGCGTCGGGGCGACCTTTGCCAGCCGGCTTCCATAAGCACTGATAGCATGGGCGGCATGATCGTCGGACATGATATAAAGTATATTCGGCTGCCGGTTCTTAGCTGAAGCCGCCCGGGCAACGCCTAATGAGCCATGTAGAACTGATGCCGCAACCGTCGCTCCTATAGTCCTAAGAAAATCTCGTCGTGTGCTATTGTCCTTCATCATCTTCGTCATCTCCTGCATACTAATAGTTGCCTTCCATAATCACCTCATGATGCAGACAATAACCTCTTCGGCGGGAAATTTCAAGATTTCTCCACCGGAAGTCTACCGAGTATCGGCATTTTCGGGAAAAACAAAAAGTGACAGTCAGAATCAAAGGACCTACTGGAATGACTTATCATAAATCGTGAGGACTGAGCTTCGGCTTATTCTAACATTTGCAGTTCAAATTCGTATTCGTGCACAACATCAAATACGGAACTCTTTCATGTAACTGTCCTAATTATTCTCCGCATAACTTTGGACCTTAAATTCATATTCCCGGAGCTTATCTTCTCCGATATCTTTTTCCCGGCATCGAAGTACAAAGCCCTGACTTGTGACTTCATATTCAAAATCCTGGTCGCTGTAAGGATCCTTTGGCAGACCATCCGGAAGTGTCTCGGGAAGTTGACTGGTCTCGACCTTTATAAGGTAAATCTCAATGGCGGTCCTAAGAGCGTTGAAGTTAGCCGTATTCCGAACTTTGATATTGTACCACCAGTCAATTTGTCCCGTGCTCATAAAGTTATGTACAGCATATTCGTCATACAAAATATTCGAGAGTCTTTGGATTTCCAAAGACTTCTCTTCATACGCCATTTCACTATCCATCACATGGAATACGGAATTCAAGTAGTTGACATAAGACTCTCGAAAAAAGGCAATTAGTTCCTCATCGGTCAAACCAAGAATCTCATCGTTTTCTGCAAGCTGTTCTCTTAGCCATGTAAGGTCATCAGGATTTGTACTAATGGTCTGGAGTATTAGCTCGAAATCCATCTCTAACGACCTGGCAAGCGATGGAATAACATCACGCACAACAATAAGCTGACTTCTCAACCATATGAGGGTATCAATATCCGGTGGCATTGATCCGAGGACATCCTGAGTGCAACGATGGGCCAATCCATCGATCGCCAGCGAGGTTATATAAGAAAGTAGTGTGTCGTCACTGATATGCCCGGCAATTCGACGCATTGTCAGGCAGTGGCCGAGCGCTGATCGGTAGTCTCCGTCCTCAGCGAGAACTCGTGCTTTCGCATAAATCAGGTACGAGAGACTTCGAAAATGTAGAAATTGTGGTAAAGGTGCTCGTATACCTTGTGAATACCTTATACCCCAATTGCATTGGGGCAATTGAGCGGCTGCCTCTGCGAATTCAATTGTTTTGCGACAATCTCGCAGATTCAGGTATTCTCTTAGCGTATCATTAGGATCGGCGCCACTTATGACCTTATCGATTGACGCAGAAGTGTCGGCATCAGGCTCTGGACGAAGCAGAAAGGCCTGAAAATACAGTAGGGCGGCATTATCCGGGTCCGGCGGCAATGTTGCTGCATGCAACACAAGCGGCCATAAAATGAAGATTACACAAATACTGCAAATCGCCTTTTTGCTATTGTAATTGATATTCCTCGTAATTGTCCTCCTTTCGGATCGCAAATCCCACTCTTATCAAGAAAACGCTGGAAGTCCAGCACCTAAAGAACACCGCATCCGTACATAACTACTCCGACTCGAATCGCTATTTTTATAGTATACAACCAGGGGGACAGTGAGTCAAAGAAAAACCAGATCACTCTTATATAAAATCATGGATGATGGCCAGGTGAGCTAATGCCGTTTCCATTAAATTAGTATAACTTTTTTATTCTGTCATTCCGGCCTTGAGCCGGAATCCAGAAACGCAACAATGGATTCCCGCTTTCGCGGGAATGACAAAATGTGACAATTACTTATTTATAGCACTACTTACCGGCCATGCATAAGATGCATCCGTTCTTCATAGAAAGATAGAGCCTGCCGTTGGCAGCGGCCATTCCATCGAAAGCCGGCACGCTTTCGAGCTTGTATTCGGCAAGTTTGCCGCCGTCAGAGGCCGATACGGCCCAGAGCAAAGCACCCTGACTGCCTTCGAGAGCAGCGCTCTGTGCCTGCAACTTTGCCTGCACTGCCGGCTCAAGAGTGCGACCCCAGATATTCTCTTCATCAACGACATCGGGCGGGCCGGCGACAAACAGCGTACCCTCCGCCAGGATCATGGCCTTGGCAATCAGCTCGGGCTTCTCCAAAATCCATTTACGAGTCACCGCGCTGAGATCCGGCCCCGGGCGCTTGGCGCGGTTCTTCCAGTTGACTGTATTCTGCGGGATTTTGACTTTGTTAACCCGCGCGGCGCGATCGGGATCGAAGGTTTTGTCGGCGGCGAAGAGCCGGTATTCCAGCGCGGACGAATTGCAAAGGTATTGCGGGTGACGTCCATAGCCGTAGACATGCTCTTCGTCAAAGGCGAGAATCCTTCCAGCCGGGACGAGCCTCGCCGCGACAGGCCACTCCGCCCATCCTTCGCCGGCGTTCTTGCCGTAGACCCAATAGGTGCGATGGAACCACGAGTCGTCCAGGAATCCGGTAGGGCAGAACAGGTGAGTTCCTTCGCCTTCCTGGTCGGTCTGGTGCTCGGGATCGATGACGGCACGGCGACCGTTTAGATTGAACCGCTGGGATCTCATGTACACGAATTTGCCGTCGCTCGATAAGATGTCCGGAAGGGCAACGGGCATTTTCTTCTGCTGGATTCTCGACTGCAGGTTCTTGCCCGTTCTGGGATCAAGGTCGTTTAGAATTGTCTCTGAGAGTTTCTTTCCGGTCAGCGGATCGAGACGCAGCATTCGCATTCCGCCGTCCAGGAACATCGACCTGCCCGCAAGGACATATGCGACGTCGTCCTGGATCAGTACGCTGCCTGAGACGGGCCAGACGGATTCGAGCTGTTCGTATGACATCAGCCGCAGGTCATGCGGGGCCGCCCGGAACCGCCAGGCAAGAGCCCCGTCCGAAGCGCGCAGGCAGTAGACCCAGCCATCGGCCGACCCGAACAGCACGCGCCCTTTGTAAATAGTGGGAGGCGAGTCCACACGCGCGCCGGCAGTGTAGCTCCAGAGCTTCTCGCCGGAAGCCGCGTCCAGGGCGTGTACCGTGTGAGTATCCACCGATGCGGCGAACAATTTCCCATCCGCCACTACCGGCTGTGTAACGCGCCCGCCGAGTTCGGTCTGCCATGTACGCTTGAGCGAGGTAGGAACCTTTGTCCCGGCACGCCCGCTGCGCCGGGTGTCATGGCGGTACATGGGCCAGTCGGCAGTCCGGAGTATTGCATCTTTCGTATCCTGTATCTTATTGTAGGCTGGGCCGCGCTGAAAACGGTCGGCGTCCGATGGAGTTGGCCGCTTCTTTTCTGCCGCCGGGGCCAGCACGTTGAAACCGTCCAGCTTAGATTGATAATAGCAGGCACACGCGTTCGGTGTAGCGTAAACCAGGCCGTTGCAGGGCATCATGCCGTAGAAACATCCGCCGCGAACCCAGTGGTGGATTTCCCACTCTTTCGTGCGAGGATTGATAAACTCGGTGCCGGTCCATGACGGCATGATATACTTTTCCGTCGCCTTGCTCGGATAGCAGCGCTGGTGCATAACGGCGAAGGGT
>Ga0307378_10013245_pt1 | contig 10447 bp, 12 predicted proteins | sample UN1MG_FD_202238 | JGI IMG/M metagenome (GOLD analysis project Ga0307378, IMG submission 202238) | Soil microbial communities from Risofladan, Vaasa, Finland - UN-1 | ecosystem: Environmental > Terrestrial > Soil > Coastal area > Acid sulfate soil | place: Finland: Risofladan, Vaasa | collected...
ATCACCTGCAAAACTTATACAACAAAACCTAGCATATACAGCACCCAAAACTACACTAGTAACACAACCATATGTACCACCAAAGGTTACACAACCACAGACACCTAGTTATACTGGTGGTGGTTACACCCCTTCACCCATAGGACAACCACCCACAATGCAGGCATATCAACCTTTTGACTGGAGGAGTTTAATACCACAAGCACCGGCTGCACCTCAAGTAACTGCACAAATGATAGCAGATTGGTTAAGTAGGGCAACAGGTGAAGCAGGGCAAATGTATGACCCTCAAGTAGCTGGAATAGGTAGAGAACTTGAAACATCGCTGCTTGCCTCTGAACAATCCAAGGGAGCAATACCAGGATATTACCAAGATATAATAGAGGCAGTAAAAGAGTGGCAGAAGACAACAACAGAAGAAGAACAACGTAGATGGTATGCTAGAGGTCTTGGTCAGGGTGGGGGACTCATAGAAGCTGAAAAGGGAATCTCGGAATCAGCACTAAAAGAAACCACAAAAGCAGAGACGGAAAAAGCAAGACTACTAACTGAAATTACACAACAGGAAGAACTGCTAAAAAAACAAGCAGGGGCAAAGGGAACAGAAATAGAAGCAGCCAGGTCTCAATATATTACATCAAGATCGGCAGAACTAAGAGAAACTTATGAACGAAATCAAGCAGAAATATCGCAACAGCAATTTCAAAATAAAATGCAGATAGCACAATTTGGATTTACTGCTGAAACGCAGAATTTCCAGAATTATCTACAACAGGCAGAATTGGCTAATGCTACTTGGTATAATAATCAATTGTTAAGTCTTCAACAGCAATCAATGGCTACAGGTGAACAAGCCAGACAGGAACAATTATCTTGGGAAAAACAACAATTTGGCACACTATCAGCTTATGAAAAAGCTAGTCTTGCTCAAGCAGGTGGAGCAGGTGGAGCAGGTGAAATGACAGAATATCAAAAAGCTACTCTTGCTGAAAATAAAAGACAATTTGATATACAAACAGCTTGGGAAAAAGAATTAGAAAGACTAAGAGGAATACCAAATAAAACCACCGAGGATGTATTAGCGGAGAAGATAGCTACACAAGCATTAAAGGATATGGGATATACTGCAACAGGGGGTTCAACGATGGCGCTACCGGGTGCTGTTAAAAGTACAGGAACATTCGTACCCCAAGGAACTACATCCCCGACTTTTAAAATGCCGATGAATTGGTCAAATATATTTAAATCAGGTTTCTGATATTTTCAATATTAAAGGATAAAATATGATAAATTTTAAAGACAAACCTTATTATCAATATCTATCACCAAGAATAAAGCAATTAATGGAATTGGCTTATCCTAAAGAATTAGAACAGCAACAATTTGCTAAAACATACTTGCCACCATTAGGAAAAAGATTTAGTGGAGATATAATGCAAATTGTTAAAAGTCTTCCAAAAATACCAGGTACATTATGGCAAACAACTAAAGAAGCATTAGCAGAAGGTGGTGCAGGTTACGATATATCCAAACCATTCTGGAAACAGGGGAAAGGATATACTGCGGAAGGTAGAAAACAATATTTTGAAAATTTAAAAAAAGCATCACTTTCAGCTTTAGTGCCAGGATATAATCTTTTTGAAACTATTGCACATATGCCATATGTATCAGAAACTAAATTTGGTAAAGCCATACCCAAAACTCCAATATCTGAAATAGCTAATAAATTTCTTCTTGAAAGTATGATAAAAGGTACGGGTAGTTTTGTCTATGACCCAGAAAGTGCTGGAAGGAAATGGTTTCCGAAACCAAGTGAGGGAACAAGGTATCAACAATATAAGGAACACCCTGTTTTAACCGGATTAGAAGATATAGTAAATGTAGCTATAGTTGCTGCACCAATACTAAGGGCTACTGGTGCAGGTGCTAAATTAGCAAAATTACCAGCAATTAAAAAAGTTACTACTCTTGCTAAAGAATCTTCTATGGGACAAGACTTATTAAGATTTCAGCAAAGACTTGGACAGAGAGCAACCTTTGGTGAAATGTTTGGAACTTATAGGAAGCGACAGTTTTTTGCTAGAGAAGGAATAACATATAGCAATAAATTTATGAGAGCATTTGCAAATGTACCCGATGACGCAGCCAGAACCATATTCAAAGTAGCGGAAGGTACAGCAGATTGGACAGATGATGTTGCAAGACTTATGTATAAAGAAGCTCAAACTAAAGGATATACATTATCTTACAATGTCTTTAAAAATTCTGCCGACGATGCACTAAGGCTAATTAAAAGAGAATCTATTAAGGAGACTAACTATCTTGTAAAAAGTGGGTATATAACAGCAGAACAGGCAGAAAAAGCCTCCTGGATGCCGGCAGTAAGAAAACATCTTATTGATACCGGTAAATATACCGCAAGTGAACTTGATGATCTACTTATTAAAAATAAAGGATTTGCTAAAAACTTAGCTGATGAATTTAAGATAGCCTTGACCGAACTTAAAGAAATGGGCATAGATAAACCAACATATATGCCCCATATGTGGGAAAAATATCTATCAAGTGCTGATTTCTATGGCAAGCAACCTTTATATAAATATACACCGCCATTCTTGAAGAAAAGAGTTGGTTATGGTGGTTATATAGACGAACCAGTAACTGTGCTTACAAGACACGAATTGCAAATGGTTAAATGGAAACAGGCAACTAGCTTGGTAGATGATATTATAAATAGGTATGGCAAGACAATAGGCGATGATGGCATACTTGCCGGATATAGGCAGTATTATCCAGAAGGATTTTTAAAACAAGTTATGACTAAAAATCCAAAACTAAAGGCTGGTTTAAAAATACAACTACCAGATTTTATGGCAAGCGAATTAAATAAAGTATTTAATGCACCGGCTGGATTTGAGAAGTTTGCTAGAGCAGTTTTTGACCCCGCTACAAATACTTGGCGTACATCAGTTTTGGCACTATCTCCAAGATGGGTATTCAATAACTTCTTTGGTAATATGGCTTTAAATGTAGCCGGCGGAGTAAATCCACTTGCTTATTGGAAAGCTGCCGGAGTAATGAAAAAAGCAAGAGTCTTAGCAAAAAAACAGGGTTGGTCAGTAAATAAAGCATTGAGAAAATTGGGCATACCAGAAGAAGTATCGAGAGGTTTATACAGTGCAGAGGCAAGAAGTGCAGCTTCAAGAATTGGTCTGGGTTTAACAGATACGGCACCGGTGCAGAGTAGATTTGCTAAAGCATTAAATTATACCGGTGTACCGCAAATAGCTAAAGGTATGTATAGATTTAATAGTGGTATAGAGTCATTTTTTAGGACTGCCCACTATTTAGATAAAATGGGTAAAACTGGATTTAATAAGGCTTTAGCTATTAAAAGCGTGAATGAATTTCTTTTTGATTATTCAGCATTGACTTATACTGAAAGAACTGTACTTAGAAGAATACTTCCATTCTATTCCTGGCAAAAAAATATAACAAGGCTGGTTGCTACATATCCATTTAAATATCCAGCAAGAACTGCGTTGTTACAAAAAGTAAATGCACTTGTTGAAGAACCAGAAGAGATGGATTATAGATTTTTACCGGAACATATGATGGATTATTTACCCACCAATTTAAAAGCTGCTGGTGAAAAATTATATCTATCTACAAGGGGTATTAATCCATTTGCTGATGTGGGGGTAAATCTTGGTAACATAAACCCAATGTTAAAATTATTAATTGAACGTAGCACTGGTATGAACTTATTCAAGGGTAGACAATTTACATCTCCCTATAGAACATATGCTTCTACTGAAAAAATATTACCATCATTGGGAAAACATATAGCAAGTCAATTTCCACAGTATCAGTTATATCAGAATTTAAGATACCCGTATGCAAAATATGATACCGGAGAACCAATACTTAGTAGTAAAACCGGAGAACCGGTATATACAAGAAACCCACTCCTGGATGTACTTAAAATGTTTGGAATAAATCTTACCCCATATGATATGGAGCAAATGAAACAGCAGGGGATAGAAGAAGCAATGCAAAAACAAAAACAAATAGAAAAATTTAATAAACTACTAGAACAATATAAAGCAAATAGGTGATTGAATGAAAAATAACGGTAAAGCAACAGTACAAAAACTATATGATGAGATAATCCCTATAGTAAAGGAGATTGCAATCCATACAGTTGAACTTGTTGATATTAAAAAAGATATAGAAAATATCCAAATCGATATGAAGTCTAAAATATCAATCAAGGCATTTGTATCTTGGTTGACTTCTTTGTCAATAGTAATAGGAATTATAATTACGATAATGGCAATAAGGTGATTATATGAATAATGAAATTTATTGTGGTGGCGACCATTACAATAATTCTCTACCACATAAAGACTTACAGATATTTTGCCACCGAATTGACCATAAAATTGAATGGGGACTTACCGATAGCAATTTAAAACATCAGTTACTATATGGCGTTCACAATGATGGTTTCTATACCAGAAGTGATATTAATTTAGATAAATTTCTAACTGATTGCAAGACCTATAATGTCATTCCGATAGTATGCAATAATGGCTTCTACCAAGATAATATGCCGATAGTCAGTGAATATGCTAGAAGATGTAGGATTATAAATGATATCTTAATAGAACGTGGATTTGTAAAAGCCTATATTTCTATAATGAATGAGCCAAATACTGCAACTGGATTTAATACCGTAATTTATACAAATATAGTAAATGAATCCAAGAAGGTAATTAAGGATTATCCGTTAATTGCTGGCAATGACGAATGGGGGAATCTTGACTGGAACTATTTACTAGATAATGGCAAATTTGATGTACTAGGAGTGCATCCGCTGTCTAGTTTGGGCTATCCTGCACAATGGAATAGACTATTGGATTGGGCTACTATGGCCACGGCCAGAGGAAAGAAATATATTATAACTGAAGGCGGTAGCTGGTTTAAATCTTACTTTTCCCTAGAAGGCTTTACCGTAATTAAAAATATGATACTTAAAGCTAAATTCTACGGCTACGAGGCTGTATGTATAGTAGCACTTGATAATAATGGCGCTACAAATTCTAATCTAGGTTTCAGAAGATTTAATTCTAGTTATTCAAATACTCCGGAAGTAAGTCCTTACTGGCAGGATTTTATAAATCTAGTTAATAGGGAAGGTAAGAAATATATACAAGAATCAATAATACTAGGAGGGAAAGACGGAATGATTATACCTACACAAACAATAACTGGTTATGAAAAATATTTAGCTAATTTAGAAAATGAACTTTTATGTAAATTGGGATATCTAAAGGAAGAAGATATAACTTGGGGTATTACCCAGAAAACAGTAGACGCACTTAAGTTATTTCAAAATAATATTATAAACAAATATCCCAATATTATGGTAGATGGCAAGTGTGGAAGACAGACTTTTAGATATTTAATTGAAGAAATAAAAGATAGCATCGAAAAAGCAAATTATAGATTTGCACTAGAAATATATGCGAGCCCTACCAAGTAGTTTACTTTACAATTAATTTTAATTGGTATATAATCTAATTATTATTAAATAATAGGGAGGTTATATAATGCAGAAAAAAGATTTTAAAAATACAATGCTCTGTATCAAATGTGGTAAAACTATTCTTTTAAAAGGCCATAGAAAATATTGTAAAGAATGTAGCAAAATAGTTATAAAAGAAAAAAATAGGAATTGGAAATTAAATAATCCGAAAAGAGTTAAAGAATTAAAAAGAATAGATTATTTAAGACATAAGAATTACGTAAATAGGAAAAATAAAGAATGGTATTACAAAAAAAAGAATGAGTTAGGATTTACTCCATACAAATTAATACAAGAACAAAAAAGATTTGGTGGTAATAGAATAAAGGCATTGGAGAGAGATAATTATAGTTGTCAAATTTGTGGTTCTACTGAAAAAATATTGGTTCATCATATAGATAGAACTGGAAGAGGTAGCTTAAATCACAATAATAATTTGGATAACTTAATTACACTTTGCAGGAGATGTCATATCAAAGAGCATAAAAAAGATTAACTAATTAATAACAAACTTACAAATATATATGGCTTATGAGTAAATTCAATTTATCTTTCAAAATTAAAATATTTAAATTTTGGTTTATATTTAGAGTAAATGATAAAAATGGGTATTCACCCTACCTTACGTTATTTGAATTAGATATTCGCCGATTTTTTAATATTGAATTTTATAAAAAATGGAATGAAAACAATGACCATGAAAATTATTTTGAAACCAGATATTTACCTCAAATATTTTATAGATTTCAATTATATAAAAGAGTTTTAACCAATGATTATGATGAATAAACAAGATAAATTAACTGACAATTTTATTTTTGGTGAATCATGGAGTACGGAAGTTATAGGTGGATTTGAATATAGAAGACGTATTCCACCTACAAAAAGTTATATACCATTAATATTTAAGGGAGCTTTTAACCTCCAGAAGATAAGAAATAGGTTAAATGAAAAATTTGGAAGTAATCCCAAAATTGGCAGAAGAAATAAATTAGGTGAAATTGTAGTAGATGTGGGCAGCTGGTGGAGAACTAAAATATTCCAAAAATATCTCAAGCTAACAGGACAGTCTACCACACCAACCGGCAACCACCCAAAGGGGATTGCTATTGATTTAGATAAACCTAGAGGTATGACATCTACACAGTTTAGAAACTTTATTAGAGATGAATGTAATACAGACTTTACACATTTTATTGTTTATTATTGGGGAGTACATGCGGACTGGAGATAAGTTTATGGTATTTAAGTATTAAATATATTATAATTAAAGTAATAGATCCCAGAACGCGTTAGAATATTATGTTGAGTGGTGCATCACCAATATAGTTAAATTAAGCGGACCAGTCTGGGACAGCCCCGAACGGGGAGCGTTTATCCCGACGCTTTATATCGGGATATTTTATTTGGGATAAGAATATGATAATAAATTTAACTAAAACTGAAATAACTAAAATACTTAGCATAATAAATATGAAAAGTTATTTACCGGATAATAAATTAGAATACATTATTAAATACCTTGAAGATATATTAGAAGCCAATGACCATACAATTGAGTTTAAACAACTTAGAAAAGATGATGTAATGGCTGAATTTCATTATTAGAATTGTAGCTAGGGCGTCTATGCTGCAATGAACGGCGGTAGACGTACCGCTTCGGGTAGTTATGGCTTTATGTGTCCGATTTAACGGATTTAGTAATATCCCGCTGCGTAGCGGTCGGGTATTAGGTATAAAGATAATTACCCTATGGGTTGGCTGGTAGGGTAGAGATAACAGCGAATAACGTGTAAATGGATAGGCGGAATACTCTACTATATTCCCGGTGGGGCTTCTATCCAAGCCTAACACAAAACCAGCCATTACCCTACAAACTATCAAAATATTAACTTTGTGGGGTAACTATTAATCCAACAAGGAGGCTATTATTAATAAAAATGATATAGAAGTTCAACTTGTTATAAATGACTTACATGTTCCATTCCACGATGAAGAGTGTATAGATTTGATACTGAAATTTGCTAAAGACCTGCAGCCGGATAAATTCTTTATACTCGGTGATTTTGTAGATATGTATTCAATCTCTAAATTTCTTAGAGATCCACAAAGAGTATTAAATCTAAAGACAGAGTTTGAGCAGGGTAGGGAAGTGCTAGATAAATTTGATAAAGCAATACCAAAAGCTGAAAAGTATTTCCTGGCTGGCAATCATGAAGATAGAATGAGGAAATTTATCTGGAATAATCCCGTCCTTGATGGTTGTATAAACTTAGAAGAAAAACTAGGGCTTATAGATTATGGATATAAATTCTTTGAGTATGGAGATAACTACCAATATCAAACACTAATTTATACCCACGGTTACAAGATTAATAAATACTCTGCTTATACTGCAAAGAATTTACTTGATGATGTGGGATTATCCATAATATGTGGGCATACCCATAGACTTGGTTCACATTACAAGACAAATCATTCTGGTGCTCTTGTAGCTTTTGAAAATGGTTGTCTATGTATAAACGACCTATCGTTTAATTGGTTTCAGCGGAAAATCCCAGATTGGCAAAAGGGGATATCGGTAATTAAATTCATAGAAGATAGATTTAATATTCACCAGATATGCATACCTAAACATAAATTTATACTGTATGGCAAACATTATTATACATTATAAACCTTACAATTTCATGTTACATGTAAGGTTTGACTACAATTTTGTATCAATTGACTACAGTAGTTATTCACAAAATAACCTAAGCGTGTAAAGAATACAGTTTCACATACTATATCTGTTTCAACAAACGTTGAAACATTAGGATTTAATGAAACCAAAACCTTACATCTTTTTGAAGTTGTAAGGATTACTTTCAAATTGAGGAAATTTATTATGCCAAAATTAAAATTAGAATTTGATACCATAGAAGAACAAGAAGAATATTATAATGCAATAAACGGAAGTAGTTATAGGTACTTGCTTCAAGACTTAGATAACTGGCTAAGAGATGTAACTAAACATAACTCATATAATAATACTCCCGAAGAACAAGAATTTGCCGATAAGGTAAGAGATAAAATATATGACCTACTGAAAGAAGAAACTTTAAAATTATGGGAATGATATTTTGTGTAGTAATTGGTATAAAGATGTACTAATTATTGGTGCCGATATATTGCCGATACATTGCCGAGATGCATATAGTTTTTAATAAGTGTAAACATTTTTGACCGATTAGAAAGGATAATAAAATTGAGATATATCAATGCTGAAGATAAAGATGAAATAATTTTTAGTTGTAAGTGTGGACAATACAGCTTTATAAAAATTGAAATGGTGGATTTTTATTCTGATAGTGAACCAGATTTCTTTATATATTTTATAGAAGAACCTTATGGATTTTTAGATAAACTAAAATGGCTTTTTAAGAAAGAAAAAATTATGCACGATGTTATTTTAAGTAAAGCAGATATTGAATGTCTTGTTAAAAATTTAAGTAAAAAATTAAAACAATTGAAAGGATAGAATTGACAATAGATAAGATAAATAAAATTCCCACAATGTGCAGAATGACCACTAGCGAGATTAATAAACTTGTAGAGGAGGGTATTTGCCCTGAACCCAATTGTGGTGCGATATTACAAAATGGGGGAAATTGTTATACCTGTCCAGTTTGCGGTTTTAGTAAATGTAATTAGGAGGTGAAATAATGAATACTAAAAGAAAACTTGAAATTGCTATAGATATAATAGAATTTTTAGACTTACTTATAGATTCGCGAATATGTGATATTCACAGTAGGCAAAATTTTATATTGGAAGCAAACAAAACAAATATTCAGTCCGATGTATTGGAAGCGGTTTATGACCAAGAATACGCCACACTTGATTGGGTGGAAAGGGATTTGAATAGAATGAAGGAAAGAATAGAAATAGACGAACATCAAATAGGATTCACTTCTTATAGATATTCTGAATATGAGGAAAAAATTAGAAGATTAAAAAAATATTCATCAGTGAAGGGTGGTGAAATATGATTAACATAGATTTTCTAGATATAGCCGTACTGGTAATTATAACTGTAGCGATAGTCAATGTAATAAAGAAAGCTACTGGCGATAAACTGGGGCAGTGGTATATGCTTATATCGGCAGGAGTAGGTGCAGCCATTTACGCTATCGGTATGTATGCACCAGATGTTGTTAAGGGCTTTCTAGCCGTAGGATTAGTGGCAAGTGGTTTATATGATATAGTTAAAAAAACTTAACCTAAGTTTTTAAATAACGAGTTTCAAATGGGGCTGTAATGGTTCGGGCAGATTAATGGGGGAATGTGAATCACGTTCAATTGATCTGTCAACGCCGGTTCGATTCCGGCCAGCTCCACCAATTAGGGGTATTCTGTATTACGATATGGGATACCCCCATTTTTTTTTATTCCAAATCTTCAAATTGATTTCTTTTTATCCATTCATTTATAATCTTTTTAATTCTCTGTGGATTAGTAGACAAATCTAGGAATATATCTATAAGTTCGGGAAACATTTCAAATCTATCCATAAGCAGTCTAATTCTATATTCTCTAAAGTAAGATGGTTTTATATCAAAATAATCAGCCATTCTAATCATAAAATCTTTTGTGGGATTTTTCCTGTATCCCATCATATAATTATGTATTGTCGTATTTGTTATTTTCATGGCCTTTCCAAGTTCCTGCTGTGTAATTGAAGAGGCTTTTATAATTTTTGTAAGGGAGAGTTCAAAACTTTCTAGCGAGTGTTCTGGTATTTTATATACACCTGTATCACTTTTAGTTAGTCTGTAGTTATTGAATCTAATATCCACCATTGTAATCACTTCC
>Ga0307378_10013246_pt1 | contig 10447 bp, 9 predicted proteins | sample UN1MG_FD_202238 | JGI IMG/M metagenome (GOLD analysis project Ga0307378, IMG submission 202238) | Soil microbial communities from Risofladan, Vaasa, Finland - UN-1 | ecosystem: Environmental > Terrestrial > Soil > Coastal area > Acid sulfate soil | place: Finland: Risofladan, Vaasa | collected...
TCTGCGTGCTGTACCTGGCCCGCAACTTCGGACAACAGCCGGCGATCGCCGCAGGCCTGGCAGAGGCGACCGCAGACGCCGTGGTCCTGCTCGACGGAGATCTGCAGGATCCCCCGGAAGTCATTCCCGACCTGATATTGGCCTGGGAACGCGGAAATGACGTTGTCTACGCAGTGAAGCGCAAGCGCAAGGAATCCCTGCCCAAACGTTTACTGTTCTCGCTCTACTACTACGTGCTCGGTCGCTTGAGCTCGGTGGAAATTCCGGCCAACGCCGGAAACTTCTCCCTCATGGACCGGCGGGTCGTGGAAACGATCAATTCGATGCCCGAGCACAATCGCTACGTAAGCGGACTCAGGGCGTACGTGGGGGGAAGGCAGACCGGGGTCGAGTTCGAGCGCGCGGCCAGGTTTGCCGGAGAGCCCCGGCAGTCTCCGTTGAAGCTCGGGCGAATGGCCGTCGACGCGTTCGTTTCCTACTCGGAGGTGCCGCTGCGACTGGTGACGGCAATGGGCTTCGCCGTGTCAGGCGTGGCGTTCGTCGTGCTGTTGACCGTGTTGTGGAAGAAGCTCGTGAGCGGTGAGGCGATTCTCGGTTGGGCTTCCGTAATGACTTCGGTCCTGTTCATCGGTGGGATTCAGTTGATCGCGATCGGAGTGATCGGCGAATACGTGGGCAGGATCTACACTGAGACGAAGCACAGACCGAACTGGGTCGTCGGCAGATTCCGAAACCTCGACGATTCCTTTCAGGGGCGCAGTCCCGCGCTCTCCGACCGCCCCGGCTCCGGAGGGGCTTCGCCCGGGTCCGGATGACCCCCTGATGACCGGTCCCCCGCATCGGTTTGACGCGAGAGCATTTCTGGAGACTGCCGATTCGGGGGGGGGCGAGGGTGCGTCAAGCTGGGCTTACACTGGTCGAGTTGCTCATCGCCCTGGTCCTGCTGACGACTGTCGCGGCCCTGGGATGGTCCGGGCTGCGGCATGCACGTGACGCGGCCGCCCTCGAGGGTGCAGCCCGCTCAGTAATGCGTCAGCTGTCGCTGGGAAGGAACCTCGCAGTGGCCCGCCGCGAACCCATACGGCTTAGGGCCGGACCCTCCTATCTCGCCCTCTACGCAAGCGACGGAAGTCGCCTCTCGGCTCTCGAAGTCGGGCCCGGTGGCGAGTTGCCTGTCGACTCCGTGGACGTGCGGCCTGCCGCGATCCGGTTCAATGCGCGCGGACACGCCGGGGCCGGCAGCATTTACCTGTGGAAAGGCCGGCGGGGAGTCCGACTCGTCTGCAACTTCCTCGGAAGGGTAAGACGCGAACCGGTATCAGTACCCTGAAGTATCGGCGGCTGCGCCACGGATGCGGCGTTCTGCACGGCGTTCGACGGACATTCATGACCGGCCAGTCGGTATCCAGAAAGGCGGACAAGGTGGGGGAGCGGGTGTCTGACGCGGTCGGCTCGATACTGGTAGAGATCCTTATCGCCATGTCATTAATGATGATAGGAGTCCTCGCGATCGCCGCCGGAGGGCGCTCCGTGCGTGTCCAGGCGGAGATAGCGTCGCGTCGGGCAGCAGAAGCACTGGCGGCACAGCAGGTGCTCGAACACGGACATGTAGGAGCACCCGGGGATTCGTCGCGAGTCGACACGGTGTCGATCGGGCTTCACCAGGTGCGAATACGGGTCGAAAGACGGGATTCCGTGCCGGGTCTTACATGGATCCGGGTGCAGGCTGACGCCGATGCCGGAAGCGTTCCATGGGAGGTCGAAACATGGCGCCGGATCCCTTGAGAGCCGTTGCGCAGTCCGTGCAAACGGGCTTTCTTACACGGAATGGTGTTTTGTTGATCCGGACCGCGGAACCGGGCCCACAGGTATCCGCGAGTCGTTTGACACGATCTGGAAGGATGTCTAGTATGTGGCTCAACTGCCACACAGAGCCCAACTCTAAACGGTTGAGCGGCTTGCCGGTATGACACCGTTTGGTTTCGGCCGTAAGAGACGCTCGGTCGGTCTCGACATCGGTAGCGGCTTCGTCAAGGTCGCCGTGGTCGATCATTCGGGCAGTGAGCCCCTGGTCGAGCGGCTGATCGTGCGTCCGCTGAGTGCCGATGCGATCGTCGAAGGTGAGATCATGGATCCCGGACTGGTGGCCCAGACCGTCGATTCGATCTTTGACGAAGAGGGCGTTTCCCAGCGTGATGTCGTGGTCAGCGTCGGTGGACGCGACGTGATCATCAAGCCGATCCAGATGGATCGGATGAAGAAGTCTGATGCCCGCGAAGTAATCCGCTGGGAAGCGGAGCAGCACGTTCCATTCGACATGGATGATGTTCAGCTCGACTTCGAGATCACTGATCCCGAGGGAGAGGGCCTGCAGATGGGGGTGCTTCTCGTCGCCGCCAAGCGCGAACTGGTCGAGAACAAGGTCGCGCTGCTCGACGAGGCGAACCTCAACCCGCGGATCATAGACGTCGATGCCTTCGCGCTGCACAACGCGCTGGAGGTGAACTATCCGGAAGCAATGAAGGGGCTGTCGAGCCTCGTCAGCGTGGGCCACGAAATTACCAACGTGAATATCCTCGAGGACGGGGTTCCCGTCCTGACCAGGGATCTGAGCTTCGGAACCCGACGCCTGTCGCTCGATCTGCAGCGTGAGCGCGGCATGCTGGCGGACGAAGCTGAAGCCGTCCTCCGCGGTGACGATGCGGACGAGCGACTTCGCTCGTTCCTGTACGAGCGCTCTCAGGAAGTGGGGAGAGGTATCGAGCGCGCCACGGCCTTCCTCGAGACGCAGGAAGTCGGCGCGAATCTCGGCCGCCTGTTCCTGTGCGGAGGGGGTGTCCGCGTGCCCGGCCTCGCCGAGGCCCTGGCGGAGCGGCTCGGGGTCGAGACGAAGATCGCGAATCCGATCGAGCGGTTGGGAGTCAAGGCCGGCGCAGTCGACCTGGAGGAGGCACGGAGTATCGCGCCCCTCATGATGCTGTCCGTCGGACTGGCGCTGCGGAGACTCGCATGATCGAGGTCAATCTCCACCCGACCGGCGGAAAGGCCCGCAGGAGCCGGACTCCTCGTCTGGCGGTCCCTGCGTGGCTCGGATCCAGCAGGGGTAGTGGAGACGGTCGCGATCCGTGGACTCTGGCCGCACTGGTCGCATTCGGCCTCGCAGTGCTGGCCGTCGGCGGGCTGTGGTTCACGCAGCGGTCGGCCAGGACCGAAGTAGACGCGAGACTCGAGGAAGCACGCGCTGACTCGACCCGGCTGGCAGACCTGAGGGTACTCAGTGACAGCCTCACGGCCAGGGAGAGAGAGATCCAGGAACGGCTCGACCTCGTCAGGGGGCTCGACGAGGGTCGCTTCGTGTGGCCCCACCTGCTCGACGAGCTGGCCAGGGCACTTCCCGAATACACCTGGCTGACCGCGGTTCGGGTTTCGACTCCGCTACCCGATCTCAAGGTCCAGGTCGACGGGCTCGCTGCCAACCCGCTGGCGATCACCCGGTTCGTCCGGAACCTGCAGGAATCGGAGTATGTCGAGCAGGTGAGGATCATGGGAAGCCAGCAGGCCGAAGTCGATAACGTCTCCGCTCATGCGTTCAAGGTCGTGGTCACCTATGCCGATCCGCCGGAAACCCGGGCGTCCGCCGGGACGGAGGGGAGCTGAGCATGGCACTGCTTCCTAAGGACCAGCGACAACAGAGCATGCTGCTCATCGTGATCCTGTCGATCGCGGCGGCGGCCCTGTACTACGTCTACGTTTATCGACCGGGTGGCGTTGAACTCATCGAGTTCACGGAACAGGCCGATGACCTCGAACTGCAGAACGAGATGGCGGAAGCCCAGATCGGGGATCTGCAGCGGCTGCGTGATCGTCTGTCGTATGCCGAACAGCAATTCACGCTGCTGCAGAAGCTCGTTCCCTCGGGTGCAGAGGTGCCGGCGATTTATGAAGCGATCGCGACCCAGACGCAGGCACTCAATCTTCGGCTGATCAACGTGGAACCTCTACAGCCGGTCGATGCCGACAGCGCCGGAACGCTGCTCCGACAGGAGTGGCAGATGGAGGTCGAGGGTGAATATCACGCCATAGGGACGTTTCTAGCTCGCGTGGCCGCGTTCGACCGGATCGTCCGGCCGCGTATCACGCAGATCGTGCCTACGGAAATGACGCCCTCGGGTCGGCAGCTCGTCCGTGCGACGTTCCAGCTCGAGACCTTCGTTCTCGGCACGCCCGAGACGCGGCCGACCGAAGGCCAGGGGGGCTGAGATGAACAGAGCGGGACTTACTGCCAGCCTGTTCCTGGCAACGATCCTGGTCGTTCCGACAGGCGTCCAGGCGCAGGAGACGGATGATCGACCGGCAGAGGCGACGGAGTCGTCCGCGGTCGATCAGCAGACTTCCGTTGACCGGGAGACGTTCAACTATCCGGCGGGAACACGGAGAGATCCGTTCGAACCGCTTTCGGCAGGTGATGAGTTGGGGCCGCGATTCGAAGATCTGAATCTGAGCGGGGTCGTCTACAGTCCCGCAACGGGCAGCATCGCGATTCTCATGGATCGGGCGACCGGCAAGCGATATCGAGTCTGGGAAGGTGACGTGATCGGCGGGGCGAAGCTCGTCCGGGTCCGTGCCGCGGAAGTCGACTTCGTCGTTACGGCGTTCGGAGTGAGCCGGCAGGAGACGCTCCGCCTCAAGAGTCTGGACAAGGAGCAGGGAGGATGATCCTCAAAACGATTCTCGCTTCGATATTACTCGCCTGGTCGAGTGGCGGCCCGGGAGCGGTCCAGGAAGTTCGGATCGCGCAGGTCGGCGGCGAGACCGAGATCGTCGTGGTGACTTCCGGTGAAGTGACGTTTCGGGACTTCGCTCTGGAGGAACCTCCGAGGCTGATCCTCGACCTTTCCGGCGCAGAGACGGGGCTGCCGAACAGCAGCTACGATGCGATCAGTCGCGGCGGTGTGATGCGGCTCCGGAGCAGTTGGTTCAGGCCTGGAGTCCTTCGCCTCGTGTTCGACATGGCAGAGGTGGCCGCGTACGACGTGAGGGTCGAGGCAGGGCAACTCCGGATCAGGTTTCCGAACCCGGGTGGAGAATTCGACTCGTGGTCGACGACCGCGGCCAACGCTACCGCAGCCATTCCATCCGATCAGACGATTCCAGCGAGGGAGGTAGCTCGACTGCAGGACGAGCCGTCCAGAATCACCGTATCGTTCGACAGCGCCAGCATGCTTGACGTGCTGGCCGGGTTCTCGGAGTACGCAGGGGTTTCGATCGTTCCCAGTTCGGACGCGGCCGACATGACCGTGCGTGGGATCGACATCCGCGATCAGCCCTGGGATGTCGCACTCGACGCGATTCTCGCGGCGCAGGGACTCGGCTGGCGCCTGCAGTCCGAAGGGATCCTGATCGTCGACAAGTTCGAAGGACTCCGAACGAGGGACACGCTGCAGACCGAAACTCGCGTATTTCGAATCAACTACGCTGGAGCAGACTCGGTCGCGAAAACGCTCGAGCAGCTCGCAACTCCCAACCGGGGACAGGTCGTAGCGTACCAGGGTGCGAACTCGGTGATCGTGACGGACGTTCCTTCGGTAGTCGCCCGGATGGATACGCTCATCCGGAGCCTCGACCGGCAGACGCCCCAGGTGTCGATCGACGCGAAAATCATTTTCGTGGATCGCACGGACGTGCAGGAACTGGGCATTGTATACGACCTCAAGGATGTGAATGGCGCATCCTACGGAAACTCGATCAACGACGTGATCGCGGTGCCCGATCCGTTCAATCCCGGTTCATTTACGAACGAGACGCTCGTCGATCTGGCGGGTAATTCGATCGCGGCGCTGGCTAACGCGAACGACCGGGTCCTCAGCCCGTCGCTGCAGATCCTCGCCTCCACGGCGTTCGGGAATTTCTCGCTTTCCGCCTTCATCGAGGCTCTGGAACAGCACAAGCTGTCCGATGTTCAGGCCGCACCCTCGATTCAGGTGGTCGACAATCACCGGGCCCGGATCCAGGTGGGTGAGAAGACGCCGGTCCGCGTGCTCGATTCGGGTTCCGGCAACGTTCAGGCTCAGGCCACGGTAACTTGGGAGGACACGGGAATCATTCTCGAGGTTACGCCGCACATCACCAACAATCTGCAGATCCTGCTCGACGTGTCGGCAGAGCGTTCCGGAATCCAGACGGACATTCCGGACATCGGATACACGTTCAAGAAGCAGATCGGTCAGACGCGGCTGCTGCTCGACGATGGCGAGACCATGGTGATCGGCGGACTCACGCTCAGCGAGGTCGAGCGGTCGGAAACGGGAATTCCGCTGTTGATGGACATTCCGGTCATCGGCGCCCTGTTCCGGACGACCAAGACGAGCGAGAAGAAACAGGACCTGATCATCCTGGTCACGCCGCACATCGTGAATTGATTCGGACTGCCCGAGAGGCCACTGATCGACGGGTCGGGGCCCGGCTACGGCCGGGCCCCGCTTTGTTTCCGGGAGCCATGGCCAGTACGGTGTCTCCCTGACATCCGGTCTGACCTCCGGGCCCGAGACCTGTATGGGAGCGCGATGCTGAAAGGATTCCGTTTCACCACCGCCGGCGAATCGCATGGCGAGGGCATGTACGTGATCGTCGAAGGCGTTCCGGCGGGAGTTCCGCTCCAGCCGGATGATGTCGCTCGGGACCTGGCTCGCCGACAGCTCGGCTACGGTCGAGGCGAGCGCATGTCGATCGAACGCGATGCCGGACAGATCGTGGCCGGTGTTCGGCTCGGAGAGACCATCGGTTCTCCGGTAGCGATCCGGATTCCGAATCGCGATCACGAGAACTGGCGCGTAGCGATGGCGATCGAAGCCCGCCCCGAAGCTGATGACGAAACGCTGCGGCGGGTGCTGCTGCCTCGCCCGGGCCACGCGGACCTGGTGGGACTTCTGAAGTACGATCGCCGTGACGCGCGTGACGTGCTCGAGCGATCGAGCGCCCGGGAGACGGCTGCCCGGGTCGCTGCCGGAGCAGTCGCACGCAAGCTGCTCCTCGAACTCGGCATCGCTGTTGGAAGCCACGTGGTGCAGATCGGCACGGCGCGGACCGAACGGGAGTTACTTCTGCCCGATGACCTGAACGGCGCGTCAGACGCTTCCGACGTTCGCTGTCTCGATCTGGCCGCGGCCGACCGAATGCGTGCGGTAATCGCAGCAGCTGCCGCGGCGGGTGACACACTCGGCGGAGTGTTCGAGGTCGTGGCGCGAGGCGCTCCCGTCGGACTCGGCAGTCACGTGTCGTGGGATCGAAGGCTGGATGCGCGCATCGGTGCCGCTATGCTCTCGATCCAGGCGATGAAGGGGGTCGAGATCGGCCTCGGGTTCGACGCAGCAGAGCGACCGGGTTCACAGGTTCACGATGAGATCGAGCTGGAGCCGGCGAATCGTCGCACCGGTGGATTCCGCCGCAGTCACAACCATGCGGGCGGACTGGAGGGCGGAATGACGACCGGTGAACCGCTGGTCGTGCGAGTCGCAATGAAACCGCTCAGCTCGTTGAGGAAGCCCCTCGCCAGCGTGGACCTGAATACGGGACAGCATGCCGAGGCCGTGCGCGAGCGGAGCGACGTGTGCGCGGTTCCTGCCGCGGCGGTCGTCGGGGAGGCGATGCTATCCCTCGTCCTGGCAGATGCGCTGAGCGAGAAGTTCGGCGGAGATTCCCTGGCGGAGATGCGACAGAACCTGGAAGCCGGCCTCGAGCGCGTCAATTCGGCGGCCCCATTCCGATCGCCATGATGCCGGTAGTACCGGCCGAATGACCCTGCCTGAGCGGGGTCCCGGGTCACCCGTCGTGCTCGTCGGGCTGATGGGTTCCGGGAAGAGCACCGTCGGAAGGTTGCTCTCCGAGCGGTGGCGAGTGCCGTTCGTAGATCTCGACGCCGAGATCGAGCGAACGGCAGGACTCTCGATTGCCGAGATTTTCGAGTTGGAGGGCGAGTCGGGATTCCGGGCTCGGGAGGCCGAGGCGACCAGGGCGGTTGTCGCGTCAGGGCCGATGGTTATCGCCGCGGGTGGCGGCTGGATGGCCAGTCCGGAAACCCGTGGTGCGTGGCCGGATGCGATCCGCGTCTGGCTCCGCGTATCGCCGCGGGAGGCCGCGCGGCGCCTCGCGATGCACGAAGTTCAGCGACCCCTGCTGGCGAACGAATTGCCGGAGAAGGTGTTGCAGGAGTTGCTCGACCGGAGGTTGCCTGCCTACCGCCTGTCCACGTATACCGTAGACACTTCGAATCGGACGGCCGCCCGCGTGGCGGAGGCTGTGGCCGCGGTGATCGACCGGGCCGGGGCCGAGGTCGCCGACTCACGAACGGATTCTGAACTGAACATGGAGTAATAGACCGGAATGGCGAGTCGCAAAGCAAAACACCTCGTGATCGTCGAGTCGCCCACCAAGGCGCAGACCCTGGGTCAAGTACTCGGGGAAGACTACGCCGTGGAGGCCACGTCAGGTCACGTGGTGGACCTGCCCAAGAAAGGGCTCGCCGTCGATGTCGAAAACGGTTTCAAACCTGAATACGTTACTGTCAGGGGGAAGGGAACCGTCATCGCATCGCTGAAGAAGCAGGCCAGGACTGTCGACGATGTGCTGATCGCCACGGACCCTGATCGTGAAGGCGAGGCGATCGGATTCCACATTGCGCAGAAGCTGGGATACGAGACCGACGACGGTGAACGGTTCCGTCGTGTGCGGTTCAACGAGTTCACGCGTGAAGCGGTCATGAAGGCACTGGAGAATCCGGGCCAGATCGACATGCTGCAAGTCGATGCGCAACAGGCCCGCCGGATCCTCGACCGCCTGGTGGGCTACGGATTGTCGCCGCTGCTGTGGAAGAAGATCTCACCGGTCGATCCCGTGAGCCGTCGTCCGCTGTCCGCCGGGAGGGTACAGTCGGTCGCGGTCCGGATACTGGTGGAGCGTGAGCGCGAGCGGCGCCGGTTCCGATCCGGTAGCTGGTGGGACCTGCTCGCCACGCTCGGTTCCGACGGCGGTGAGTTTCCGGCCAGGCTCACGAAGCTGGCCGGGAAGCCGGTTGCTACCGGGCGCGACTTCTCTCCCGACACCGGCATGCCAGCCGATGAGCAGGCCGTCGTACAGCTGGATGAGCCGGGTGCGCGCGAACTCGTGGCCCGTCTCGATGACGAGACCTTCGTCGTTTCGAACATCGCATCGAAAGATTTCAGCCAGAAACCATATGCGCCGTTCAGGACCTCCACTCTGCAGCAGGAGGCGAACAACAAGCTGAATCTCTCGGCGCGGGATACGATGCGCGTCGCCCAGCGGTTGTACGAAGCCGGCCACATCACGTACATGCGAACGGACTCCGTGCGCCTCTCATCTCAGGCTATCGGGGCCGCGCGTGCGCGGATCGAAGAGAAGTACGGCACGGAGTTCCTCAGCCCGACGCCGAGGAATTACGGCAAGCAGGCGAAGGGAGCACAGGAGGCCCACGAGGCGATTCGACCCGCGGGGAACCAGATGCGGACGGCGCAGGAGCTCAGTCTCTCCGGGCGAGAGGCAGCGCTGTACGAACTGATCTGGAAGCGGATGATGGCGACGCAGATGGCTGACGCACGGCGCCGAACCGTCCAGGCCACGATTCAGGCAGCCGATGCCGAGTTCCAGGCCAGCGGCAAGACGACCGTGTTTCCCGGCTTTCTAAGGGCCTACGTGGAGGGGAGTGACGACCCCGAGGCCGCGCTGGACGATCGGGAGGTCTTCCTTCCGCTGCTGGCGGAAGGTGACGATCTGGAGCGGATCGCGCTGGAGGCCGAGGGCCATGAGACCCGACCGCCGGCCCGCTACAACGAGGCCAGCCTCGTGAAGGCGCTGGAGGCTGAAGGAATCGGCCGTCCGAGCACGTACGCCCCGACCATCGCGACGATCCAGGAGCGCGGCTACGTGGATCGGGACGGGAAGCAGCTCGTCCCGACCTTCCTGGCGTTCGCGGTGACCAGGTTACTCGAGGAGCACTTCGAGGACCTGGTCGATCCCGGTTTCACCTCTCGCATGGAGTCGGATCTCGACCGGATCGCCGACGGCGACGTGCAGTGGCAGGTATTTCTCGAAGATTTCTACCGCGGGCCGGACGGATTCGAGACGCGTCTGGAGGAACAGGGTCAGAAGATCGACCCTCGAAAAGCATCGACTCTCGGCGATTTCGACGATCTCGATGGGGAGGTCCGTATCGGCCGCTACGGCCCGTTTCTCGAGCTGGCAGAAGACGGGGAACCTCTGCGAGTCACCCTTCCCGAGGGCCTGGCGCCGGCGGATCTGTCGCCGGACAAGGCGAGAGAGCTCATAGAGGCGAAGGAGAAGGCGGATCAGCCGCTCGGAGTGGATCCGGAAACCGGCCTGGCCGTGCGCCTGCTCGTCGGGCGATACGGTCCGTTCGTGCAGCTCGGGGAGCAGG
>Ga0307378_10013247_pt1 | contig 10447 bp, 4 predicted proteins | sample UN1MG_FD_202238 | JGI IMG/M metagenome (GOLD analysis project Ga0307378, IMG submission 202238) | Soil microbial communities from Risofladan, Vaasa, Finland - UN-1 | ecosystem: Environmental > Terrestrial > Soil > Coastal area > Acid sulfate soil | place: Finland: Risofladan, Vaasa | collected...
ATGCCGACTTCCGAGAGACACCACGCGGCGATGTCCGAGCTCCTGCTCGAGGCAGGCAGGCTGGAGGAAGCGCTGTCTTATGCTCGGGAGGCCATCAGACTGAGTCCGAGAGACCCGCGCTGCTACCTGCTGGCGGCGGATATCGCGTCGAGACAGGGGAAGCTCGAAGAGACTCTGGAGTTTCTTCGGCAAGCCGCCACCCAGGCGCCGAAGGACCCGAGCATCTGGCGGCAATACGCGCAGCTGCTGGTGCGCCAGAAGCAGTACGGCGAAGCCATCGGAGCATGTAACACGTGGATCACGCTCGAACCCGACTCCGCGTCGGCACAGAACCTGCTGGGAACCAGCTACTATAACACGCGCCAATTCAGCGCAGCACGGGCAGCCTTCCAGCGGGCCTTGCAGATCGACCCCACCTACGGAGATGCGAGACTCAACCTCGCTTACACCTATGGCAAGCTCCAAGACCGCAAGGCGATGTATCGTGAGCTGAACTATCTCGTCGACACGGTGCCCGACACGCGCCCCGGACGAGTCGCCGGGCAGATGCTGGACCGCCGGAGAAGAGGTCCGGCCCAGTAAAGATGTTTGCCCCCGAAGTGACGCCCAAACATCCGGAAAGGCGACAGAGACCCGAGCCAGGTGTAGTGGTTGTTAGCCGGCGTGCTGGCATGACCCATATGGAGATGGAATCGGCGTCGAGACTTGACCCACCAGAAATGAGAGCTAGACGATCAAGACGAGGGTTCTGAGGGGCGAGGCGACCTGATTTCACTGATCCAGGGTGGGTCAGTATTAAACGCCGATAGTGGGTCAATTCCCGATCCCGATTGACATATGTCGGGCGCGCTTGCATCCAATCCGACAGCACGAGCGGCCACCAACTGCCTCCCGCGACGCCCCCGCCGGCGGGCCGCTGATACGCGCTACTCCAGCCCGAATGCCCTCGCCACATACACGGCCATCTGATCGCGGGTGACGGGCCAGAGGGGCTGGTAGAGGGAGATGGTCGCGCCTGGGGTGTCGGGGTCGGGATACTCGTAGCCCTGGACGACGCCATGCTCGACGCAGTATTCGATGTAGCGGTAGGCCCAGTAGGGGTCGGTGTCGCTGTCACCGTAGCCGGTGGCGGGGACGTCGGGGAAGCTGCCGGGGTCGGGCGGGATGTAGCCGACGAGGCCTTCGTCACCGGTCGGATAGCAGATGGAGCGGGCGATGAAGACGGCCATCTGGTCGCGGGTGACGGTTTGGGCTGGTACGTAGAGGTAAATTGTCTCGCCGGGGGTGTCGGGGTCGGGGTACGGATAGCCGGTCACCACGTTGTTGTCTACGCAGGCCTGAATGGCAGTGCCGGCCCAGAAGCCCGCGGGGACGTCCGGGAAGACTTCGGGCGCGGTGTCCATCCGGTCGTCGATGTTGATCCAGCCTTCGGCGCGGGCGATGTAGACGGCCATCTGGGCGCGGGTGACGGGCCAGTCGGGGTGGTAGAGGCCGTCATCGTAGCCGGCGACGATGCCGGCGTCCACGCAGGCCATGACCTCGTTATAGGCCCAGCGCTCGGCCGCGACGTCGATGAACATGACGGTGATGTACCTTGTCTTGGTCTCGGAGTCGGGACCGCTCGCATTCGTCGCCGTCAGACAGACGGTGTGCCGTCCGGCCTTCGTGTACTCGTGGGTTGGGTTCTGCTCCGTGGAGACCCCGCCATCGCCGAAGCTCCACTCCCACGACATCGGATCTTTCGTGGATAGATCCGTGAAGTCCACGGTCAAAGGTATGGTGCCGCTGGTCGGGCTCGCGCTGAAGCCGGCTACGGGAAGGGGGGGCAGCACGGTGATGTAGTCCGTCTTCGTCTCCGTATCCGAGCCGGCTGCATTGGCCGCAGTCAGGCTAACGGCATAGCTGCCGGAGATATCATACTGGTGCGTTGGGTCCTGCCGGCTGGAGACATTGCCATCCCCGAAGTGCCACTCCCACGAGTTCGGGTAGTTGGCGGACGAGTCCGTGAAGTGGACAGTCAGCGGCAAGGGGCCGCTGGTCGGGCTGCCGCTGAACTCGGCGACCGGAATGCTCGGCGACACCACTGTGATGTAGCCAACCTTCGTCTCGGTATCAGAGCCTCCGCCGTTAGTCGCGGTCAGGCTCACCGTGTAGCTGCCACCGCCCACGTACTCATGGCTCGGGTTCTGCTCGGTAGAGCTGCCCCCGTCACCGAAGGCCCACTCCCACGACGTCGGGAAGTGCAGGGACAGGTCCGTGAAGTTTAGCGTCAGCGGCGCAGAGCCAGTGGTCGGGCTCCCGCTGAACTCAGCCACTGGAGCGGCCAGCAATGTCACCGTAATGTAGTTTGCCTTGGTCACAGTGTCGGAGAGGCCCGCCTTCGTCGCGATCAGGACGACCGTGAAGGTGCCGGGGCTCGCATATACGTGAGTCGGGTACTGCTCGGCGGAGCTGGCGCCGTCGCCGAAATCCCATGCCCAGCCGCTAGGATTGCCTGTAGAGAGGTCCGTGAAAGTGACAGTCAGGGGCACTGACCCTTCTCGAGGGCTGGCATCGAAGTCGGCGACCTGGTGCCTCCCCGTCCGTCGCCTGTCGTGCCTGAACATCGGCCAGGGGGAGCGATCCACTGTGGGAATATCGCAGGTCCAGGCGTAGACGTTGCCGTCATCCGACCCGATTGCGACTTCCAGATCACCGTCCCCGTCCAGGTCGGCCACCGCGGGCGAACTGTGGAATGCGCTCGTGGGGCCGATGCTGTATGGCCAGCTGTTTACGGCCGTGCCATCGTCGTGCCAGGCATAGACGTCGCCATCCCAAGAGCCAACGACGACTTCTAGGTCGCCGTCGCCGTCGAGGTCCCCCAAGGCCGGCGACCCGTCGACGATCCAGCCCGTGCTTTTCGGCCAGCCATCCACTGGCGTACCGTCGTAGTGCCAGGCATAGACCCTGCCGTCATTTGACCCGACCACCACTTCCGGACTCCCGTCCCCATCCAGATCGCCGAGCGCGGGCGAGCTGTTCACCCAGCCCGCGGTGCCCTGAGGCCAGCCTGGCGCATCCGGGAACGTGACAGTTGTTCCATCGTGATGCCACGCGTAGACCTTGCTGTCAGACGATCCGATCAAGACCTCCGGATCGCCGTCCCCATCCAGATCGCCCAGTGCCGGACAGCTGTAGACCGCGGCCCCCGTGCTCCGAGGCCATCCCGGAGATCCAAGCAGCGTTACCGCCGCGCCATCATGATGCCACGCGTAGACGTCGCCGCTCTCCGATCCGACGATCACCTCCAGATCGCCATCCCCGTCCAGATCCCCCAGCGCCGGTGAGCTTGAGATCCTATCCCCTGTCGCAGGAGGCTCCGCCCATACGGCCGTGCCGTCGGCCCGCCAGGCATAGACCTTGCCGTCATCTGAGCCGACCACGACTTCGAGGCCGCCGTCGCCCTCCAGGTCGGCCAGCGACGGAGAGCTGCGGACGCCGGCCCCCGGGCGCCGCGGCCATCCGGGGGCACCGAGAGGCGCCACGACCGTGCCGTCGTGATGCCAGGCATAGACATTCCCGTCCTTCGACCCAACGATCACTTCCGGATCGCCGTCTCCATCCATATCTCCCACCACCGGCGAGCTCCAGACCGGGCCCTGCGTATCTCGAGGCCAGCCCGGCGCCCCGGCCGAACTCACTGCCGTGCCGTCGTGATGCCAGGCGTAAACCTTCCAGTCAGACGACCCGACCACCACCTCCAGGTCGCCATCTCCGTCCAGATCGGCGAGCGTGGGCGAGCCATAGACGGCGTCTCCTGTGCTCCGCGGCCAGCCAGGATCACCAGGTTGGAGTCCTACGCACAGGGCCGGCACCGCGCTCAGTACGATGGCCGCGCTCATCGCCACAAGAACCGGCGCGAACCGTCCCGACCATGAAGCTCGTCTCCTCGCCCCACGGCATACGGGGATCCTCACTCCACTCTTCACGATGCCTCCTACGGATTCTCTTGCATTACGGTTACGACCGTAATGCGAGAGAATCTGCTGTGTGAGCCTCACGCCGTGCGCTCTAGAGTGCGCCAACGAACACCATTTCACGCCGCGAAGTTGCGTCCCGGCCGTCTGCAGAGTCAGCGCCATGAGCGTCTACGGAGATGCGGCCCTGAGGGACGGCCTCCATGGAGCGCGTCCTACGCGGCGCCGGATAGGAGGACCGCCCGGTGCCGACACACACCCGCGCGCGGCTCGACGAGAGGCTGACTTTGGTAGCTGCTCGTCCCGGGTAGCAGGCAGCTTTCAGCACACGCCTGCGGAGCAGTGCGCCAGGCTCTGCATACGGCCTGCGTTGGCCCTGCCGAGAAGGTGAGGCCGCTCGCCCAGCCGTCACGTCCACTGCCTGACAAAGCGACCCTTTCCCACTCTGACGCTAACGACAGCAGGACGTAACCGTGTCTGAAGATCGTGGTGTGAGGGGCTCTGGGAGCTGACGGCTCACGACAGACCGCGTGAGTCACCAGCAAGGCCGCGGAGGGTAACTGCCTTTAGCGTGACACTTAGGATGACACTTGCTTAGCTTGGCGTTCCCTGCTTTGCAGGCCAGTCTAGCAGGGCGCTCTCCGCGTGTCAACCGCCACTCACGGGACATATGGCACGATCTTCTCCTATGAAGCCGCAATCGGACAAGAGATGCTTCACAAGGCCCGTTCGGACCCGTCCTTCGACCGCTGCGGCTCGCCGAACTGCCTTGCCGTTACGAGAGAGTGACGGCCGTCAGCGACCACACAGACGGGCTCTTCCGGCAGGCTTCCGAAGGTCCAAAGTTCGCCCTCATGCCCCGCGCGCAACTATGGAATAAACGGGAGGGAGAGATGCGACCGACTGAGTCGCGCGACGCGTCGGCTCTCGAGGCCGCGGGTGCATGTGAACGGGCTGTCGTTCGGGGATACTCGCAGTCGACTGCATGGATCTTCGGTAAGGCTGTTCTCTACCTTGCCGCAGTCGACAAGTCGAAAAGTTCAACTGGTGCTTTCCGTTAATGCACTTTCCTCTTCACTTGGCGGCGGAGAAAGGAAGTGCGCGGTATGGGAGGAGCACGCACGACTCTGTTGAGTGCCCTGACGCGCGGCCAGTGCACACTCGGGGGGGGCTGGACGCTCCGAATCAGGCCTGTCAGACTTCTGGCGGTGGTCGCAGCCTTACTGGTGTCAGCTGGAGGCCAACCCGCCTGTGCTCTCACGGCGGCGGGAACAATTGTATACAATGTCGCCTCGGCCGACTACGGCAGCGGACCCATCTACTCGAACGAGGTGGCGTTCACAGTCCTGCAGGTGGCAGGAGTGAGTGTTGCACCGGAGACGGCATCGACGATCGGGAGCGAGGGACAAACCGTCTACTTCCCAGCAATCGTCACGAACTCGGGCAACGGCGCGGACTCCTTGCAGGTGTCAGCGGTGTCCGCCGATGGATGGCTGTGCCAAATCTGCCGGGATGATAACGCCGACGGTGCCCACCAGGACGGTGAGACGACCACCGTCACCAGCACCGGCCTGCTGGACGCTGGCACGGGCTTCTCCTGCTTTGCCGCCGTCACCATTCCCGCAGGAGCTACAGGAAGGACTCTGGTGACCTTCAAAGCTGGATCCGTCTTCGATCCGGCCGTTTTCGCCGTCGCGACATACGAAGTCTCCGTCATGACGATTCCCATTGCTGCCGACTTCATCGGAACTCCGATCGCTGGTCAACTGCCGCTGACCGTGGCCTTCTCAGACCGGTCGACGGGTTCGCCGACCTCGTGGTCGTGGAGCTTTGGGGATGGTGGAGCCTCGACGAGCCAGAATGCGACGCACGAGTACACCGACGCGGGGACGTACACCGTCAGCCTGACGGCAGGAAACGCCACCAGCCAAGACACGACAACCAAGACGAACTACATCTCGGTCTCCGCTCCGGTGCCCCCCGTAGCCGACTTCACAGGAGCGCCGACGAGCGGTACGGCATCGCTTTCAGTGGCGTTCGACGACAAGTCATCGGGCAATCCGAACTCCTGGCGCTGGAACTTCGGTGACGCCGGGAGCTCGACGCAGCAGAACCCGAGCCATCTCTACGGCCGCGCTGGGAAGTATACCGTCAGCCTCACGGTCAGCAATGCTGGCGGCCAGCACACAGCGACGAAGACTGACTTCGTCACCGTTACCGACCCGCCACCGATCGCTGACTTCATCGCCTCTCCCACGAGCGGCCAGAAGCCTCTGACGGTGGTATTCTCGGACCGGTCCGTCGGACTACCGACCTCGTGGAGCTGGGACCTGGGGGATGGCGCCACCTCGACCAGCCCGAATCCCGTACACGAGTACGTCGATTCGGGGAGCTATACCGTGAGCCTGACGGCGGAGAACGCCGGCGGGCAGGACACGGAAACGAAAACGAGCTACATCTCCGTGTCAGAGCCGCCTCTTCCGCCTCCGGCTGCAGACTTCTCGGCATCTCCCACCAGCGGTCAGGCGCCGCTCACAGTGGTGTTCGCCGACGTGTCGGCCGGACTGCCGACCTCGTGGAGCTGGGACTTCGGAGATGGCGCCACCTCGACCGAGCAGAATCCTTGGCATCAGTACGATGCCCCGGGTGCCTACACCGTCAGCCTCACGGCGGCGAACGAAGGCGGACAAGATACGGAGACAAAGGCAGACTACATTGTGGTCAGTGACGTGCCGCCAGCGGCCAACTTCACGGCCTCGGTGACCAGCGGCGCGCCGCCGCTGACCGTGGCGTTCACGGATCTCTCCGTGGGCACTCCAAACTCCTGGTATTGGGAGTTCGGTGACGGCAGCACATCGACCGAGCAGAGCCCTGTCCACGTGTACCAACTGGGCGGCAGCTTCACCGTGTCGCTGACTGTCACGTCTGCACTGGGCACCTCTACGGTGACGAAGCCGGACTACATCCTCGTTGAGTTCTCCGATGCCTCGTCCCAATACTGGGCGTACAGAGAGATCATGGCCTGTGTCCAGGCAGGCATAGTCTCCGGCTACCCAGATGGGAAGTTCCATCCGAACTGGGCCGTAAGCCGAGACCAGATGGTGACGTTCCTGGCACGGGCCATCGCAGGCGGCGACGACTTCATCCCGGAGGGACCGATAACCCCGTCCTTCTCGGACGTGCCTCCAGACCATTGGGCGTACGACTACGTCGAGTACGCGGAATCTCTGGACATCATCAACGGCTATTCAGGAGACCTGTTCGCGCCGACAAGACTCATGGATCGCGGTCACCTGGCAGTGTTCCTCGCTCGATCGATCGTGGATCCGACCGGCGAAGCAGGCCTGGCGAGTTATGTGCCACCAAGTACGCCCACCTTCAGAGACGTCACGCCGGATCGTAAGAACGCGTGGTGCTACAAGCATGTCGAGTATCTCGTCTCTCGGGGGGTGACTTCTGGATATGACGACAGCCGCTATGGGCCGACCAAAACGCTCTCTCGAGACGAGACGGCTGTGTTCCTGGCGAGGGCCTTCCAGCTGCCCATGTAGCCACATCAATAGACGCTTAACTCGAGAGCCGGTGCCGCGCCAACCAGGGCGGCGCCGGCTCCGCTTTTCCGGGGAGTGCCGCTCGGCAGCGCGGACAAACTGGTCCGCTGCCGAGATCGGCCAGACAGCGCCCTGCTCCGCGAGGCGACGGGCGAACCCAGTGTCTCGCGAGGCCGCGCTCAGGCAGCAGGCTGGTCATCAAGAAGTGGCCGGCTGCCGATCGCCTTGAGGTCAAGGCCGTTGGTGCGCAGGGTCTGCCCTGTCTGCCCAGGCAAGTGGTAAATGTGAAAGCCGCGGTCGAGATAGCCACTGAGTTGAGCCTCGTCGACCCTTAGGACGTAACGTGTCATGTGCCCTGCTTGCCAGACCGTGGCTGACGGGTTCCCCCATGACGGCTCCGGCGACAGCGTGGGATACGTGACGGTCACGCGGGAGTGCTCCCGTGCCCGCGACAGGAGAGTTTCCTGTATCCGGGGGAGCCAACCTCCGACTATCACGAGGTTCCGTCCCGGCAGGATGCTCCCAGTCGCCAGCACGCGGTTCACGAACCCCATGCGCGCGAGTCGAGACTCGCGGTCGAGTAGAACCGGGCCGGTGCCGAGACCTGTCCGAGTTATGCTGACGAAGGGGGAGACAAGCAGCGCGACACAGACAACGATGAAGATTCGTCTCCTGGCGAGCCTGCCGACCGGCAAGATGGCGAATGGCACTACGGGGATCAGGTAGCCGGCCTCAACCGGAAGCCTGAAGAAGGCGACGGCGTAGAGGCCGATTGCCATGAGCCAGGCCGCCACAACTCCTCTTCCTTGCGCTGGGGGGATCGACGTCACCCCAGGCCGGCTCCGGTGCACGAAGACGAGGCTGAAGGTCGCCGCGACAAGGGCAAGGAAGCCTACTCTACCCCACACGTCTTCGGTTGCCCTGAGTGCTGCCTCAACGAAAGCCGGGCGACCGTTCTCGAAGAACCGAAAGAAGCCCCAGCCGTACTTGAGAACGACGGGGGTGAAGGCGACGGCAGCGACGAAGCAGGCCCCGAGTACGAATCTGCACACGCTGGACAACCTCGCGCTCCGTTCGCGCCCCACCAACATAATGCCAAGCGGTATCAGCATCGCACCCAACGTCAACCGCCACCCGATCGCGCCGCTCAGCATCAGGCCCGCCAGCAAGGGCCGCCTGATGAGAATACAGTAAAGGCTGCCCATGGTGAAGGATAGAGCCCATACGTAGTCCATGGTGGCTGTGCCGCTGATAAACACCACGGGGGTGAACGCCAATGCGAGCCCGGCAAGCGCGTAATCCTTGCCGCCGAGCACTCGCACGGATAGCGCGAAGAACGCAGCCGCCATCCCACTGAACACAGCTGTAGCTGCATTGAGAGCAAGATGACCCCCCGGGAACAGCATGGCGCAGACGACCTCATGCACCGGATTACCCGGAAAGCGCGCAGCGGTGTAGACATGGGTAGTGGCAATGGTCCGCGCGGCCCCCGCCACGCATCGAAGTCCACACCATATCCGGCGCTCAGGAAGGGGATTCGGGAGAGCACCACAAGAGCAGCAACAAGCGTAGGGATGAGTGCATCTGCTCTCCCTGTCCGGTATGGCGGCCCATTCGGGCAGCGAAGACACTTCGCGGGGGCGATTGACATGCTCTCAGGGCTTCCCTGCTCCGACGCGGCCGCAGGATCATTGTCCAGACCTGCCTGACATGCACGTATCGTGCCACGACCAAGTTGGGAGCCGAATGCGGGGTGGCGCGACCCTCTTGCGGTGACCGGGCGGTGAACAGCAGGACGAAGTTGATTCTCTAGGTAGTGCTTAGTAGAAAGGGGCAGAGACGAGGAGCGCTGAACGGGCATGATATGGCTCTCGATGGCCGTCACGCCCAATCACCAACCCTGCCGCCCGCAAGGGGCAGTCGGGGAGGGGCACGTTTAGCAAAGTGCCTCGTGGGGGATACTCCGGATCGATGGGGAACTTACCCAACGATCCCCTCATAACAGCTAATGCTTGTGGGGGACGAACCCGATCCATGCCTAAGCAAGCGTGTCTTCTCAAGACCGTCTTATCGCCCTCTTTCCTTCTCGCGACTCTCGTGGTTCTTGCCGCGTGGGGACCATTGGCCGACTCTGGCTCAGCAGACATCAGTGCTATCCGCAACCAGGCAGTGGTTGAGTGCGATGACTCGGAGGGTCAACACTGGCAGGTCTTCTCGAATGTCACTCACCTATTCTCCGGCAGCTTCCCGGACGTCCCCCCCGACCACTGGGCGTACACGGAGATCATGTCCTGTGCCGCAGCCGGTATCGTACGTGGCTATGACGATGGTCTGTACCGTCCGTGGCGAGGCGTCACGCGAGCGCAGATGGCGGTCTACATCGGTCGCTCTCTCGCCCGGAAAGATCCCAATCCTCCCACTGTTCCCTCTGTCCCAACCTTCCCCGATGTACCCAACACGGGCTATGGCGATGAAGGGACCGAGCCTTACTGGGCTTTCGAGGACATCGAGTACGTGGTGGATAAGGGTGTGGTGGAGGGGTATCCCGATGGGAGTTACCAGCCGCACTGGCTGGTGACGCGGGGGCAGATGGCCGCCTTCATCGGCAGGGCTATGGTGTGGGTGAGCATCGATGACGACATGGGTACTGCCCCGCAGCTCTTCCTCGATGTCCCGGCGGGCTACTGGTCGGGCACAGCGATCGAGGCCTGTGTAACCCACGACGTCGTGCACGGCTACCCGGATGGCTATTACCGACCGACGGCTACAGTCACTCGCGATCAGATGGCGGTCTACGTGGCGCGGGCGTTCAAGCTACTCCAGTAGCCTGCTCAGGTCGGGTCCCTATCGAGGAGATAACTCCATAGTCCCAAGAGAGTCCCCGCACCCGCCCCCAGCAGAGAGACACACCACCCCCAGTACCGGCTGAATCCACCCCTA
>Ga0307378_10013248_pt1 | contig 10447 bp, 12 predicted proteins | sample UN1MG_FD_202238 | JGI IMG/M metagenome (GOLD analysis project Ga0307378, IMG submission 202238) | Soil microbial communities from Risofladan, Vaasa, Finland - UN-1 | ecosystem: Environmental > Terrestrial > Soil > Coastal area > Acid sulfate soil | place: Finland: Risofladan, Vaasa | collected...
GGCCGATTAGATGACCTCCGCGCGTCTATCGCCAACACTACACACTGGCTCCCGAAACGCTCCGCTCCTTCCGAAAGCAATTCAGGATTCTCCACCGCCGCCGTATTCACCGATACCTTCTCCGCCCCGCTCCGCAAAAGCTCGTCCATCTGCTCTAACGTACCGATACCCCCGCCAACCGTAAACGGTATAAATACATTCTCCGCAACTCGCTCCACAAGCTCCACTATCGTTTTTCGCGACCGTATCGTCGCCGTAATATCCAAAAAGACTAATTCATCCGCACCCGTATCAGAATACCGCTTACCCAATTCAACCGGGTCTCCAGCGTCCCGAAGGTTCAGAAATTTCACACCCTTGACTACACGGTTGTCCTTAACGTCCAGGCATGGTATAATCCTTTTCGTCAGCATCACACCACCCCACTCTCACAAATATTACCAAAATTCCGCAAAACCTCCAGCCCCGCAGGCCCGCTCTTCTCCGGATGAAACTGCGTCCCGTAAATGTTCCCCTTCTTCACGCACGCTGTCATATCGAATCCGTAATCCGTATACACCACCTTCGCTTCCGCGTCCTTCACATCCGCGTAAAAAGAATGCGCAAAGTAAAAGTGCTTTGAGTCACCCAGCCCCGAAAAAAGCTCAATATCCTCACTAAACTCAACCTTATTCCAACCCATATGCGGTATTACCCGCCCTTTCGGAATCGCTACAACCTCACCACCAATCAACCCAAGCCCTGGATGCTCACCATACTCTCTGCTCCGCTCAAAAAGAAGCTGATGACCCACGCAAATACCAAGCAGGGCCTTGCCGCCACACGCAACTTCCTTTATCTTCTCCGCCAACGCTCCCAGCGCGTTCTTCGCATATCCGAACGCCGCCACACCCGGCAAAACTATGCCCGCCGCACTCTCAATCTCACTCTCATCGCAGCTCAGCTTCGCCTCAAAGCCGATATGACCCAGCGCATTGCACACGCTCTTCACATTACCAACGTTATAATCGATAACCACTATCATAAAATCTGATTAAAACCCACCCAGAAAACCGCGTCAAATAATAATATCTGATACACCAGTTAAGCGATTTTAATTTGTTAAAGCAATTCGCCCTTCATATAATCAGAAAACTGGTCGAATACATCAAATTATTTAGGCCTTTTTATATTATAGTCTAACCGCTAAGAACCGAAATCACCTTATAAGTCCTCGAAAGAACATCCTCTAGTTCTTCCCTCGTTATACTCAACGGTACCACAAGATATATAACCTCCCCCAGCGGTCGCAAAATCAAATGCTCCGAAAGACCCGCCTTGAATACCTCATAACCTCTCCTCTCACCCGCACCAAATGCCTCCTTCGTCTCCTTGTCCCTCACAAGCTCAACCGCACCAACCATACCTATACATCGGACATCTCCGACAAATCGAAGCTCTCTCAATTTCTCCATCCCATTGTGTAAAATCGGTATCAACCCCTCCACATGCTCGAGCGTCTTCTCCTCCTCGAATATCTCGAGACTCGCCAGGGCCGCCGCGCAGCCCACAGGGTTCGCCGTATATGTATGACCGTGATAAAAAGTCTTGCCCTTTTCATAATCGTCGTAGAACGCCCCATAAATTTCCTCCGTCGTCAGCGTCGCCGCAAGTGGGACCGTCCCCGACGTTAGCCCCTTCGAAAGACACATAAAATCAGGCCCCACCCCTCCGTGCTCACAAGCGAACATTTTCCCCGTCCGCCCGAATCCCGTCGCCACCTCGTCAACTATCAAATGAACATCATTCTCCCTCGCTAATTCCGCTGCACCTTTTAGATACTCAACCGGATAGACTACCATGCCCGCCGCGCCCATCAACAAAGGCTCCAGTATCAACGCCGTTATCTCCTCGCCCTTCTCCTCCAAAACCTTCGCCAAAGGCCCCAGGCAATCTACGCTACAACTTTTCCTCTCCTTACCCATCGGACAACGATAACAATAAGGCGATGGCACCTTCAACGTCTCAAATCGCAATGCGTCAAAAACCCTGTTAAAAACAGTATCCCCCCCAACACTCATCGCCCCAATCGTGTCCCCGTGATATGCAAGGTCTAATGACAAAAATTTCCTTTTCTTCTCCTGCCCTGTATTTTGCCGATACTGAAACGACATCTTCAACGCCACCTCAACCGACGTCGAACCGTTATCGGAATAGAATACCTTGGTAACACTTTTAGGTGTTATCGACACCAGCTTCTCCGCCAACTCAATCGCCCTGCGATGCGTAAACCCCGCAAACAATACATGCTCCAGCTTCTTCATCTGCTCCGCGACCGCCGCCTTTATCTTCGGATGATTATGCCCGTGAACATTGCACCACCAGCTCGATATCGTATCGTAATAAAAATTACCGCCATCATCGTACAGCTTCACCCCCTCCGCCCGCTCTATCAAAATAGGCGCCAATTCCTCACAGTCTTTCATCTGCGTATATGGATGCCATATATAACGCAGGTCTTTCTCTACCCAGTCGCTCATAACGCTCACTTACCCACAATCTCTACCATCTCTTCAACAACCTTATCAAGCACCTCCCGCTTATGCTCGTAACTCAATGAAAACCTCAGCCGCCCCTCACCCTCCGGCACCGTCGGCGGCCTTATCCCGCCAATCCAGTACCCTCGATTAATCATCTCTTCACTCACACGCACCGTCTCGCGATTGTCCCCCGTAATCACAGGTACTATCTGCGACTCACCCCTCACCTCCAAACCCGCCTCCGCCAATCTGCCCCGAAAATATTCCGCATTCTCCAAAAGCTCCTCCCGCCGAAAAGGCTCGTCCCGCACAATATTCAAAGCCTCGATATTTGCCGCAATCACTCCGGGCGGCAATGCCGTCGAATATATAAAACTCCTGCAAACATTCACAAGATAATCCTTCACACTTTTAGAACACGCCACGTAAGCCCCGAAACTCCCCAGCGCCTTGCTGAACGTCCCCATCACCAAATCCACCTGCTCGCTCACCCCTTCCTCTTCCACAACTCCCGAACCTCTCATCCCGAATACCCCCGTCGCGTGCGCCTCATCGACCAGCAAAACAAAACCGTACCTGGCCCTCAATTCAACAAGCCCGCGAAGCACACCCTTGTCACCATCCATACTGAAAACACTCTCCGTAACAACAAGCCGATTCGAAAACCTCCCACCCTCTTTCTCCAAAAGCCCCTCCAGATGCTCCAAATCATTGTGACCGAACCGAAAAAACTTCGCCCCCGACTGCCTCGCCCCGTCTATTATACTCGCGTGACTTAACCTGTCGCAGAAAACCGCGTCACCCCTCCCGCAAAACGCGCTTATTATTCCAACGTTCGCCTGGTATCCCGTATTAAATACCAAAGCACTTTCCTTGCCCTTAAACTCCGCCACCCTCTCCTCAAGTTCACCGAATATCTTCAAATCTCCGCTCAATAATCGAGACGCCGAACTGCCCGTACCAAAACGCTTCACCCCGCTGATGCACGCCTCCTTCAAACGCTTATCACCCGAAAGACCGAGATAATCGTTCGACGAAAAATCCAAAAGCTCCCGCCCCTCACAATAAATCTTACCGCCACCCCGAAATTCACAGGGACGCAATACCCTCATAAGCCCCTCTTGCTCCCTTTGCTCCAGAAACTTTTCTATTCGTTCCATAACCTGTTTATTTCTTCTATAAGTGCGTAATCAGCTTCCAGCCCCCCGCCCTTCACCGTCAGATACCCCCCTATCAGCATCCCGTTCGCACCCGCCATAAAACCCTTCGCCTGCTCGTCCTTCAAAACCGCTTCCCTCCCCGCCGCTATCTTGATTGTCACCCCGCCTAATATAATCCGAAAAATACTTATCGCTCGAAGAACATCTTCCACCCCCAAAACCTCAACACCCTCCAATGCCGTCCCTTTAATCGGTATCAATATATTAATCGGCACCGAATCCACCCCCAGCTCCTTCAAAGTACACGCCATATCAATCCGGTCAGCCCAACTCTCCCCCATCCCGATTATCCCCCCGCTGCAAACCTCCAAACCTGCCTCCTTCGCATTCTTTATCGTCGAAATTCGCTCATCAAAACTGTGGGTCGATACTATCTCCGGATAATACCGCCGCGACGTCTCAATATTATGATGATAGCGACTAAGACCCGCCTCCTTCAAAACCTCCAATTCTTCCCGACCCAGCGCACCGAGAGAACCGCAGACTGAAATCTCCACCTTCTCCTTTATCTCCGAAATCGCCTCCGCCACCGACTCTAATTCTTTTTTCGAAAGCCTGTTCCCGCTCGTAACAATACCGAACTTCTCCGCTCCTATCGCCTCCGCCTTCTCCGCCGCCTCAACTATCTCGGCTTTGCTCTTAAGCGGATAAGTCTCAATCCCCGTTCGATGCCTCGACGACTGCGCGCAAAACTTGCAGTCCTCCCCGCAGAGACCGCTCCGCGCGTTCAAAATACTGCAAAGTTCCAGCCTCTTGCCGACAAACTCACTTCTCACCTCATCCGCCCGGTAAAGCAACTCATCAAGCGGCAAACTCAAAAGTTCTTCAGCCTTTTCTTTTGCGCTAACACTCATAATCGGTGAGTATTTTAGCACCACACCGCACCGATTGCCATAAAAACAATAAACACCAAGGCCGGCTCCGCGCAGAATTTAACCCCCTCTTATCAGAAATGGACCTCTATGGCAGGAAAAAATGAAAAATAAAAGCCGCGATTTACACGCTCTAAAGCTGCTCGCTAACTCGAATGGGTTACCAGCTCCGACGCCACCGTCTCGTCAGCCGCAAGCTGGAATATACCGTCAAGACCCGTCACCTCGAACGCGTGTTTCGTAAAATCCTGAACACTGCAGAATATAAGCTGATGTCCCTGTCCCTCCAGCGTCTTACGAAGTTTCAACAATTTCGCAAGGCTCGGACTTGTTATAATGTCCACCTCCGAAAAATTAAGAATAATATCGCAGTCGCCCCGGTCGTTCACTATGTCGCAAACCGTCTGAAGCTCTCCGCCCATCTCCGGCTCACGATGAATCTTCACCAGTATCACATCATCCGTCAAATTCTGGATTTCCATGCTCATGCTCCTTTAACAAAAAAACCTTCAAACAGCTCTTCAACCGTTTATCGGCAAAAATCCACCCCTCGTTAACCAAAAAAAACCCTAAATACAAACCCGCCGCACTCCTACAGACCCATAAAATTCCGCACTCCACACCAAATCCTCAGGTACTCTTTCCTCCCACCAAATATCAAAAAAGCAAAACAGCTCTAATTGATTTCAAGCTCGTCTTTATCGGGCAGCTCCGGAAAAGATGAATGCGGCTCAGCCTGGTACCAGAACGCAACGGACGAAATGTCGTCCTTCAGCGGCAAATATCTGCCGCCGCTTCGCCACCCCAGCGCCTGGATTGTCACCTTCAGCTCCTTCTCGAATCTGACTGGGTCCATTATGTGCCAGCGGTAAAGACCGAAACGTGTATTCGCCCTGTACTTGCCGTCCGGACGTATCACCTGCGGCATCCCCGCGTAAGGCGTTGTAAAGATTGTGTACCCGCCCTTTTCCCAGCTTGCAAGTCCGCTTTCCGGGTCCACCATAAAGCAATACGAACCGCAGAAATAATCCTCCGTCCCCGTCCCGCATATCGTCGGAAATTCCTTATCGCCGTCCATGTAAAATTTTATCTCCCCTTCGCCCCACCAGCCGTCGTTGTTCACACCCCAGCACATATACGTCCCGACATAGTGTCCCTGCCCCTCAACGCCGTCCAATATCGTGTAAACCTCCTTGTAGGCAAGCGGATTTTCTCGCCGAAACTGCGCGTGAAAATAAGCCGCGTCAGCAGGAACCTCCGTCAGCGTATAATCAATCTGATAATAAAGCGTCATTTGCTCCTCCGCGATATTCGTCATGGTAACTTTGCATTTCTTCCTGAAAGGCATCGGCCAGTAGCAGTTAAATCCGCTTCCCGGATTGACACACACCGCCAGCGAAGATACCTGGGCAAACGGACCCCACCCCGATGCGAAAAAGTCCCCCGCGGGACACTCGACTGACGGATTTTCTTCATCGTCCCAGTAAATCCGCAGTATATTAAAACGATTATGCCCTGTCGTCGTCATCCAGATATGCTGAATCGCCCCCGGCCCTTCTATCTCTCCCATTACAAACGTCTCGCCCGACTTAATATGAACGTACGGGTTCACCTTCCACCCCTGGCCCAAATCACGCGCTGCCTCCGACGCCGTCCCCTCGCCAACCTTCGCCATCCCCCCTTTACCCTTTTCGCCCGTGAAACTCTCCGGGCTTATAGAACGCGTCTTGGCCCCCGATAAGCGGGGCAGATTGCCCATGCTCATATCCAGCCCGCTGAATCCCGCATCTTCGCCATAAACGCTGCCCGCCAAAAAAAGTACCGCCAAAAAACAAATTGTCAGGCTTCGTCGTTCCGTTATCCTTTTCATAATTTGCCCCTTCTCAAAAAAATTGTTAGTGATTAAATCTGCACAAAATCGTAACCGCCTAAAATCTTATCGCTAAAATCTCTCACGGTCAAGTTATACCCAAAAATACCCCCACGCATGCCCCACCGAAACATTCAACCGCCAAATTGGTTGCTCCATACCTGAATATGATGAAAACGACACTTTATTGCCCAAACTCATTTACGCACGCCCCATTAATCAGCCGATATGAAGGACAGGAAAGAACTAAAGGCAAAACTACTAATGTGAAGGGAAAAAATGAAGAAAGAAAAATGGATTTCTATTAGTTTAACATTACTTTTTGTTTTGGTAATTATCGTTTCGTTACCTAAGGTATGGCCATTAATAAAAGATATGAATCCGGCCAAGCAAACGCTTTATAAAAAAGTAAGAAATAATATAGGATTGATTGAAATTGGTATGACAAAAGAGAATGTTGGAAAAATCATGCCGTATGAAAAAAGAATTGTTGAAGATACAGTTGATGGGAATGAGGTTGAAATATGGATTTTTCCAGATTCAATTGAGGCCTCTGAGCAGCCACGTTGTACTTTTGATAAAACCGGACATGTAGTTAGTATTGTGAGAGATGATGAATATATAAAATAGTATTCATAACATTTTAATCAAACTTATCACCATATCAACGATGTTAATGTCAGCTTTGAATATGACAGTTACGATAAGGTCGGCAATCGCAAAAGCTGTGTGATTGACAGCAATACTTTTTTTGTCCATCGTGTACAGTAGCAGAGAAAAGTAGCAAAAAAGATTGTAAGGCCGTAATTGTTCTGTGGTAGCTTTTTCAAATATCCAGCGAAATATCTTCCCTCCACCAACAAACTCGATATAATTAACTTACCCGATACTGGCAATAAAAATTCGAGTATAAAAAAAATGAAAAAACTCACCCGACTAATCTTGTGGCTCTCTCTCCTCGCTATCATTCTCTTCACCGCCCTCTCAATCCTCGGCGCCTTCCACGGCCCCCAAAAAGCAAAGCAGCTATTCAACTCCATTCCCCTCACTGTCTATTTCTTCATTTTAGTCGCACTTCTGACTGCAGGATTCTTCACCTTTAAATCTCTGAGAAAAAAACCCGCATTGCTCATGATTCACGCTGCCTCATTCCTCATCCTCGCCGGCGCTATGTACGGCTCACAAAAAGGTCACCAACTCGCGGAAAAACTCTTCAATATAAAAAAGGTCCCGCAGGGATACATGGCCATATTCGAAGGAAAATCCGAAAACAAAATCCTCGCCGATGACCTCCAGCACGTCCTCGCCGAACTGCCCTTCGATATAAAGCTCGACGACTTCCGACTCGAATTCTACGAACCGGAAAAATCCTCAACCCCTCTTCTTAAAATAGAAACACCAACCGGAGATTACTTCCAACTCCCCGCAGAACCGGGCCGGCAAATCTCTCTCGGCCCCGACATCGGAATACTCAAAGTCCTGCACGCCTTCAATAATTTCAAAATCAATATAGAACAAGGCCAAAAAATCGCGACCGACAAACCTGATGACCCCCCAAACCCCACCCTCCACGTCGAACTGACCGCACCCGATGGCAAATCCTACACCCGCTACGTCTTTGAAAACTTCCCGGGCTTCGGCGAATCTCCCGACGACCTAAAGCTGACATACACCTCGCAAAGACCCGGCCAAATCCGCGACTTCCTCTCCGACATCACCGTAATAGAAAACCAAAAACAAATACTCAAAAAAACCATCGAAGTAAACCACCCCCTCTACTACGCTGGCTACCACTTCTACCAGCATTCATACGACCCCGAAAACCAGGCCTACACAATCCTCTCCGTAACCTCCGACTCCGGCCTCTACGCCGTCTTCGCCGGATACCTTCTGCTCGCACTCGGAATAATCCACCGCTGCTGGTTCCGAAACATTATAAAAAACATCAAAAACAAAAATCCTAAAAGCGAGGCCGACCAGCAATGACAATCAAATTCACCATACAGGGCCTCCTAATATATTCCGCAATGCTCGCTTACTTCCTCGCCTTCCTCTCCGCAATCCTCAGAAAACAAAAAATCGCAAACCGCATATACCTCGCCGCCTTCCTCCTCACACTCTGCACCTTCGCTTACCGATGGTACCACGTCAAACACGTCCCCTTCCAGAACATGTTCGAGGTCTTCCTCTCGATGGCCATGATGCTCTACCCCCTCTCACTCCTCTGCCGCCGAATAAAACTCGACACAAAATCCGCCGACATGCTCATCGCCGCTATACTCCTCGTACCCGCGGGATTCGTCTTCCACGCCCAGCCACAGAAACTGCCCCCCGCACTACAAAGCTTCCTCTTCATTCCACACGTCGCCGTCTATCTGCTCGCATACGTCATAATGGCAAAAGCCGCCGTCCTCGCTTCCTGCCAAATCATATACTCAACAAAAACAATCTCCCTCGACTACGAAGACAAAACATACCGAACCATCTCTCTCGGCTTCCCCCTCCTCACCCTCGGCCTCCTACTCGGAAGCCTCTGGGGAAAACTCGCATGGGGTGACTACTGGGGTTGGGACCCAAAGGAACTATGGTCACTCGCCTCCTGGCTCATATACCTCGTCTATTTTCACTTCCGATTCATGTTCGGTAAAAAACGCCCCCGAATAAATTCCCTCCTCGCCATACTCGGCCTGACCTTTATCCTCATTACCCTGCTCTGGGTGAACCTCTCAAAAATCTTCCCCGGCCTGCACAACTACGCAACCTAAAAACGCATCTCTGTAATATAATCCGCCAAACAAACAAGGCTCTCCTTATACGCCGATTCAGCCAAAACTCCCAGCCGCTCCTTCGCCAGACCGAGATAACCCCTCGCCATCTCCTTGCTCTTTGAAAGTGCCTCACTATCTAAAGCAAGCTCCCGTATCCGCCGAAAACCCTCTCCGTTCGCCCTCGATTTCAACAGCTGCTTCAACTCCGCCTGCTCCGATTCACCAGCCGACTCGAAAAGCAGCAGCACCGGCAGTGTCACGTCTCCCGCCAGAACGTCTTGACCCGCCTTCTTGCCCAAAACCTCCTCCTCTACCATCAAATCCTTGCAGTCGTCAACAATCTGAAATGCCATCCCCAGATTAAAACCGAACTCTCCAAGCACTCGCCGAACTTCTGCCTTATGTCCGCCCACAATCACACCAAGCTCGCAACAAGCCCCGAAAAAACTCGCCGTCTTCTTTTCAAGCATACCTATATAATCCCCCCGCCCCATATCAAAATGCCCACGCCGACATACATGACCAAGCTCTCCCTCGCACATCAGGCGTATCGTCTCGCTCAAACACGCAAAAACATCCTTGCTCCCGCTCCTCCCTACCAGCTCGAACGCCTTCGCGTAAACATAATCACCAAACGCTATCGATACATCGTTCCCCCACTTCGCGTTCATACTCGCCTTCCCGTGCCGCATCGCCGCTCCGTCCAACACGTCGTCATGAATCAGACTCGACATATGCACCAGTTCCACCGCCGCCGCCGTCTCTATCAAAACCCTGCCGTTCTCGCTCGCCGCACCTTTTCTCGCCGCTCGCTCACAAAGTATCACCAAAACTGGACGCGTCCGCTTACCCGGACTCGAAAGCAAATAATCACCAAGCTCCAATATCGTCTTGTCTCCCGCATCGCGCATCGAAGATGATATAACACCCTCAACCTCAACTAACTCTCCTGCAATCGGCTCATATATCTCTTCAAGTCTCACTTATAAGCCCTCAACTTTGCACATCAAAACGCGTATCAAGCTTAAACATCCGCTTCATCGGCAAATTCAATACATCCGCCTCCTCTAATCCCAATCGCTCCCGAATCTCACCGACAATTCTCCCGACCCGCTCGGCGCTCTCCGCAATCACCGTAAACCATATATTATACTCATCTCCCCGAAGATAGCTGTGCGTCACCTCTTCATACCCCCCT